>Ga0233447_1000194_pt1 | contig 76674 bp, 72 predicted proteins | sample SI_124_October20_3_FD_183014 | JGI IMG/M metagenome (GOLD analysis project Ga0233447, IMG submission 183014) | Seawater microbial communities from Saanich Inlet, British Columbia, Canada - SI_124_October2016_135_MG | ecosystem: Environmental > Aquatic > Marine > Inlet | place: Canada: British...
TTTTCACGAAACTTTGTTTTTTAGGCAGCATCTTATTGATTTATTAGGGCTTCGCCACGATAAAGTTCCAAAATCTAACGATTTTTTACAGCTTTCTTTATGTTGATTTTTTACCGGACAGTAGTGGCCTCAAATAGGCGGGCCAGCTTCTAGTTTATATAATAAACGCAATGAAGTTGATCAGGATGCATCTGGTGGGATGAGGTTTTATTTTTCGGAATTTGATCAGAGGTTGCATTTGTTTGGTGCAGAAATTGGTTGGTTAAAAGTGGATTATGATTGTGATGAAGAATTGGATATGCAAATTTGGTATGAAGATTTAAATAGTGATGGTTTCATTGATTGTTTAAAATATGATTTTGATGGAGATGAAAATTATGAGCAAGTGATAACTATAGAAAAGGAAGATTATAGTATTTTAGATTTTAATTATGAAGATTTAAGTGATTTATATAAAAATCAGACTAATGCTGTTGTGACGCAATATGTGCGGATGATTTTTTTCTTAAAAGAGATATTGGCAAAACAGGAACAAAATTTTGTGATTGATGATCTTGATGCTTACTATGCTAGGGCAAGTCAGCTAGATATCAAAATTATGGCAAGTAAGGAAGCACAAAAATACTATCAAGATTTAATACTAAGAAGGTATTGGTGGCGCTTAACTCAATTAACGGCTTTTTCGAACAGTAGTTTTCAGCTAATTAATGTTGCTTATCTTAATGGTGATTTTGAGCAATTAATTTTGTTGTTAGAAATACAAGTGAATTAATAGGAAGGTGTTGCGCAGTTGGCCCTATAGAAGTATTTAGCATAATTAGTGTATACTTAATCATAATTTTTGCTACAAAAAAGGGATTGAATATGATTGAAAATGTAATTAATAATAATAAATTATTATCATTGATAATAAGGAGAAATTTTAAAAAAGATGGTTTGGAATTTTTCACTCCTGATGATTTCTCACAACAATTAGCATATATGAATCATCCAGAAGGTCATCTTATTCAACCACATTTACATAATCAAGTTGCAAGAGAGGTCGTTTATACGAAAGAAGTTCTCTTGATTAAGAGCGGGAAAGTGCGGGTTGATTTTTATGATGATGATCAAAAGTACTTAGAAAGTAGAACGCTGCTTGCTGGAGATGTGATTTTACTAGCTTTTGGTGGGCATGGTTTTAAGATGTTAGAAAAAAGCGAAATTATTGAAATTAAACAAGGTCCATATGTAGGCGAGAAGGATAAAGTTAGATTTGAATCAGTTGCTGATGAAAAGGTTACTATAATTGAAGAAGGAGAAGATAAATGATACTTGTAAATGAGCCCTTACTAGATGGGAATGAGAAAAAATATTTAGCAGAATGTATTGATACGGGTTGGATATCTTCTGCGGGTACTTTTGTTAAAAGGTTTGAGGAATCTTTTGCTGGATATTTGGGTTTACATCATGGGGTTGCTGTTGCTAATGGAACAGCTGCTTTAGAGGTGGCTTTATATGCTTTGGGTTTGCAAGCAGGAGATGAGGTTATTATGTCTTCCTTTACGATTATTTCTTGTGCAACAGCTTGTATACGGCTTGGCATTAAGCCTGTTTTGGTGGATATTGACCCTGAAATTTGGACGATGGATGTAGGGCAAATAGAAGCAAAGATTACGGATAAAACAAAAGCTATCATGGCTATTCATATTTATGGTCATGCAGTAGATATGGATCCTATTTTTAAGTTATCAGAAAAGTATAATCTAAAAATTATTGAAGATGCGGCAGAAGTGCAGGGTGCAGAATATTATAGTGAGCATAAAGGTGGACAATGGTTGAAGTGTGGGGCGATGGGCGATATTGCTGCAACTAGTTTTTATGCAAATAAGATTATTACTACTGGTGAAGGTGGAATGGTAGTAACAGATAATGAGGGATATGCGGAGCGAGCAAGGTCATACAGAAATCTGTGTTTTAAAGCTACTAAACGCTTTTTGCATACAGAGCTGGGATATAATTTTAGGATGACTAATTTGCAGGGTGCGCTGGGTTTGGCTCAGTGTGAACAAATAGAGCGATTTGTAAAAATTAAAAAAGAGCGTGGAGAGTATTATAGAGAAAAATTTAAAGATGTTGATGGTGTTAGATTTATGCCTCAGAAAGAGTGGGCAAGATCTGTGTATTGGATGTATGGAATTGAGCTTGACCCTAAGTTAGGTTTAAATGCTGAAGATGTAATGACACGACTAAAGAAATATAAAATTGGCACTAGGCCCTTTTTCTTGGGTTTGCATGCTCAGCCAGTGTTACATGATCTTGATTTATTTGTTGGGGAAGATTATCCCAAGACAGACTTTGCTTATAAATATGGGCTTTACTTGCCGAGCGGCTTAACTATAACTAATGAGCAGATTGAAGAGGTAGTGGCAGCTGTGAAAGCAGAGATCGCGAGCTAATAATGAATATTGCTGTTATTTTCAATAATAGAATTTTTTCTGGGGGGGCGTTTCAGCAAGAGCTTTCTACAATTCTTTTGTTGAACAAAAAAAAAACAGCAGAGAATAACTTTATTTTTTTTACAACGATAAAAGAAAATATTCCGGTTTTAAATCAGCAGGGTATTGATGTTCAGCAAATTAAGATTAATAAATATACGGCTTTAAAAGATAAATTCAAAAAGTTTGTGTGCAAATATATTGTTTCTAAACAATGCTTTAAGACAACAGCTTTTGATTTAATACTAAAGCCTTTTGATATTGATTTGATCTTTTTTATGTCTCCTAATAATCTTGCAACTAGAACAAAAGAGTATAACTATATTTTTAGAGTATGGGACCTAAACCATAGAGATATGTCCGAGTTTCCAGAAGTAAGAAAAGATGGTGTTTTTGAATCTAGAGAGTGTTTGTATAGGAGCACTTTAACAAAGGCTATTAAAATATTTACAGACTGCGAGCAAGGCAAAAAATGGATTGAGTATCGTTATGGGATAGATAGCAATAGAGTTGATGTGTTGCCCTATTTAGTTTCTAATTCAGTAAAAATATCACAAGCAGATTATGAAAAAAACTATCTTGATATAAAGGCCAAATATGAGCTTGCAGATAATTATATTTATTATCCAGCACAGTTTTGGAGCCATAAAAATCATGTATATATTTTAAAAGGGCTAAAATTTCTTAAGGAAAAACATAACAAAAAGATACACGCGCTTTTTTCTGGTTCAGATAAAGGTAATTTGGCTTTTGTTTTAGCAAAAGCAGAAGAGCTTGGGGTTAAAGACCAGGTGCATTATTTGGGGTTTGTGGATAATGAAGAAATCCCGTATTTGTACAAGCAGAGCTTGGCTTTGGTGATGCCTACCTATTTAGGCCCTACTAATATCCCGCCGTTAGAAGCGTTTGCGTTAGAGGTGCCGGTACTGTATTCAAATAAAGCAGAGCTGTGGCCTTTTGTAGAGAAAGCTGCTTTGCCTTTGGATTTATTAGACCCAACATCAATGGCTGAAAACCTATTGAAAGTCATAAATAATGATCCTGAGGTTAAACAAATAGTTACTGAAGGTGCGAAGAAACTTGCTGGTTGGACTGATGAGCACTTTTGGCAAAAGCTGCAGGCTATATTAGATGAATATCGTGAAGTAATGACTACTTGGAAGTGAGCATAAATGACAGAACAAAAAGATTATCCAAAAATTTCGATAGTAACTGCTGTATACAATAACCAAAAATATATTCGAAATTGTATTGAATCAATTTTGAGCCAAGGTTATCCAAGCTTGGAATATATTATTGTTGATGGGGCATCTACTGATGGAACCTTAGATATTATTGCTGAATATAAAGATCAACTAGCTGTTTTTATCAGTGAAAAGGATAAAGGCCAGACCGATGCTTTAAACAAAGGTTTTGCCAAGGCTACAGGTGATATTAGGGGCTGGTTGAATGCTGATGAAGAATATATGCCAGGCACTTTTCTGAAAGTTGGTGAAGCTTTTAGAAAAGATAAGGATTTGGATTACTATTATGGGAACAGAATAGTGCTGGATGATAATTATCAGGAGATTGGTCGCAAAACTTGGATTGCAATGTCACCTAAAGCACACTTGCTATATAGAATGCATGTTTTACCAACTGATGCGAGTTTTTGGAGTGTAAGAGCACACAATTTGAATGGCGAATTGGATTTTGAGAACTTTCCGTGTTTGAGTATGGATTATGACTGGTTTTTGAGGTTGGCATTTCATATTAAGAAGTGGCAAAAGACACCTGAATTTTTGTCTAGGTATATAGAACGTGATGATAGAATGACGCAGCAAGGTGTTGGGGTTGATCCTGCTATTCTTTATAAAAACAATGTTTTTTCGCGAACAAGGGTTATAGAAAAGTACAAAATATCAAAAACTAATTTGTTTTTAGGTTGGTTATGGGCTGGGATAGTTACAAGAATTAAAACACGTCGGTTTTCTTTTCCTCATCTTATCAAGTCTTTTAAGCAAGTATTGTTAATTCGTAAAGACTAGCTAGGTAGCCAATGAGTGAAAAAATAGCTAATAATCTCTGGAACAGTAAGTTTTTAAATTTATTATACAGATCTTTTCAAGGAAGCTATTTACTGGTTTTACTCTGCTCAGTGTTTGCGTTATTAATGTCTGCTTTAATTGAAAATGCTTTTGCCCCCATTTCATTTGCAATTTTTTTAGTTGGGTTAGGTGCTTTCATTTGTAAAATAGTTTTTGGCAAAGAACAAAAAAAGGCATTACGTATTTTTTTATACGTCATTTTTCTAAATTTTCTATTTGTTATTATCATTTATTATGGTTTGATAGCTAACTACGGAATTCCTTATATGGGGGAGTCTGATTCTTTCCATCATGATCAATATGCAGAAACAGTATTATCAATGAGTAATATTGGTGCTCAAGGTGCTTTTTTATATCAATTTAGTGTTGGGCATAGTGATTCTAGCTTTTTTTATACAGGTTTTATTACAGTACTATATAAAACATTTCAGGTACTGGGTTTTGAGCATCATACATTATTACCGCGATTTTTTAATTCTTTTATGTTGGCATTTTTGGCTTTATTGGGTTGGCGTTTTGCCCTGTTAGTTGGTTGTAATCAAAGGGTTGCTTGTGTTGCTGGTATGTTAACAGGCTCTTGGCCGTTAGTTGTTTTTCATGCAGCGATGATTAGAAGAGATGTTATTTTTGCCTATTTTTTATTAATAATAGTGTATTTTATTGTTTCTTTTTTAGTTGATAGTAAAAGAATTACTCTTGGTGGAATAGCAGGCTGTTTATTTGCAGTAATGATTGTTAGTTCTTTGAGGTTTGGTTTTTTGGCAATTATTTTTATGTTGGGTTTTGGTATTTATTTTCTAAATATATTTTCGAGATTAAAGAAGAAAATCACGCTTTTTCATATTATGATAGTTTTTGTTAGTATATTTTTTGTTGCATGTGTGATTCTTGTGATTATAAAAAGTGGTTATTTTGGCAAGAATTTGGGAGGGCTTACAGCCCAATTTGGTAATTATGTTGATTCTAGATCTACAGAATCTGAATCAGGAATTGGGGCGGCTATTTTTAAGTTGCCAATCTTAATTAGTATGCCGTTAAGATTAGTTTATGCCAATATCTTTCCACCGCCAATTCCTTCTATGATTTTGATAAAAAATATTAGATGGGTAGGTACTTTATTTTGGGTTTTATGTTTACCTATATTGATTAGGCAAATTTCGAGTTTTACTAGCAATAGAGGTGAAAATTCTTTTGTTTTGAGATCTGTAACCTTTGTTTTTGTGATACTTTTTTGTGTTGTTAATTTAATTACTTTTACAGAGCCTCATCAGATGATGTATTTGCCATTAGGTTTAGTATTGATTTGTTATGGTCTTCAGGATCAAAAATACTCAATTAAGAAATACCTACCGTTTTTGCTTTTTTTTGGCTGTATGTTTATTGGGTTATATGTTGCATTAAAAATGCTTTAAGGTGAAATAGATGGTTAAAATATGTATGTTGGTTGCTAATGAAATGGTTAATGACTCGCGTGTTTTAAAAGAGGCGCGTAGTTTGGTATCAAGAGGTTGTGAGGTGGATATTTTTGCAATGCATAACGAAGGTCTATTAAAAGATGAAGTAATCGATGGGTTTCAAGTACATAGAATTGTTATTAAGTCTCGTATTTTTAAAACCAAACTATTTTTACCAGTTAAATTTTTGGAGTATTTTCTGCGAACCTTAGTGGGTGTTTTGAAATTAAAAGTAGATGTTATTCATTGTCATGATATTTCGCCAATGTTGATTGCTTGGCTTGCTTCGCGAATTAAGTATTGTAAGTTAATCTATGATTCACATGAGCTGGAGTATGATAGAAATATTTCAAAAATATTAAGATTGTTGAATCGTTGGTATGAACGCCTTTTTATTAATAGTGTAGATCAGATAATTGTTTCTGATGGTGCATATAGGGCTAAGGTTATGAAAGAGAAAAACTGCTGTAAATTACCTATGACTTATGTTATGAACTGTCCACCAAAGGTAGAGGTGCCTGCTAATGAGCGGAAGCGTTTGAGGGAAATCTTAAATATAAAAGCAGATAGAAAATTAATGTTGTATATAGGCAATGTTTATTATGGCCGTGGCTTTAAAGCTATGATTGAAGCACTTTCTTTTTTAGATAATGTAGATCTGGTTGTTATGGGTAAGCCGGGGATTGATATTGGTGTTGATCTTATAAAGTGGCAAAGTCAATTTGGTGTAGATGGAAGGGTGCAGTATATTGGGCCTTTTCACTACTCAGAGGTTATTTTACTAGCAAGTGGTGCGGATGTTGGTATTAGTCTCATTGAAAATACTTGTCAGAGTTACTATTTATCAACCCCAACAAAACTTTTCGATTCTATAGCTGCAGGTATCCCAATTATTGTGAGTGATTTCCCTGCAATGAAGCAAATAGTAATGGATAATGATAAAGGAGTGATTGGGGCAGTTGTAGATCCTCTAAATGCGCAGCAAATAGCAGGCGCTATAAAAAAAATACTAAACCTTGATAATAGTGAAAGAGAAGATATTAGAGCTCGAGAGTTTAGTTTGCACCAGCATGAATATAACTGGTTTGTACAAGAGCAAAAGCTTTTCGAAGTTTACGATTTAGTGAGCTAAGTAACGAGAAATTATGAAAAAAAAAATAGTATTTATTCAATCATATGAACGTTTTCCAGATTTTAGGATATATCGCGAAGTAGAAATATTTAAAGGTTTTGATGTTGATATTCATGTTATTGTTTGGCAAAGAACAGATGATGGTAAATATATTGATGATAATACGGATGTTGATTTACATATTATAAAAATACTTTCAGAGCATGGAATGAGTGGTCTGCAGCATTTGAAATATCAACCTATTTTTTATAAAAAAGTTTATGCCTTATTAAAAGAAATAAAGCCAGACCTGATTGTTGCTCATAATTTCGATACAATGGTCCCAAGTGCATTGTATAAGTTAGTAAAAACAGTGCCAGTAATTTATGTTTCAAGAGAGCCTTTTAATAAAGTGTTTCGGATAAAATTTAAAAGCGTTGTGGGCGAGTGGGTAGGTTGGCTTTTGGATGCTATTTTAGCTCATATAGCTAGTGTTGTTTTTGCAGTAACACCTAAGATGATGCGGATGTATCAGCATATGGTTGTTAAAGCGCAATTTATTCCTAATGCTCCGTTAGAAATTTTTTATAAAGAAGCTCTTGAAAAGACAAAGAGAAACGAAATAGTTTTAGGTTTTATTGGAAATATTAGAGAATCGTTATCAATTAAAATGGTTTGGAAGGCAATCCAAATCCTGAACAAAAAAGATAAAATTAGATTTAAATTGCTACTGTGTGGAGTTGTATTATCAGGCATGGAGGAAGTGATTAATGAGATGCAGCGTGAAGATTGTGATAGTTTGCAATTAATAGCACCAGTAACACCTGATAAGGTGGCAGTCTTGTACAAAGATGTCGATATTGCCTTTATTTTGCCGGAAGGTTCAAACGTGAAATTTAAAGGTTATGGAGTACATGTTAAGTTGTATGAGTCTTTGGCAACTGGTACCCCAGCGATAATAAATAAGTTTGGTGAAAATGCTAAACTTTTGGAGAACACAGATTGTGTCATAGTGTTAGATGAAATGAAGATGGATAACTTAGTTGAGGGTATTGAGTTATTAGCTGCGGATGCAAAAAAAAGAGTACAAATGGGGAAGTTGGGGAAAGAATTTATCAAGTCAAAATTTAATTGGAATTTATTTAAAGATGAATATCAGAAGACGGTAGAAAAACTTTTATAAATGAATAATGAATTGGAAATTATGGGTAAAGGGATAGTTCATTATGTAGATAGTGAGTTTATTTATGCTTCTTATAAGAATCAGATATTTAAAAGCGAAGATGATGGTGGGTCATGGCAATTAGTTTGTAAGATTCCTATCAGTTTTTGGCAAAGTGTTTTTGGTTTTTTTATTTTGCTGAGACGCATATTTCGTTTGCAGATATTTCATGTGTTACCTATTAGTAATGGTGTGTTAATTGTAGGGTATAAAAAAATTGTTAAGCATGTTTTCCAGGTAAATGAATCCCAAAATACGATTTCAAGTATTGTGGGATCTAGACCACTTACTATTTGTCAGGATTGTAACGGTGTGATTTATTATGGTGAGTACAGAAGCAATAAAGAACGGGCCCCTGTGAATATATATGCGAGTAAAGATGAAGGTGCTTCGTGGCAAATTGTATATTCTATGTCAGGAGTAAGGCATATTCATGGGGTTTTTAATGATGCGTATACAGATAGTATTTGGGTGACAACTGGAGATAGTGACGCTGAGTCAGCTCTTTGGGTGACAAAAAATGGATTTAAGAGTTTAGAAAAAGTTGTTTTTGGTTCTCAACAAACTAGAGCTGTTCAACTTCTTTTTAGCAAGGACTATATTTATTTTGGTTCTGATACACCTTTGGAGCAAAACTATTTATATAGATTTCATAGAGAGGCTTTGGAGGTTAAAAGGCTTCAGAAGGTAGAGGGATCTATTTTCTTTGGTGTTAAAATAAGAGAACAGCTTTGTTTTTCGACTGTAGTTGAGCCAAGTTTTGTAAACACATCTAAAAATATAGTAATATGGCAATCTGTAGATGGAAAAAAATGGAAACAGATTGCTGTTTTTAAAAAAGATTTTTTGCCAAAAAAAATCTTTCAATATGGGCAAGTATTTTTCCCGATAATTAAGAGCGTATCTGATTATTTATGGTTTACTCCATTTGCTACGAATAAGCATAATAGAATAATGAGAATGAAATTGTGAGTGTAATTAAAAAATGAATATATACTTTAACCCTAAACAAGAGCCATATAATTATAAAAATATGATTAATTGGTACAACAACCTTTTTATTGAATTTATAGATGGTTATTTGAGTGAAGTGGAAAAAGAATATGTATTTTCTAATAAGCGCAACGCTTCTGAGCGTATTATTTATGAAAAGTTACGTAGAAATTATTTTTATTATGCATTTTCAAGAAACTTTTTGAAGGCAGTAAGGTTTTTGTTTGATAACAAGGCTTGTCCATGTATTTTAGATTTAGGTTGTGGCATCGGTACTCAGTCTTTATTTTTTGCGCTTAGCGGTGCCAAAGTAATAGCAGTTGATTTAGATGCGCAAGCGTTAGCAATCTTTAAGAAAAGAATTGTTTTTTATGAAGCAATTTTTAATTGCAAATTAGATATTACGATTATTTGTGAAAACACAGTTGAATATGATTATAAAATGTTGCCAAAGTTTGATGGTGTTTTTTCAATGTTTGCTTTCAATATGATGCAGCCTCCGGATAAATTGATGGGTAAATTAATAGAACACATGAATTTTGATGCTAGATTAGCGATTCTTGATGGTAATAATTTGTGTTGGGTTGCCAAGCTATTACCATCAAGAAAGAGAAATGTTTGGTCACCCAAACAATTTAGGGAATATTTGATTGAAAATGGTTTTGAAATAAGTTTGCATAAGGGTGGGGTTGTGTTTCCTTACTGTTTTTGGATATTTAAGTTATTTAATCCATTAGTTTTTTTGTTTGATGTTTTGCTAAGACAAGGGAATTGGTTTTTTTCTTTGTCTCAATTAATCCTAGCTAAGAAAAGAAGATGATTTGTAACGATGAAAAAGATTATATATTTTGAAAAGTCCTCTAAAGAAAAATAAAATAGGTCTATTGTGGGAAGAGGTTCGGCTTTTAGGATTTAAAGGTGTGTTGTTTCGTTTAGGGTATGAATTTTATTTGAGATCAGGTTTTGGCGTATTTTTAGACAAAAATATAGGGCTGGCTGACTCAAGTATTTCTTTAAGGGATTGGTTAATAAATAGAGTGCCTTGGAAATCATTTGGTTATACAGGGCGGGAATTGCCAGGATTATTATTATCAGAACAACAAAAAATACTGAATGCTGCAAATAGGGCAATAGAAGGTAATGTTTTATGTTTTTCGCATTTGGTTGCAAATTATGAGCAACCAATTAATTGGTTCTTAAATACGCAGAAAAAAGTTGCCTGGCCAAGTGATGTTCATTGGACAAGAGTTATGAAGTATGAAAAAGAATGCGGAGACATTAAGCTTGCATGGGAAATAAATAGATTTCCTCATGTTTATGATTTAGTTAGGGCCTATACTTTAACTAAAGATAATAAATATATACGATTTTTTTGTGATCAGCTAAAGTCCTGGGAAGAGGAAAACCCTTATGGTTTAGGAATAAATTGGTTTAATGGTCAAGAGCTAGCGATACGGCTTTTTTCTTGGATTTTTGCTGTGTATAGTTTTTCTGAGATAGAGTCTTTTTTTGAAGAAGATTTTCAACGTTTTTTAAGGTTGCTATATCTTCATTCTCATCATATTGAAAAAAACATTTCTTATGCCTATTATGCAGTTCATAATAATCACTTAATTGGTGAAGCTTTGGCTTTGTATATTTCAGGAATGCTTTTCCCATATTTTTCAGAATCTGAGCGTTGGCGAAAGAAAGGGAAAAAGATATTAGAAAGTAAGAAGTGTTTAGAGCAATTTTATGTTGATGGTGGGTATTGTCAGCTTTCTCACAACTATCATAGGTTAGCACTTCACTATTATATTTGGGCTGTAAGAGTCGCAGATCTAAATGGGGATAAATTTTGTGATGAAGTTTATGAGTTGTTAGATAAGTCATCAAGGTTTTTATATTCTAATATGAACTTAAGTGATGGTAGATTGCCAAACTGGGGTGCTAATGATGGTGCATTACTAAATCCTTGGACAAATTGTGATTATTCTGATTTTAGACCAGTTGTTCAAACTTTAAGTTATTTAACTAGAGGTAAAAAAGCTTTTGAAAGTGGGCCTTGGGATGAGGAGTTGTCGTGGTTTTTTGGGAGAGAGGCGTTGGATAAAGAGGTGGTGCCATATGAGCAATCTTCGGTTTCATATAAAGATACAGGCATTCATGTTATTAGAAAATCAAAAGAAGATTTTGTGGTTTTTAGGTGTGGGAGTATTAAAGATCGGTTTGGTCAAGCAGATCAGTTGCATGTTGATTTATGGTGGAAAGGTTTGAATATAGCAATAGATGGCGGGTCTTATTTATACAACGATGAGATGCAATATCATAAATATTTTATGGGGACTAAATCGCATAATACCGTGACTGTAAATGGTAAGGATCAAATGTATTTGCATAGAAGATTTAAATGGCTTTATTGGACACAAGCTAAACTTTTGGAGTTTAGAAATAATTATGTTGAGGGTGAGCACTATGGATATTTAAGAGATAGCATAGGCGTTGTTCATAAAAGAAGCATTCAACTTTTAGATAATGGTGGGTATTTGATTAAAGATTTTATGCAGGGCAGTAAAGATAATACATATGAGTTGCATTGGTTGTTAAATGACTATGATTTTGAAGTTTTAGAAGAAACAGATAGTTTTGTGGAAATTAAGTTGATTACGCCTAAAGGCGACTATTATTTGAAATTGGAATCAAATTGTAAGGCTGGGTTAACTGTTGTTAGGGCAAAAGATGATGTAGAATACCCAGATGGTTGGCAATCTAGGTTTTATGCTGAAAAGTTGCCAGCTTTAAGTGTTAGGTTAAGTTGTGAGTTAGCGCAGGGCTGTGAATTTAGCTCTTTGTTTTATGAAAAAAATTAAGCGAGTATATTTTATGCATATTCTTATAATTCATCAGATTTTTGTAACCCCAAAAGAGGGGGGTGGCACCCGTCATTATGAGTTAGCACGAAGTTTAGTGCAGATGGGCCATAGAGTAACAGTTGTTGCAAGTAATGTTGATTATTTATCAGGAAGATTGAAGTGTAAAAAACAGGATTATTTAGAGGGAATAAATATTATTTATTCAAGAACATATTCGGCTTTACATAAAAATATTTTTTGGAGAGGTGTTGCTTTTTTTAGCTTTGCTTTTTCTTCTTTTTTGGATGGTATGAAAGTGTCGGATGTGGATGTTGTTTGGGGTACGTCGCCACCATTATTTCAGGTTTTTACTGCCTGGTTGGTGTCCTTTTTTAAGCGAAAGCCATTTATTTTTGAGGTGCGTGATTTGTGGCTGGATTTTGCAAAAGATTTAGGCGTGGTTAAAAGTAAATTTCTTTATAATATTTTTAAAGTCTTAGAGCGGTTTCTTTATAAAAGAGCGAATAAATTAATTGTTAATTCGCCTGGATTTATTCCTTATATTAAGGCGTTTGTTGCTATTGATGATATTGCTTTGGTTCCAAATGGTGTTTCAATAGAAGAATTTGAAAATATTGATAAACTTAATATGGAAAAAATAAGGGCAGAGCTGTTAGTGGCTGATAAATTTGTGGTTATGTATACAGGTAATATGGGTGTCGCAAATGATTTAGATACGATTATTGATGCTGCTGAAAAACTGAAAGATATGAAAGATATTGTGTTTTATTTTGTTGGTGGTGGTATGCGGAAGTTAGAGCTAGAAAAATCTTGTAAAGATAAGAAGATCAAGAATGTGATTTTTGTTGGGTCTTATCCGAAAGAACATATTCCAGCAGTTATTGATTGTGCAGATGTTTGTATTGCTACATTGAAAGACATTGAGTTATTTAAAACTACTTATCCGAATAAAATTTTTGATTATATGGCAGCATCTAAACCAATAGTCTTGGGTATTGAGGGAGTTATTAAGGATGTTGTTGAGAAGGCTAACTGTGCTATTTGTGTGCGGCCTGGTAGCGTTGAAGAGGTGGTGGTAGCAATTGAGACTTATTGTAAGGATCAAGAATTACGAAATTTGCATAGTATTAACGGACATAATTATGTAAAAAAGCATTTTGAAAGACAGCGGATAGCAAGAAAATTGGAAGTAGTTTTAAAGGAGCTTGTTTATGGAAAATAAATTGGTTTTTAACCATCGGTTTTTTGAGCATATTTGTGAATATAAGAAAGCCGATTTAGGAAAAGCGCCATTATTATTTAAACTTGTGGTTTTTTTGTTGAAATGGAAAATAATAGTTTTGATTTTACTTGTTTTTGAAAAGGTAATGACAGTATTACTAAATTTACCTATTCCGGGGTATAAAAGTTTGGTTAGTATTTTTGTTACGATTTTTCCCGGATTACCAAATATGGGGGGCTGTTATCTTAGGAGCTTATATTATAGGGGGAAAATGAAAAAAATGGGGCCTAATGTTTTGATAGATCGGGGGGTGCAAATTTATTATCCTAAAAATGTTGAATTGAGCGAATTTTGTTATTTAGATAAGAATGTTATTATTGCAGCGAAGTCCGCTTTTATTGGCAAAAGAGTTCATATTGCGCCGAATGTTTTTATTACAGGTGGTGGGGATTTTATTATTGAGGATTATGCTTGTATTGCTGCGGGGTCTATTGTTGTTACTTCTACAGAAACATTAAAAGATGGGACTAGATCTTCTGGCCCTATGGTGCCTGTTTCACAAAGAAATGTTTTAAGTGGTAGTGTGGTTATTAAACGAGACGCATTTATTGCGGTTAATGTAACTATTTTAACTAATAGTGTAATTGAAGAAGGTTCTGTTGTAATGCCTGGTTCGATAATAAAAGGAACGTTAGATCCTTGGACTTATTATAAAAACAGAATGAAACCTGAAGCTTTATCCAGGAAGCGGCAGAAATTGGATTTTTGAATTTGCAAAAGGTGTTTTAGGGAGTCGATAAGATGAAATTTAATGTGCTTGGAATGGGGGTTATGGGGCGGCAAATAGCAGTTTTGATGTATTTGGCTGGGTGTGAAGTGTATCTGTGGGATATTGATGGTGGATTAGAAGAGAATTTTATTGGGGAGATTGGTAGGTTAAAAAAGCGCTTGAAGGGCTGTGTTGAGGGGAAATATTTTTTTGTAAAAAATCTAGAAAACTTGGAAGATAATTGTACTGTTGAAGCTGTTGTGGAAGATTTGCAAATAAAAAAAGATTTGTATAGTGAACTAAAATCTAAAATAACAAAGACGTATTTTACTAATACGTCTTCTTATTTATCAAAAGAGATTGATGAAAATGTATACGGTTTGCATTTTTTTAATCCTATAGGTTTAATTAAATTGGTTGAAGTTTGTTGTCCAAAAGAGATTGATTTGAAAACTATATTAGGAAAATTTCATGATTTTTTAATTGAAAATGAATATGAAATTATTAATGTGAATAGCAATAGAGGGTATCTAGCTAATTACTTGCTTTTTAATGAAATCTCAACAGTATTTAAAGCTATTGAAGGTAATTGTTATTCTGTAAGTGATATGCAAACTGTATATGATATTTTATATAGTAAAAGGGATATTTTTAAAATTATTGATGTTGTTGGAATCGATGTAACATATAAAATATTAATGAATCTTAAAGAAGAAGATGATTCTATATATATTCCTAAATCTCTGGAAAAAGCATTGACTCAAAATATATTTGGAAAAAAAAATAACACGTCTATAAAATCAGTTTTATGATATTATTTTTGATAAATAAACTTGGGATATAATCATTATTATTTTTTTAAATTGTTTGGCAATTATATTATTATGGTGAGGGATTTGTGACGTATGATCTTCAAAGCTTGATATTCGCTGAAAAAATAAAGAGTTTTTTAAAAAGTGAGCCTGAATTGTTCTTGTTTTGGAAGGGGCGTGTGGCTCTTTATGCCTTACTATTGGCATGTGGTATCAGTAAAGATGATGAGGTGGTAATGCCAGCTTACACTTGCGTAGTAGTTCCAAATGCAATTATCTATACTGGAGCAAAACCAATATATGTAGATATTAAACCCGACACCTACAACATAGATGTATCAAAAATAGAAGCAGCTATAACCCCAAAAACTAAAGTCATAATCTGCCAAAACACCTATGGTTTATCATCAAACATCGAAGAAATAATTGAAATAGCAAAAAAATATAATTTATATACTATTGAAGATTGTTGTCATGGTTTTGGTGGAACTTATAATGGAAAACCAAATGGAACTTTTTTAGACGCAGCTTTTTTTTCAACACAATGGAACAAGCCATTTTCAACTGGATTGGGTGGTATGGCTTTAATAAACAATGAAAAACTAATTCCTAAAATGAAAGAACTTGATAAAAACAAAATTGCTCCATCATTAAAAGAAAAGGCGGTTTTGAAGTTTTTATATTTTGTTAGAAGATATATGCTAAGAGATTTTTCTTACTGGTTTTTAGTGTGGCTATATAGATTATTAAGTAAAAATAATTTGATAATTGGTTCTTCACAAGGGCCAGAACTAGAAAAACCTGAAATGCCAAAAGATTTTTTTAAGGGCTTTAGTGCTACGCAAGCAAAAGAAGGTGTTGAAAACTTAAAAAGTTTGGATTCTTTATTAGTTTTGAGAAAAAATAATGCAAAAATATATACGAACTTTTTGGAGAAAAATGGTAAAAAGTGTGTTAAAAAAGAGCTTTTTAAAAATCATTCTTTTTTGAAGTATCCAATACTTGTGAAAAACAGAGATAAGTTTATGGAGCTTGCTCAAAAAGATAGGATAAGGCTTGGTGATTGGTTTGTTTCGCCACTGCATCCAATTTTAAAAAACTTTGAATATTGGTTTTTTAAAAAAGATGATTATCCTTGTGCATCTGAAATAGCTGATAGGGTTGTGAATATCCCTACTGAAACAAAGGATATAGAAAAGGTGCTAGACTTTTTGGATAGAAACATAGATTTTGTAGTGTAGAGTTTGTATACTAGGGCAGCTTAAGTTACAAGAAAGGTTATAATTGTATGAAAAAAATAGTTCTAATAGCAGCAGCAAGACCAAACTTTATGAAAATAGCGCCGATATCGCGCGAATTAAATAAATATCCTGAAAAGTTTCAAACAATAATTGTTCATACAGGTCAGCATTACGACAAAAATATGAGTGACTCATTTTTTGAACAACTAAGTATTCCTAAGCCAGATGTGAATTTAGAGGTTGGGTCAGGGACGCATGCAGAACAAACTGCGGGTGTTATGGTTAAATTCGAGAAATTCTTATTAGAAGAAAACCCAGATTTAGTTATTGTTGTTGGTGATGTTAATTCTACGATGGCGTGTACGATTACGGCTAAGAAACTGCACGTAAAAGTAGCTCATGTTGAAGCTGGGTTAAGGAGTTTCGATCGTGAAATGCCTGAAGAGATTAATAGACTTTTAACAGATGTGATTGCAGATATACTATATACTCCTTCAGAAGATGCTGATGTTCAGCTTTTAAAAGAAGGTGTTGCAGAAGAGAAGATAGTTCTTGTTGGTAATGTGATGATTGATACTTTAGTTTTTCAAAAGCAAAAAGCTTTGGCTACAAATTATTATGAGAGCTTGAGTTTGCAAGAAAAAAAATATGCACTGTTAACTTTGCATCGTCCTAGTAATGTGGATAATAAAGATATTTTTGGTGGCATAATAGAGGCTTTGTTGGAAATTGCTAAAGAAAATACTATTATTTGTCCTATTCATCCTAGAACAAAAAAAATGATAGAAACTTTTGAGTTTGGAATGTATTTTAATTTTGGTTCTGTTGAAAATAATAAAATAAACTTGATTGATCCTGTTGGTTATAATGAGATGTTAAACCTTACTGCTAATTCTAGACTTGTTTTAACTGATAGTGGTGGTTTGCAAGAAGAAACGACATATCATAAAGTGCCTTGTATTACACTTCGTGAAAATACAGAGAGGCCTATAACTATTACTGAGGGTACAAGTCAGTTAGTTGGGACATCTAAAAAGAGGATTTTAGAAGCGTATGAAAATATAAAGAATGGTTGTTCTGAAAATTCTAAAATACCAAAATTTTGGGATGGTAAAACAGCAGAAAGAATTGTTGATCATATTGAAAAGAATTTATAAAAGCGTAGAATTAGTAATATGAATATTCCATATCATAAAGCTTATATTGAGGAACAAGAAATAAAGGCTGTTATAGAGGTTCTAAAATCAGGCTGGCTTACCATGGGTCCAAAAACAATAGAGTTTGAAAATAATTTTAAAGAATTTTTAGGTGTAAAAAACTCAATAGCTGTAAACTCTGCGACATCTGCTCTTCATCTGGCTTTAAAAGCTATAGGTATAAAAGAAGGCGATGAAGTTATTATCCCGACAAATACATTTATTGCTACAGCTGAGGTAGTTACTTACTTTAATGCGATACCTGTTTTATGTGATATTGAAAAACACACACATAATATAGATGTTTTAAAGTTAGAGTCTTTAATTACAGATAAAACAAAAGCTATTATTCCAGTGCATTTTGCAGGACTTCCTTGTGATATGGATGAGATATTAGCAATTGCAAAAAAATATAATCTAAAAGTCATAGAAGATGCGGCACATGCTATTCCAGCAAAATATAAAGGCAAAAAAATAGGGGGTATAAGTGATATTACTTGCTTTTCTTTTTATGCAACTAAAACTCTGGTAACAGGTGAAGGTGGTATGGCGACAACTAGTAATGCAGACTATGCCAAGTGTATGAAAGTGAATAGACTTCATGGGATTAGTCGTGATGCTTGGGATAGATATACAACAGGTGTTGGAACCTGGTATTACGAGGTTGTTGATAATGGCTATAAATATAATATGGCAGATATGAACGCGGCTTTAGGTGTTGAGCAGTTAAAAAAAGTAGAGTGGATGAGAGATGAGCGGGAAAAAATTGCCAGAAAATATGCAGCTGCTTTTAAAGATACAAATGTTGAAATAATAGATATTCCTGATGATAGGGAGTCTGCTTATCATTTATATGTTATAAAAGTGAATAATAGAGATGAACTAATGGCAAAGCTTACAGAAAAAGGGGTTGGGGTTTCTGTTCACTTTATTCCAATTCATAAACATCCTTATTATAAAGAAAAGTATGGCTATCAAGACGGTGACTACCATGTAGCTAATAAAGTTTTTGATAGGTCTCTTTCTTTGCCAATTTATCCTGGTCTTTCTGATGAGGAGATAGACTATGTTATTTCAAAAGTTTTGGAGTTTGTTAAATAAGTTTTTGGTAAAGAACACTATTTTGGGGAAAACAATTTATATTCTATTTATTAAAAGATTCTTAGATATTTTATTTTCAGTTATGGGCTTAGTTATTCTGAGCCCATTTTTTATTTTGATTGTAGGTCTAGTTAAAATTGGTTCGAAAGGGCCGGCTATTTTTAAGCAGAGACGGGTGGGAAGAGATTTTAAGGAGTTTTATCTTTATAAATTTCGTTCTATGTGTGTTGATGCAGATAAAAAAGGCTTGGGTGTTACTAGTTCTGATGATAATAGAATAACAAAGGTTGGTGCACTGCTCAGAAAAACTAAATTAGATGAATTGCCACAGCTTATTAATGTACTTAAAGGTGATATGGCATTTGTAGGTCCCCGGCCAGAGCTGAGAATATATGTTGAGAAATATCTAAATGAATATGAGGCTATATTGAATGTGAGACCTGGTATTACAGATTATGCGGCTATTAGTTTTAGAGATGAAGAAGACATATTGGCAAAGTATCAAGATAAAGAAAAAGCTTATATAGAAGAGGTTTTGCCAGCAAAGATAACGCTATATAAAAAATATATAAATGAGATGAGTTTAGGTGCTGATTTTAAGATAATTTTCCAAACTTTATTTAAAATTTTATGTTAAACTTATAAAAAAATATTTGGTAATTTTTAAAGTTGAAAGGAATAAAAAAAAATGACAATAAATAATGTCCCTCTGCTAGATCTTCAAGCTCAATACGAGCCAATAAAAGAAGAAATAAAAAAAGTTATAGACGATGTTTTTGATACTAAAAGATTCATAATGGGTCCTAAAATTGAAGAGCTAGAAACAAAAGTTGCGGCTTACTGTGGTACAAAAGAAGCAATTGGTGTTTCATCAGGAACAGATGCTTTGATTGTTTCTCTAATGGCTTTAGAAATTGGCTATGGCGATGAAGTGATAACAACGCCATTTACTTTTTTTGCAACAGCAGGTTCTATTGCGCGTGTTGGCGCAAAACCAGTTTTTGTTGATATTGACCCTAAAACATTTAATATCGATCCGGATCTAATTGAAGCTAAAATAACACCAAAAACCAAAGCTATTATGCCTGTTCATCTTTTTGGACAGATGTCAGATATGGATAAGATAATGGCGATAGCAAAAAAACATGATTTGTATGTTATTGAAGATGCATGTCAGGCGATTGGTGCTGAATATAAAGCAGCCGATGGTGTGGTTAAAAAAGCAGGTTCTGTTGGTGATGTTGGTTGTTTTTCTTTTTTTCCAAGTAAAAATTTAGGTTGTATAGGTGACGGTGGTATTGTTACTACCAATAATGTTGAGCTGGCAGCAAAAATCAAAAGCTTGAGAAATCATGGCGAAAGTAAGCGTTATTTTCATGATATGGTTGGTGGTAATTTTAGGCTTGATGCGCTTCAGGCAGCAGCTTTATTAGTTAAGTTGCCTTTACTTGAAAAGCAACATGAAGGACGTATTAAAAATGGTGAGTTTTATAATAAAAATATTGGGGATGTTGTAGCAGTTCCTTATGTTAAAGAAGGTTATAGAACTATTTATAACCAATATACTCTTAGAGTTAGCGATAGAGAGTTATTTCAGAAAAAGCTAAATGACAAGAATGTAGGTAATGCAGTTTATTATCCTGTGCCTCTTCATTTACAACAATGTTTTCAGGATCTTGGCTATAAAGAAGGCGATATGCCTCAGGCAGAACAAGCGGCTAAAGAGGTTGTTTCTATACCTGTGTATGCAGAGCTTACTCAAGAACAGCTAGATTATGTGGTTGAGGCTGTTAAGTCTTGCATAACATAGTAAATTAGAATTCCATATTCTAATATGGAAGGTTATATAGCGTGGTTGTTAATAGTAGATATGGTAAATTTACGATTGCTAATAATATTATGCCTAGCAATATTGCTGTTTCTTTAAAAGAACTTATTAGTATAATTACTAATATATAAAAAAGGAGTTTTTGAATTATGAAAGGCATTATTTTAGCAGGTGGTAGTGGTACAAGGCTTTACCCAATAACAATCCCTACAATAAAACAATTGTTACCGGTTTATGATAAACCAATGATTTACTATCCGCTTTCAACATTGATGTTGGCTGGTGCAAAAGATATTTTAATTATATCTACACCACAAGATTTAGATAGATATAGACAACTTCTTGGGGATGGTAAGCAGTTAGGTCTAAATTTTGAATATGCAGTGCAAGATGCGCCGCGTGGTATTGCAGAAGCTTTGATTATTGCTGAAGACTTTGTCGGTGATGATAGTGTTTGGTTGGTTTTAGGAGATAATATTTATTTTGGTGCTGATTTACCAAAATTGTTAGCAGAAACAGGGTCTATAAAAGATGGGGCTGCGGTTTTTGGCTATTATGTTTCAGATCCTGAAAGATATGGGGTAGTAGATTTTGATAAAAATGGAAAAGCAGTTTCAATTGAAGAAAAGCCAGCTAAACCAAAATCAAATTATGCGGTGACAGGGCTTTATTATTATGATAAAAATGCAGCAAAAGTTGCGAAAAGTATTACACCTTCAGAAAGAGGCGAGCTGGAAATAACAGCTGTTAATAATGCTTACTTGAAGGAAGGGAAGCTAGATGTGAAATTGATGGGGCGTGGGTATGCTTGGCTAGATACGGGAACTCATGATTCACTTTTAGATGCAGCAAATTTTGTAAAGGTTGTTCAGTGTAGGCAAGGGCAAATGATTTCTTGTATTGAAGAAATAGCTTTTAGAAAGGGATATATTTCTAAAGAGCAACTACGTAAACTTGCAGAGTCTTTGGCCAAAACAGACTATGGACAGTATTTATATAAAGTTATTGAAACGGATGGTAAGTTCTAAATGGCTTTAAATTTTAATAGAACTGCAATAAAAGAAGTTGTTTTAATTACCCCTAAAATATTTGGGGATGATAGAGGCTTTTTTACGGAAGTTTATAAATATTCAGAGTTTAGTGACTTTGGTATTAAAGATAGATTTGTGCAGATAAATCACTCTAGATCCTCAAAAGGTGTTTTAAGAGGGCTACACTACCAGAAGAATCCTAAAGCTCATTCAAAGCTTGTTAAATGTGTGCAGGGTGAGATTTTGGATGTGGCTGTAGATATAAGAAAAGGGTCGCTAACTTATGGTAAGTGGGTGGCTGAGAAGATTACTGAAGAGAATAAGAAAATGCTTTATATTCCAGAAGGTTTTGCGCATGGGTTTTTAACCTTGTCCAATACAGCAGAAGTCATTTATCAGATATCAGGTGAATATGCGCCAGACTGTGATGCTGGTATTTATTGGAATGATCCAGAGGTTGGCGTTGATTGGGGAGTTTCAAATCCTAGCTTGTCAGAAAAAGATAAGATAGCTCCTATGCTAAAAGATGTGGATAATAATTTTATTTATGGAGGGCGAGAAAAGTGAAAATATTAGTTACTGGTGGTGCTGGTTTTATTGGTAGTGAGTTTGTAAGACAGGCTGTAAGTAGAGGTGATCAAGTAGTCCTTGTCGATGTGTTAACTTATGCTGGTGATTTGGTAAGAATAGAAACTGTTAAGAGTAGCATAAAATTTTATCAAGCAGATGTTCAAGATAGAGCGGCTTTAGAAGATATTTTTAAGAAAGAAAAACCTGAATATGTTGTTCATTGGGCAGCAGAAAGCCATGTTGATAGAAGCATTATGGATGCGACTCCTTTTATTGATACAAATGTTAGAGGTACTCAAACACTTTTAGATGTAGCTAAGCAGTTTGGTGTTGAAAAATTTGTGAATATAGCAACAGATGAAGTATATGGTGCATTGGGTGAAGATGGACAATTTTTTGAAGATACTCATTTTGATCCAAATTCTCCTTATGCTGTAAGTAAGGCATCAGCTGATATGTTGGGTAGATCTTACTTTAAAACTTTTGGTATGCCAGTGGTTACTGTTAGGCCATCTAATAACTATGGTCCTTGGCAGTACCCAGAGAAGTTAGTGCCAGTAGTTATTTTGAAAGCATTAAATAATGAAGAAGTGCCAGTTTATGGGCAAGGATTAAATGTTCGTGAATGGCTATTTGTTTCAGATTGTGTAAAAGGTGTTTATGAAATACTAAAAAAAGGTAAGCCAGGTGAAGCGTATAATATTGGTAGTGGTGAGGAACTTAGAAATATAGAAGTGGTAAAAGCCATTCTAAATATTGTTGGTAAGCCAGAAAGTTTGATTACTTTTGTTAAAGATAGGCTTGGCCATGATTTTAGATATTCACTTAATTTTGATAAATCAGAGAAAGAACTTAACTGGAAAGCAGATGTGATGTTTGAAGAGGGTATGGAGCGCACAGTTAAGTGGTACTTAGATAATGTAAAGTGGATGGAAGAAAAACTAGAGTATCTTCGTAAATATTGGAAGAAAGCTTATTAGATAATAAAAAAGGCGCTTAAAAAAGTGCCTTTTTTATATTTTGATTATATCTTCTGATTTAATGCCTTTTGTGGCATTTCTGCTATCTATAATTAGCTTTGAATATTTAACTATTAAATTAATATCAAAATAAGAGTGATTTGTTGTTATTACAATGCAGTCAGATTTTGATAGTAGTTCTTCAGTTAAATCTTCAGAGTATTTAGTTTTGTTTTTGAGCTTGATTTCTGGTATATAGTTATCATGATAGGATATGCTGGCGCCTAGGTTTTCAAGTTCTTCAATAATATCAAGGGCGGGAGATTCTCTTACGTCATTGATGTTTGGTTTGTAGGCAGCACCTAAAATTAATATTTTGGATCCATTAACACTTTTTTTGTGTTGGTTAAGGCCTAGTGTTACTTTTTCAACTACATAGTGTGGCATAGATCTGTTTACTTCATCTGCGAGATTTATAAATCTTGCTTCATAGTTTAGTGTTTTTAATTTCCAGGATAAGTAATGAGGGTCGATTGGAATACAATGTCCCCCAAGGCCTGGACCAGGATAAAAGGGCATGAAACCAAAAGGCTTGGTAGCTGCTGCTTCAATAACTTCCCAAGAGTCAATTCCTAATTTGTTGCACATAAGAGCTACTTCATTGGCCATACCAATATTTACAGCTCGGAAAGTGTTTTCAAGTAGTTTTACCATTTCTGCGCAGGTTGGAGAGGAGACAGTTATGATATTATCAATGGCAAGTTCATAGATCATCTGACCTATTTTAATGCATTCTTCTGTACAGCCGCCAAGAACTTTTGGTGTGTTTTTTGTTTGGTATTTTTGGTTGCCTGGGTCAACTCTTTCTGGTGAAAAGGCAAGAAAAATATCTTTACCAACTTTTAGGCCAGTGCTTTCAAGTTTTGGCAAAACAAGTTCTTCGGTTGTGCCAGGATAAGTTGTGCTTTCAAGTATTACCATGTGCCCTTTTTTTAGGTGTGGTGTAATAGATTCTAGAGATTGTTCTATATATGACATATCGGGATCTTTGGTTTTTCTTAATGGGGTGGGAACACAGATGCTAATGGCATCAACTTCTTTCAGTTTAGAAAAGCTAGTGGTTGCTGATAGTAGTTTTTTATTTACTAATGAAGAAACAGTTTTTTCTGGTATATCTATAATATAAGATTTACCTTCATTTATTTGGTTTACTTTATATTCAGAAACGTCGAATCCGACTACTTCAATATTTTCAAGGCCAAACTCACAAGCAAGTGGTAAGCCAACATAGCCAAGTCCGATTACACCTAGCTTGAATGTTTTATTTTCTATCTTATCTTTTATTGTTTTAAATCCCATTATTAATCTCCTAAGAGTTTTTTATTTAAATAGACTAGAAAGTATATACAAACTGACTAAAACTGAATAGTGTTTTGTTAGAATTAGTAGTTCTCTGGAAAAAGCTCTCGTTCTACACTTTCAATAATAATATGCAAAGCTGCCATATGGATTTCTTGGATGCGGTCAGTTGTTTTGCCTGGTGCGATTAATTCAAAATCACAATTATTATTTAGCTTACCACCATCTTTGCCAAGAAAACCGATAGTTTTTATATATAGCTCTTTTGCTTTGTTAATAGCTTTTATGACATTTGCAGAGTTGCCGCTTGTTGATATCCCAATTAAAACATCTCCACTTTTACCAAAGGCTTCAAGTCCTCTTGAAAAAATCTCATCAAAACCATAGTCGTTTCCAACGCAAGTGATGTGTGATGGGTCGGAAATAGCAATTGCAGGTAATGGTTTACGATCTTTCCTGAAACGGCCTGTGAATTCTTCTGCAAAGTGCATTGCGTCACACATACTACCGCCATTTCCACAGATAAGAACTTTGTTGCCGTTTTTATAGGTTTCTGAAATTAGGTTTGCTATTTTTTTTGTTGTTTCTATATTTTTTTGGTTATTGCAAAACTCTTGCATTAGGTTTGCGGCTGTTTGGTATGCTGATTTTATATTATTTGCCATTTTATGAGTCCTTTTTATTTTTTTAAAATATACTTTTTCCAGTTGAATCAACAGCTACAATCAGGGTGAACTTCTCTATTTGAAGCTCGTATATAGCTTCTGATAGCAGCTCTGGATAAGCTATACATTTTGCAGCTTTTATTTCTTGATGGTGGAGAGCCCCGCATCCTCCAAGTGCTGAAAAATAAAGTCCATTATGCGTTCTTATTTGATCTATGACCTCTTTGTTTCGAGCACCTTTGCCAATGCAGATAGTTAGGCCATTCTCTATTAGATAGGGGGTGAAAGGATCCATTCTACTAGCTGTTGTTGGGCCGCAAGAACCTATGACTTCATTGGGTTTTGCAGGTGTTGGGCCAGCATAATATAGTATGGCATTTTTTGGGATAGGTAGTGGTTCATTCTTTTTTAAACTATTGAAAAGTTTTTGGTGTGCTTGGTCACGGGCTGTGTAGATAGTGCCTGTTAGCTCTACGATATCGCCAGTTTTTAAGGTTTTAATATCATTTTCTGATAATGGGGTTGTTAGTTGGATGGTTTTGTTGGTCATATTGTGACGGTCTTTGTTCTTACTGCGTGACAACCAATGTTTATAGCAACAGGTAGTCCTGCGATATGACAGGCATATTCATTAATATTAATATCTATGCAGGTGGTCTGCCCCCCAAAGCCTAGTGGGCCAATATTGAGCTGGTTGGCTTTTTCTAGAATTTCATTTTCTAGTTTTGCTAGATGCGGTTTTTTGTTTTTGGTGCCAACTGGTTTTAGCAATGCTTTTTTTGCTAATTCGCAGGCTTTGTCCATAGTTCCCCCAAGGCCTATGCCAATTAGAAAGGGAGGACAGGCGTTGGGGCCTGCTTCTTTTATTACGGAAATAGCAAAATCTTTGATATCTTGGGTTGTTGCTGTTGGGTTTAGCATTTTGACAGCGCCTTTGTTTTCACAGCCAAAGCCCTTGGCAATACAAGATAGTTCTATTTTATCGCCAGGTACAATGTCATAATGAATAATTCCTGGTGTGTTAGTTTTGGTATTTTTGCGATTTATTGGGTCGTCTACAGTAGACTGTCTTAAGTACGCTTCTTTACTGCCTTGTTTTATTCCTTCTTGGATTGCATCGTTTAATGACCCATCTATAATATGGATGTCTTGCCCAATTTCGCAAAATATAATTTCAATACCTGTGTCTTGGCAATAAGGTACTTTTTTATTTTCAGCAATTTCAGCGTTTTTTATTAATTTTCCAATAATATTTTTTGCCCGCTCAGACTTTTCTTTTTTTAGGGCTTTTTTGAAAAAATCTAGGATATCAGGTCTTAAGTAAAGTGCTGTTTGCTGAACTAATTGGGAAATGGTATCGGTAATAATATCGGTTGAAATGTTTCTCATAGCAGTTAATTGTATAACAATATAGATTGTTAGGAAATATAGAGTTAATAGGTTAGAATTTACAGGTAATAATAATAGGCTCTGATAATAAAAAGATAAGGTAAAAATAGTTATAAATGTTAGATATTATTTATTTTGATAATATTGAATCTACGAATACTTATGCGTTAAGTAATATCGACTCTCTTTTAGATAGACAGGTTATTGTTAGTTGGCAACAGACCAATGGTCGTGGTCGGTTGGGTCGGACTTGGGTTTCTGATAATCCTAACAATATATATATGACAATAGTTCTTAAACCAGAAAATATGTTAAAACAAGATTCTCCGCTCCAAAATATTACTCAGTATATGTCAGTAATTGTTGCTGAAGTTGTCGATGTTTACTTGGAAGATGTTGAAAAGACCTCTCAAATTAAATGGCCTAATGATATTTTGGTTGATGGAAAAAAAGTTTCAGGCATACTTGCAGAGTCTGTTGTTCAGGGATCTTGCTTAAAGGGCTATGTTTTAGGGGTTGGTATAAATTTAAATATGGAGCTTTCAGAAGTTAAAGAGATTGATAAGCCAGCAGATTCTTTGAGCCTTATATTAAATAAGAAAATAGAAAGGAATCTTTTTTTAGAAAAATTGCTTGAAAAATTTTTTGAAAATTATGATAGTTTCTTAGAAGAGGGATTTCTAAAAATTAGAAAATCGTATAGAATAAGAGCCTTTTGTATGGGTAAACGAATTAAGATAAATACGGTTAATGATGAGTTTGAAGCGCTAGTAACTGAAATACTGGATGATGGACAGTTACAGGTGCGACTGGATAGTGGTGAAATAAAAAATATAAATATAGGAGAAATAATATGTTAGCAATGGGTGTTTCTTATATGATAATAGGAATGTCAGTGGTTTTTTCGTTTTTGATTGTTTTGGTTTTGAGTATGCTTATGATGTCTGCGATAATGCTTAAATTTTTCCCAGAAAAAGAAGAGGTTAGTTCAATGGCTTTGGATGGAGATAAAGATATAATAGCTGTTATTACAGCTGCAGTTAAAAGATTTGAGTCAGCAAACGTATAAAAAAGAATAGAGATAGAGGAGAAAAACAAAAATGGCAAAGAAAAAAATTAGTGTAATGAATACCTCTTTTAGAGATGGTTTTCAATCTGTATATGGGGCAAGGGTTTTAACAAAAGACTTTTTACCTGCGGTTGAGGCGTCTGTTGAAGCTGGTATTACTCATTTTGAGGCTGGCGGTGGTGCTAGGTTTCAAAGTCTTTATTTTTATTGTAATGAAAATGCTTTTGATATGATGGATGCTTTTAGAAAGGCAGTTGGCCCAGATATTAAACTTCAAACTTTGGCCAGAGGTATTAATGTTGTTGGTTTGGATTCTCAAAGTAAAGATATTATTAACTTGCACGCAAAAATGTTTAAAAAACATGGAATGACAACAATCAGAAACTTTGATGCTCTTAATGATCCAAGTAACTTAGATTATTCTGGTCGTTGTATTGTAGAAAATGGTTTAGAACATGAAGTGGTAGTAACAATGATGGATTTACCGCCAGGGTGTGAGGGCGCTCATGATGTTGAATTTTATAAAAAGACATTACAGGGGATTTTAGATGCTAAGACACCTTATAATTCAGTTTGTTTTAAAGATGCATCAGGAACAAGTAATCCAAAAAAAGTTTTTGAAACAATAAAAGCAGCGAGAGAGATGTTGCCAAAAGGAACGCATCTTCGTTTTCATACCCATGAAACTGCTGGTGTTTCTGTGGCATGTTATATGGCGGCTCTTGATGCTGGTGCTGATGGTATAGATTTAGCAATGGCACCTGTTTCTGGTGGAACTTCTCAACCAGATATCATGACTATGATGCATGCGCTTAAAGGTACAGATTTTGACATGGGGCTTGATCTTAATAAGGTGCTAAAAGCTGAAGAGGTTTTTCAAGAATGTATGAAAGATTATTTCTTCCCACCAGAAGCAGGTGTGGTCTCTCCGATAATTCCATTTTCACCAATGCCAGGTGGCGCGCTTACGGCAAATACTCAGATGATGAGAGATAATGGTATTTTAGATAGATATACAGAAGTTGTTAAAGCGATGAGCGAAGTTGTTAGAAGAGGTGGTTATGGTACTTCGGTTACTCCAGTTTCTCAGTTTTACTTCCAACAAGCTTTTAATAATGTAATGTTTGGACCATGGAAAAAAATAGCAGAAGGTTACGGTAAGATGGTATTGGGGTATTTTGGTAAAACTCCGGTTGAGCCAGATCCAGAAATTGTGAAAATTGCTTCAGAACAAATGGGTTTAGAGCCAACTTCAAGACCACCGCTTGAAATAAATGAAGAAGATCCAAACAAAGGTATTGATGCTGCAAAGAGAATGTTGAAAGCTGAAAACCTGGAAGAAACTGAAGAGAATATCTTTATTGCTGCAGCTTGTAAGGAAAAAGGAATCTTTTTCTTAAAGGGTCAGGCAAGTGTGAACGTAAGAAAAGAGAAGAAAAAAGCTAAAACAGATGATGGCGCTGATGGCTACACAGTAACTGTTGATGGCAAACAGTATGGTGTGGTTGTTGATGGAAATACAGCTGTGGTAAACGGCAAGAAATATGATGTTGATATTGCTGAAGGTATGGATGCTGGTCATGTAGCACCAAAAAATGCCGGTGTAGCTGCTACGGCAGATGCTTCAGCAGTAAAAGCACCGATGCCAGGGCAGGTCATTAAGATTAATGTAAAGATTGGTGATTCTGTAAAGATTGGCGATATTCTTTTGATAATTGAAGCAATGAAAATGGAAACAGAAATCAAGGCTTCTGCAGATGGAACAGTTTCTGCTATCTCAGTTAATGCTGGTGATACGATTAAGTCTGGTCAAGATCTAGTTTGGGTTAACTAAGGGAGAGTAAGAAAATGGTGATTTTTGAATTATTACAAAAGGTTTGGCAAACAACAGGCATAGTTAATATGCAGGTTGGACAGTTAATTATGATATGTATCGGTTTACTGTTGCTGTGGTTAGCTATAAAAAAAGGTTTTGAGCCATTGCTTTTAATACCAATAGGTTTTGGTGGTATTTTAGCAAATATCCCTGTGGCAGATATAGCAGGAGCTCATGGTTTTTTAGGTCTAATTTATGGTTTTGGTGTTAAGACTGGTTTATTTCCATTAATGATTTTTATGGGTGTTGGTGCAATGACAGATTTTGGACCATTACTTGCTAATCCTAAAACGTTACTTTTAGGTGCAGCAGCTCAGTTTGGGATATTTACAACGCTTATAGGCTCTTTGGCTTTAGGCCAGTATGCTGGTTTTGATTTTGGCCTAAGAGAAGCGGCTTCTATTGGTATTATTGGGGGTGCAGATGGGCCAACTGCTATATTTGTTGCATCAAGACTTGCGCCAGAGTTATTGGGTGCAATTGCTGTTGCAGCTTATTCTTATATGGCATTGGTACCACTTATACAGCCACCAATAATGAGACTTCTTACAAATAAAGAAGAGCGAGAAATTGAAATGAAACAGTTGCGCCATGTTACAAAAGGCGAAAAGATTGTGTTCCCATTGGTTGTGTTAGGACTTTGTATTTTGCTTTTGCCTGATGCGACACCGCTTATCGGAGCTTTGATGTTTGGTAACTTAGTAAAAGAATGTGGTGTTGTTGAGCGTTTATCAAAAACTATTCAAAATGAGTTAATCAATATTGTTACAATTTTGCTTGGTTTGGCTGTTGGTTCAAAGCTTGGTGCTGATCAGTTCTTAAGAAAGGAAACATTGGGTATTATAGCGCTTGGATTAGTTGCATTTTCAATAGGAACTGCTGCTGGTTTGATTTTTGCTAAAATCATGAATGTTTTTTCAAAAGAAAAGGTTAATCCACTAATTGGTGCAGCTGGTGTTTCAGCTGTTCCAATGGCTGCAAGAGTTGTTAATAAAGAAGGCTTGAAATATAACCCTCAAAACTTTTTGTTAATGCATGCTATGGGTCCAAATGTAGCTGGTGTAATTGGTTCTGCAGTTGCTGCAGGGGTTCTTCTTTCTATAGCTGGATAATAAACATTTATTGTATTTTAAGAAGCGAGCTAGTATTTAGCTCGCTTCTTTTTATGTATTGGTGTTGTTTAGAAAATATATATAAAAAAAAACGAACTAAATTAATAGTCCGTTTTTTTTTGTTTTTAATATTTCTATTTCTTATTTCAAGAAAGTGTATGGATACTTTGTATGGTCTTCATAAGTATCTTGTAGAATTGCAACTACATCTTCAACAAATACAAGTTCTTCATCTGTTGGTATCATAAATACTTTGATTTTTGATTCTGGAGTTGAGAGTTCTGTTTCGCCTTTTTTGCTATATGTTTCTTTGTTTATGTCATTGTCTATAACAATACCCATATCTTCAAGTCCTTCAAGGATAGTTTTACGCATGATTGGACCATTTTCGCCAACACCTGCGGTAAATACTATGGCGTCTACTTTGCCAAGTGCAAAAGCATATGCGCCTATATATTTTCTTAATCGGTAAGCTTCAATATCAACTGCTAGTTGGCATCTTGAGTCGCCTTCTGCTGCGCCGTCTTCGATGTCACGACGATCTGCATATTTGCCGGTTATTGCAAGTACACCTGATTTTTTGTTTAGGATGTTGGTCATTTCTTCTGTGCTTAGGTTTAATTTTTCTTGCATGAATAGTGGGATGGCTGGGTCGATGTCGCCAGAGCGAGTTCCCATTACAGCACCCTCAAGTGGTGTTAGACCCATTGATGTATCAACAGAGACCCCGTTCTTAATTGCACAAACAGAAACCCCGTTGCCTATGTGTAGTGTGATGATGTTGCACTCGTTGGCACTTTTGCCAAGAAGTGTGGCAGCTCTTTTTGAAACATATAAATGGCTAGTGCCATGAAAGCCATATCTTCTAATAGAGTTATCAGTGTACCATTCATATGGAAGTGGATATAGATAGGCATGTTTTGGCATTGTTTGGTGAAAGGCTGTGTCGAATACTGCTATATGTGGTGCATTTGGTAGAGCGTGTTGAGCAGCTCTAATACCAACTAAATTTGCTGGGTTATGAAGTGGGGCTAAGTCTGATACTTCTTCTATTGCTTTTACTACATCTTCTGTGATCAGTTTACTGCTTTTAAATTTCTCACCACCATGAACAACTCTGTGACCTACTGCACTTATTTCGCTCATATTGTTGATAACGGCTGTTTCACCATTTGCTAATGTTTTGATTATTAGGTTGATAGCTGCTTCGTGGTCGCCGCACTCGTGTTCTTTTTTGAACTTGGCATTGGTTTGTGGTGCTTGATGTACAATAAATGTTTCGCCAAGACCGATACGCTCAACTATTCCTTTAGCAACAACTTCTTTTGTTCCCCAGTTGTATAGCTGGTATTTGACTGATGAACTCCCACAATTTAACGCTAAAATTATCATAATAACCTCTCCTAAATAAGTTTTTTTATTAACTTGCTTGTACGGCTGTAATTGCTGCGACATTAACGATATCCATGAATTTACAGCCTCTTGATAAGTCATTTACTGGTTTAGCTAGGCCTTGGATGATTGGTCCGATGGCTTCTGCGTCAGCGATACGCTCTACCAATTTATAGCCGATGTTTCCTGCATCAAGATCTGGGAAAACCAGTACATTTGCTTTGCCGGCAACTGTGCTTTCTGGTGCTTTTTTTGCACCAACGGCTTCAATAAGTGCGGCATCTGCTTGTAGATCCCCATCAACTTTTAGTTCTGGTTGGTTTTCTTTTAAGATACTGACTGCTTTTTGTACCTTTTCAACATCGTTATGTTTTGCACTGCCCATGGTTGAAAATGAGAGCATTGCTACTTGAGGCTCTGTTTCAAGAAAGGCTTGGCAACTTTCAGCAGATGCGGATGCTATGTCTGCAAGCTTTTGAGAGTCAGGGTTAGGGTTGACTGCACAGTCTGCAAAGATCAGCGCGCCGTTTTGGCCTAGGTTTGGTTTGTTAGTAACCATTATAAAACAGCTAGAAACGGTTTTCATATTTGGTTTAGTTCCAATGATTTGGATCGCAGCTCTTAAAACAGCGCCTGTTGTATTTTTTGCTCCAGCAACAGCGCCGTCTGCTATGCCTTCTTTGACTAGCATAGAGCCAAAGTAAAGCTCGTTTTTCATTAATTCTTTTGCAGCTTCTAGCGTTAAGCCTTTTGCTTTTCTTATTTCATATAGTTTTTTAGCAAATTTTTCAAAAAGAGGGCTTGTTTCTGGGTTTACTATTTCGCAGTTTATCGGGTAGCTTTTTTTTGAAAATGCTTCTTCTATTATATAAGGGTCTCCAAGTATTATTATTTTTGCTAGTTTATTTTTGGTAATTTCGTGTGCGGCATCTATGGTTCTTTCGTCGTCGCCTTCAGGTAGAACTATTGTTTTATTTTTGGACTTTGCCATTTCCCAAAAATTATTCATTATTTCAGACAATTTATTATTACCTCCGTTTAGTTGTTTGAGGGCTATATGATACTACTCAATTTGGGGTTAATCAAGAACGGGACGAGATCATTAAAATCTAGGGCTTTTAATTACTATTAAGTTAAAAAATGACGGTGATAATTGATTATTTCGTACTGAAATAACTTATAAACTAAAAAAAACATTAATCTAAGCTGTCTATATTTATGTGTTAAGTGTATACATATGTAACAAAACGGGGATTTTGAGTAGGTGGTGGTGTTTTCAAAATAATAAAGGTATTATATACTCAATTCAAGAGTAAAAGAGTACTTAATAAGGATAAATAAAAAAAAGTGAGGTGGTTGGGGGAGATAAAAAAATAGTAACATAATGATGCAGTTTGATATTGTTTATATAAGGCTCGAAGGGGTCGAAAAAATAAAAAGGGAGTGAATGAAATGGCGAAAAATATAACGCAAAAAATAATTGAAAATCATGTAGTAGAGGGTGAAATGGTTGTTGGCGAGAAAGTTTCTTTAAAAATAGATCAAACTCTAACTCAAGATGCGACAGGTACAATGGCATATCTTCAGTTTGAAGCTTTGGATGTTCCAAGAGTAAATACAGAATTATCAGTTTCTTATATTGATCATAATATGTTGCAGAGTGGTTTTATGAATGCTGATGATCATGCTTTTCTTCAAAGTATTGCAAAAAAACATGGTATCAAATTATCAAAGCCAGGTAATGGGATTTGTCACCAAGTGCATTTGGAAAGATTTGGTATTCCAGGTAAAACTTTAATTGGATCTGATTCACACACACCAACAGGTGGTGGTCTTGGTATGATGGCAATGGGTGCTGGTGGTTTGGATGTTGCACTTGCTATGGCTGGTGAGCCTTTCTGGATTACTATGCCAACAGTTGTAGAGATTAGATTAACTGGACAGCTAAGACCTTTCGTTAGTGCAAAAGACGTTATTTTAGAAGTTTTAAGAATTCTAACTGTTAAAGGTGGTGTTGGGAAAGTTATGGAATACACCGGTCCTGGTGTTTCAAGTTTAACTGTTCCTGAAAGAGCTACTATTACAAATATGGGTGCAGAGCTTGGTGCAACTACTTCTATTTTTCCATCTGATGAAATTACAAAGCAGTTTATGGAAATACAAGAAAGAGGCGACCAATGGGTAGAGCTTAAGCCTGATGAAGGTGCAACTTATGATGAGCTTATAGAAATTGATCTTTCAACTCTTGAGCCTATGATTGCTCAACCACATATGCCAGATGTTGTTTGTAAGCTAAATGATATTGCTGGTTTGAAAGTTCACCAAGTTGTGGTTGGTTCTTGTACAAACTCTAGCTATAAAGATATTTCTACTTTAGCTCAAATGCTAAAAGGGAAAACAGTTCATTCTGAAGTATCAATGGGGCTTCTTCCTGGTTCTAAACAGGTAATGAGAAAATTAGTTGAAACTGGTGAGCTAGACACTATTTTGGCTGCTGGTGTAAGAATTCTTGAAAGTTCTTGTGGCGCTTGTATTGGAATGGGTTTTTCTCCAGGAACTAATCAGGTAACTTTTCGAACTTTTAATAGAAACTTCTTAGGACGATCTGGAACTAAGAGTGCACAAGCTTATCTTTGTTCGCCAGAGGTTGCAGTTGCTGCAGCGCTTACAGGTGTGGCTACAGACCCAAGATCTTTGAATCTTGAAATACCAAAATATGATGTTGCAACTACATTTAAAATTGATGATTCATTAGTGCTTGAGCCAGCAGAAGATGGTTCAAATGTTGAAATTATCAGAGGGCCAAATATTCAGCCACTTCCTATAAATGAAGGTATTGGTGGTAAATTGGAAACAAAGGTAGTGTTAAAGGTTGAGGATGATATTACAACAGATCATATCATGCCAGCTGGTGCTAAGATCTTGCCATTAAGATCAAATGTTCCTGAGATTTCTAAGTATGTATTTTCAGTAATTGATGAGAGTTTTCCTGAAAGAGCAAAGGCATCTGGTATTGGTGTGATTGTCGGTGGTGAAAACTATGGTCAGGGTTCAAGTCGTGAGCATGCTGCGTTAGCGCCGATGTATCTTGGGATTAGAGTTAAGCTAGTTAAGTCTTTTGCAAGAATTCACCTTGCTAATCTAATTAACTTTGGAATTCTACCGCTAACTTTTGAAAATGCTAGTGACTATGACACGATAGATCAGGATGATGTACTAGAATTTGATCTAACAGATCTTGCTTCTGGTGAAGTTAAAGTTGTTAACAAAACTAAAGGTAAGGAATATAAATCAGTACATTCGCTTTCTGCGCGTGAAATTGAAATTGTTTCTGCTGGTGGAGCTTTGGGATATGTTAAAAAAAGTAGAGGTTAAGAAGTAAGAATTATTAATTTTAGAAGAAGTGGCATTTTAATGTCACTTCTTCTTATTATTTGTGAGGAAAAAAATGAAATTAAAAATAACTGCACAAGCTGGCTCACTAGAATCATGTGATTTGTTGGTGATTGTTAACCCTGTTGAAGAAGGTGCTGGTAGAAATGTAGAGATGGAATCGATGGTAATTAGTGAATATGGCGATTCTATTTTAAAAGATATAAATGGTATTTTGGATCAATTTGATGTGAAAGATGTTGAGCTGGTTGTGAATGATAGAGGTGCGTTAACACCTACTATTAAAGCAAGAATTGAAGCTGCGTTGCTGAGATCTAGCAAAGGAAAGGGTTAAGACAATGAGTGCAAAACTGACACGAACAATGCTTTATATCCCTGGTAATAACCCTGCAATGGTTCAGAATGGTGGGGCTTATGGTGCAGATGCTATTCTTTTGGATCTTGAAGATGCGGTTGCTGTAAATAGAAAAATTGATGCCAGGGTTTTGGTGAGAAATATTATGAACTTTGTTAACTTTGGTGATGTTGAAGTTACTGTAAGAATTAATGGTCTTGATACAGAATTTGCTATTGATGATCTGAAAGAAATTGTTCCTCAAAAACCAGATGCGATAAGGATTCCTAAAATTAATAGTGCTGATGATGTGAAAAAGATTGATCAGATAATAACTGAGATTGAAAAGGAACATGGCATTAAGGTTGGGTCAACGAAGATTCATGCTATGATCGAAACTGCTATTGGTGTTGAAAATGCTTTTGAGATAGCGACTTCTTCAAAACGAATTTCAGCTTTAACTATTGGTGGGCAGGATTTAACTGCTGATATGAAAGTGGTTAAAACTGAAGCAGGTGAAGAGATCTCTTATGCAAGACGCAGAATAGTTATGGCAGCAAAGGCAGCTGGTTTGGCAGCTATTGATACTGTTTACGCTGATGTTGATAATGAAGCTGGTCTGATACGAGAAACAGAAATGATTAAGGGGTTAGGCTATGATGGTAAAGCTGTTATTAACCCAAGACAAATTAAGCCGATTCACAATGTCTATATGCCTACAGATGATGCAATAGAAAAAGCGCGAGTTATTATAGAAGCTTTTGTTAAAGCGAAAAAAGAGGGCGTTGGTGTTTTTGCTATTAATGGCAAGATGGTTGATGCTCCAGTAGTTGCTAGAGCGCAAAGAGTTTTAGAACTTGCTGGAATAGAAATAGGAGGACAATAGGTGAAAAACGCAATAGGGGTAGATATTCCAAAAAAAATAGATGGTTTAGGCGAAGTTGTTTCATTTAAGGGAGAGTGGGCTTTAGTTGATAAGGCTAAGACAAGTAATGTTCAAAAGGAACCCCAATCATTAAGAGTAAAGCCAAAAGGCTTTAAGAAAATGTGTAAGGATATTAAGGATTGTTTAGATAAACTAGAAATTAAAGATGGCATGACAATTTCTTTTCATCACCATATGAGAGGTGGTGATGGGACTATTGTTCCAATAATTGAGGCTTTGGCAAATAGAGGTATTAAAAACTTAACATTGGCATCATCTTCTTTAACTGGTGCGCATGAGCCATTAGTTTCATATGTTGAAGATGGAACGATTACCAGGATTTTCACTTCTGGTTGTAGAGGGAAGCTTGGGCAAGCGGTTTCTGCTGGTAAACTTAAATACCCTGCGGTTTTTCATTCGCATGGTGGCAGGGCAAGAGCTATCCAGGAAGGGCGAATAAAAGTGGATGTATCTTTTATTTCTGCTTCAGCTGCAGATGATGCGGGAAATGCAACTGGTAGCCATGGTAAATCAGCGTGTGGTTCTCTTGGTTATGCGATGATTGATGCGGAATATGCTAAGCAAGTAGTGGTTATTACGGATAATGTGGTTGAGTATCCATGTCAGCCAGCCTCTATTCAGCAATGTAATGTTGATTATGTTGTGCCAATAGATAGCATTGGTGACCCTAAAAAAATAGCAGGTGATTCAACTAGAATTACTAAAAATCCAATGGATTTAAGAATTGCAGAGCTTGCAGCAGAGGCCATAATCAAGGCTAACTACATAAAAGAAGGTTATTCTTTTCAGTGTGGTGCTGGTGGTGCTTCTTTGGCTGTTGCTAGGTTTATTCGCGAGTATATGGAGCAAAAAGAGATAAGAGGTAGTTTTCTTTTGGGTGGTATTACTTCTGTTATGACAGATATGTTAGAGTCTGATTTGTTTAAATATGCTTTTGATGTGCAGAGTTTTGACTCGGCTGTTTCACAGTCGATTTGTAACAATCCAAAACACGTTGAGATTTCTGCTAATCAATATGCAAATCCAATGAACTGTGATTGCATGACCCATAAATTAGATGTGGTTGTATTGGCAGCTTTGGAAGTTGATATAAACTTTAATGTAAATGTATTGGTTGGCGCTGATGGAAATATTAGAGGTGCTTCGGGTGGCCATTGTGATACTGCGGCAGGTGCTAATCTAACAGTGATTGTGGCGCCTTCTATCAGAGGTCGTTTGCCAATCATTAAAAAGCAGATTACGACGGTAGTTACGCCAGGGTCTTCAGTAGATTTGTTGGTAACTGAAAGAGGGATTTGCATTAACCCAGCAAGAAAGGATCTAAAAAAAGCTTTAAAAGATTCTGGTTTACCGATAGTAGATATTAAAGATGTTGCAACAGAGGTTGAGCGTCTTTGTGGTAAGCAAAATGAGCCTGAGTTTGAAGATGATATTGTTGCGGTTGTTGAATATCGTGATGGTTCTATAATTGATGTGATTAGAAAAGTTAAAAGCTAGTTTTTGGTTAACTTTTTATTATTAAGTTTTAATTTACAACTCCTGCCTTTTGGCGGGAGTTGTTTTTTTTATCACATTATTAATAAAATAAGTTAAAATACTAATTATGAATCAACTAGAATTAGATATTCTAAAAGCAAGGGAATCTCGTCAAGAGATATTAGGCGGTAGTGACGGTATCAAGGTTATTACTTCACTGAATGTTCCTGGTAAACCAAAAATTAATGAAAATATAAATAACATAGCAAGAGATGTTACAGAGGATGTTTTGCTGTTTCTGGAGGGTGTTTTGGCTGTTGAGGGTTTTTTATATCAAGTAGAAGATGCCGCTGGCTATTATGCCTTGATTAGTTTTAGAGAAGATATTGGGTTTGATGCTAGGTTTGTTAAAGAATTGTGTGAAATTCTTGAAAAGTTTCATCCTATTGGTAGGCTGATAGATTTAGATGTTTATGATGAGTTAGGCGATAGGGTCTCTAGTGGTAGAGTTAAATCTTGCTTTGTTTGTGGTGAAAATGCCAAGCTTTGTATTAGGGGTCAAAAACACACTGTAGAAGAAGCAAGGATGGCTTTTGATGAGTTGCTATTAGAATACTTGGAGAAAGCGGAAGAAGAAGGTTTAGCTGACTATTTAGCGCTTTCAGCGTTAACGGCAATGATTGCTGAGGTGGCATTGGATCCAAAACCTGGATTGGTAACTAGAAAAGTGGTTGGTATCCACAAAGATATGAATTTTGATTTGTTTGTAAAAAGTGCTTTGGCTATTGTTCCTGGTTTTAGGATTATTGCCTTAAAAGCTACGGAGATAGAAAATCTGTATCAGTTTAGAGAAATTGGCTTGCAGATGGAACTATGGATGTTTAATGCGACAAAAGGAATAAATACTCATAAAGGGATGATCTTTGTTTTGGGGTTGGTTGTGTGGGCTGTGGCGTTATCTTTTGAAGAATATAGTGATCTTGATCGAGATTTTGTTTCAGAATCTATAAAACAAATTACTAAAGGTGTTACTAATGAGCTTAAATATAGCCTTGATACCCATGGTGGACAGGTTTTTAATAAATATCGATTAACAGGTGTTCGTGGCGAAGTAGAAGCAGGGCTGCCTTCTGTATTTGAGCATGGTTTTGAGCAGTTATTTAGACATTTACCAATAGTTCTTGAAGATGAGGAGGAGGTTGCTCCTTACTCAGAAGCGTATAAGGCAGCATTGGTGGCTATTATTGCAAATAGTGAGGATACTAATGTTGTTTATAGGTCTGGTTTGGAAAGCTTGGGATTGCTTCAAAATAAGGCTAAAGAAATATTAGAGATAGATGTCTGGGATTATGAAGCAGAAAAAAAATATGGAGAACTTTGCTTGTTTTGTGAAGAAAATAATGTTTCTTGTGGCGGAGCAGCTGATTTGTTGGCGGTGGCTATTTTTCTTTCTTTGTTTTGAGATAGGGTTATAGAGCCGAAGAGCGGTAGGTGATATAATTATTTGCTATGTTAAAACCATTTTCCAAACGAAACAAAAAAATCATTGATGGTGTTGTTAAAAACAAAAATATAGCTAATGGCTATCTTTTTTCCGGGGTGTCTGGGTCGTTTATTTTAGGGGCGGCTCAATATTTTTCGATGTCTGTAAATTGTCTTAATTTTAATGAGGGGCCTTGTGGAGTGTGTGCTGTTTGCTTGGCTTTTCAAAAAGGAGTTTTTGCAGACTATGTTGTGGTCAATCCGGGTGAAGGTCAGGGTAAGTCGGATAGTATAACTGTTGATCAGATAAGAAATATTCAGGAAATTGTTAAGTATGGTGCTAATACTCCAGGGAGAATGTTTGTGGTAATTAATAATAGCCATAAATTAACCAAGCAAGCTTCAAATGCTTTTTTGAAAACTTTGGAAGAGCCGGCAGAGCGTGTAAGTTTTATTTTGCTTACAAGAAATTTGATGGACGTCATGCCAACTATAAAATCTAGATGTCAGTCTATGTATTATCCCTGTGCAACCAAAGACGAAATGATTGCTTATATAAAAAAACACTATAAAGACAATGAGTTTAATGAGATTGTAGAAAGAGCAGTTGGTAGTAAAGAGTTGTTGGGGCGGTTTTTAGAAACATCGAAAATAGTTGGTGTAAACTATATTTCCTTTAAGGATTTACTAAATAGTAGTAAGATAGACCGTTTGATATTTGTAGAGAAGCTAGCAAAAGATAAAAACGAAGCTCAAATGCTATTGATGATATGGATAGATGAGCTTATGCAAGCATATGGTGATTTAGACTGGCAAGTAATAAATAATATAGAATTGTTGATCGAAAATGTGGTGCAAATGAAGTATAATGTAAACTTGAGACTTCATTTGGAATCTTTAATGCTGAATTTGGTTTAAATAAATTCAGTTTATTTTCAGAATTTGGATAAATAAAATGAGCGATTGTACTAAACTAGCATTAAGAATAAGGTATCATGAGCATTGTATTAGACTGTGTCCAACACGGCTTACAATAAAATGGGGTCAATATTTAGTGGTTGAGACAAATAGGGGTGTTGAGTGTGGAAAAGTTGATTATTCTTATGACTGTAGTTCTAAAAAACCAAAAAGACAAAATGTCGTAATAAGAAAAGTTTTAAGAGAGGCTACTCTAGATGATTTGAAGAGGCTTAAAGATTTGGATGCGATTGAGGCAGATAATTTAAAAAAAGCAAAGAAAATTGTTGGTGGTTTAAGTAAGGATGTGGTTATTAAAAGATGTGAGCTAGTATTTGATAGAAAGAGAGTTTATATACACTTTATAGAGTTTAAAGAGAAAAAGAAGGATAAAAAGAATTTTAAAATTCATGATTTAGTAAAAGAGTTATCAAGTGAGCTGAATTGTAAGGTGGAGTTTAAAGAAGCTGGTTTAAGGGGTTTGGCAAAGGTTTTGGGTGGTGTTGGTATTTGTGGCCGCTCACTTTGTTGTTCTTCTGTTTTAAATGAAACAAAATCTGTTTCAGTAAGGTTTGCTAAAGATCAGGGGATAGCTATGAACCCAAAGAATCTGTGTGGTGTTTGTAGTAAATTGAAATGTTGTATAAGATATGAGAAGGATAATTATGTGGATGGGTCTTTAGATATAGGTGAGATTGCACCTAAAAAAGAAGAACCTTGGGATGGTAATATGGGTGACATTTCTATTTTATGAGGAGCTGTGTTTTTTGTAAAATAGCTAATGGTGATATCCCTGCTAAAAAAGTGTATGAAGATGGAGATGTTTTGGCTTTTTGGGATCTTGAACCCCAAGCACCAGTACATATACTGGTAATACCAAAAAGACACGTAAGAGATGTTACATGTTTTGCAACAAAAGAAGATGGTGTTCTGTTGTTGGCTATTATGAAGGTAATAACAGCTATAGCAGAAAAGCAAGGAATTGCAGATAGTGGTTTTAGGGTAGTTGCAAATACCGGAGTGAATGGTGGTCAAACTGTAGATCATGTTCATTTTCACATATTAGGTGGGCGGGCTATGAGCTGGCCGCCAGGCTAGAAAAAATGTTATTGACTTTAAAGGAGGCTTATCAATGGCTATTAAACAAGATAAAAAACCAGGAGAATCAATAGATTCTGTACTGAGGAAGTTTAAACGTAAGATGAAGAACGAAGGTGTATTACAAGAATTAAAGCGTCGTGAATTCTATGAAAAACCTTCAGAAGAAAAGAAAAGAAAAAATAGAGCAGCTAAGAGGCGTGCGTATCTTAAGCATCTATCGGATGATATCTAGAAAGAGTTTTTCTAAGGGGTTTGGACTAAATATATTAGATCGATATCTAATACGAGAATTTTCAGGCCCTTTTTTGCTGGCTGTTGGTGGCTTCGCTATTATTGCTTTAGTTGATATTTTGTTTTACTTAGTTGAGTTAGCTGTAATCTCTGGCATTTCATTTTATACAGTGTTGAAGTTGATTTTATATAAACTCCCTGCTGTGATGATTTTATTTTTCCCTATGGCTGTGTTATTTGCTGTTATGCTTCTTTTAGTTAGAATGGCAAAAGATAATGAGCTTACAGTGCTAAGAGCATCAGGGGTGAATATTTTAAGAGTTGTTATTCCAGTCTTTATATTAGCGATTGTTACAAGTATGCTTTCTTATCTTACAAATGAAAAGATTGTTCCTTGGGCTAACAGAACTTCAGATTCTCTTATAAGGCGTGAGATAAAAAGAAAACCACCACCAAATATTGTAGAAAATGTTGTTTTTAAGGATGCCTGGGATAGGTTTTTTTATATAAAGAAAGTTCATTCGAAGGAAGGTTCTATGGAGGGGATTTTGATTTTTGAAGACTCTTCAAATTTCCCAAGGATTATTACAGCAAAAGAGGCTAGGTGGGATAAGAAGTCCTGGATATTGATGAATGGTAGAGTTCATAATTTAGATAAAGAAGGGTTAGTCGATTTTGTGGATAGTTTTACAGAGCTTGCAATCCATGTAGATCAGGATGTATCTAATTATTATAGACGTAAAACTGCTAGAGAGATGGACTCAAAAGAGCTTAAATCAAAAATATCGTCTTTAAGCAGAGGTGGTATTAGTACCAGAGCTTTAAAAGTTGAATATCACATGAAGAAAAGTGTGCCAGCTGCTTGTTTTGTTTTTGGGCTTGTTGGGATGGCTTTTTGTTTGGGCTTTGTTAGGTCTGGAAAAGACTGGTGGGGGGTTATTTTATCAATATGTACATCAGTACTTACAGTTGGTTTTTATTTTTTTATTGTGGCTGTTTTTAGGGCTTTGGCAAAAGATGGTACTGTGACGCCATTTTTGGGTGCATGGATACCAAATTTGGTTTATGGTGTGGTTGCCATAATAGCAATTGTTTATCATAGCCTGAGTAAATAATTTCTTGTAGCTAATCTTAGGGGTAATAATTGAAAAGAACTACGCTTTTTTTAAAAGAAAGTAGAGACTTTAAAATAGCTATGTCTCTAGTAAAACGTAATCAGCACTTGGATGCGTTAGATAGATTTAAAGTTATTTTAGCTAACAACCCGGATTCATTAGCTGATATTTTGGTGCCTTTGTATAAGAGGTTGGCTATCAGATATGATGATCTACATCTAAGAAAATTAATTTCAGAGCTTTATATTGTTGTGAGCCAATATAGAAATGCAGTTGATGAGCTGGAAGAAATTTTTGAAATTAACCCACATTTCACCCAAATATATTTTTTATTGGCAAAGATATATTCAAAAAATACTCAAAAAACAAAAATTAAATACCTTTTTGAAGAAGCTGTGAAAAAAGATATTTATGATACATCTATAGTTGATATTCTACCTAAAATATATTTGCAAGAAGAATCATTAGAAAAGAGTATTGGGCTTTACGAGAGGATAGTTAATAAAAAACCAAAAACAACACATTTTTTAAGGGTGTTAGCAGAATTATATATAAAAGCTAAGCGTTATGAGGAAGCATCAAAGATCTATCAGAACTTGGCAGATTTATTGCCAGGTGAGTCTATAGAGATTGCTAAAAAATGCGAGTTTTTGTTTAGCTTGATGCCAAATAGTGTGGCTATTGGTAATTTATTGGCTAAATTATATTTTAAAAACTATCAGCCAGAAAAAGCTATAGAAGCGGTGGAAAGGTTAATTGAAAATAATAGTGGGTTTTTGAGAACAGCAATTACTCTTTATGAAGAGGCTCTAAAAACTTATCCAGATACAGTTTCTATTTTGATGGCAGTTTCTGGGCTATATGTTTCAGATAGTAGATATACAGAAGCTATTGAGTGTTTGCGTTCGGTGTTTGAAAAGGATGGTAGCATAGTCCCAAGGGTTTTGGTGTCATTGAAATTGATTTTAGAGAAGGTTCCAAATCAGGTTGTGGCTTACTATTTAATGACGGATATATATATTGGGCTTGAAGCTTATGATGAGGTGATTAGTTGTTTAAGAGAAATTTCGAAAATAGATTTGGATAGTTTGAATTATGTAAAAGAAAAGTTGGGGTTGGTCTTACAAAAAAAGCCAGAGTTAAAAGATGAAACAAGTATTCTTATGGCAGAGTTATTTCTTGATCGAAATGAACCAGAAAAAAGTTTGGCGCTAGTAAAAACCTTGAATGGGACTATCTATGAAAATAAAGCTTGGTTAATAAAAGCTAAAATTCTTAAATCCAAGAATAAATTAAAAGCAAGTCGAGATTTATTACTACAATTGATTGAAAAGGAAAATTATTTACTTGAAGCTCATTTAGAGGCAAAGCAGATTTATGATGAACTTATAGTTGGAGATTGCAAGAAAAAAGAGGGGCAGGATATACAGATTGGTTTTCAATTTGAACTAGATTATGAAGGATTATCTTTTTTGAGAAAAGGAGACTTTGTAAAGGCGTTGGAGTGTTTTCAGGGTATGTCGACTAACTCAGAGGAATATTGGAAAGTGTGTTTTTTTATAAGCAGATGTTTTATGGAGATGGGGCGTTATGACTTAGCTATATCACATCTGGTTAGGTTGTTGGCTAATCTTGATAAGAAGGGTAGTGAAGTTGCTAATGAAGCGCGGTTATTTATGGGATTGAATTACTTTCATAAAGGTAGTGTAAGAGATGCTATAAATAGTTTTGAAGAAATCATTAGTTACGATGTTAATTTTTATGGAGTTAGTAAGAATCTGGAATGGTTAAAAAAGTTTAGTTTAGTTGATATAAGGGGCACAGCGTTGAGCGGATGTTTTGGTGGGGCTGATTTGGTTGTTACAAGCATTTTTAATATGGAAAATGGGGGTAGTATTAAAGATAGTTCTACTTTGCAAAGTATTAGTTTTGCGCATCCTTATAATGAAGAGGGTGTGGACTATATGATAAAGAATCATATACAAGCAGCTTTGGATTCTTTTAATTTGGCTTTACAGATGGATCCTGGTTTTACAGTTGCTTATTGTAATTTAGCTTTTGTTTATATTATTAAAAATGAACATGAAAAAGCAAAGGAGTATATTGATGCAGCTGCAAAGATTAATAATAAATTAGATTTGGTTTATCAGAATCGTGGGCTAGTGGCTGTATTAGAGAAAGATTGGGGTTTTGCTATTGAAAACTTTAATAAAACAATAGAGCTTAATCCTGAAAATATGATTGCTAAAATTAATTTAGGGGATGTTTATTATAATTTAGGTGATCTAAATAAGGCTTTTTTATGTTGGCAGGAGGTAATGGATATTAATATGTATTATTACTTTATTCAAAGAAGGTTAAATTATTTATTGGCATTAGAGTTGCCAGAGGATCATTGGCGAACTGACTATCAGCATGAATTTTTAGACTTATTTAAGGCGGGAAATAAATAATTAAAAAATGAAAAGGGTGATCTTATTTTTTAGCTTAATAGTCTTGTTTTTATTGTCTTTTGAGGTTGATGCAAAAGATAAGGTGAAATTAAAAGCAGATAATCTGAATTTTGATGAAAGCACTCATTGGCTTATTGCTTCATCTAATGTTGTGTTGACATACGGTGATGTTGAAATTAAAGCTAATAGAGTTTGTTTAGATACAGATAATGATGTTGTTTGGGGTACTGGTAACATACAAATTAGACGTGGAAAAGATGATTTTTATGCTAATTACTTTCTTTATGATTTAAATAAATCGATTATTAAAATAAAAGATGTCAATATTTTAGTTGAGCCAGAGGGTCAGTCGAAGCAATTGTATTTGAGGGCTGAAGAGTTGGTGGATGATGGGAAAGTTAAAAGAGGGAAGAATGGCTTTTTTACTAGTTGTGATCATCCAAATCCGCACTATGGTATTTGGGCAAATTATTTTGAATATTACCCTAATGAGCGAATTTTGGGGTTTAATTGTTTTGTATATACGCCGATTTTGTTTGTACCTTTTGGGTTTTGGACGCCTATTTGTTTTTATGAGCTAGGTGATAGACGCGTTATCTGGAATATTCCGACAATGGGTGAAAAGAAAACTAGGGGTTGGGGTGCTTTTATGCAAAATACAATTGATTATGATCGGATTGATGGGAAAGATTCTAGTGTGTTTGTTGATTTTTATGAATTTAATAAGGTAATAGATGAGCCTGAGGGAAGCAGGGAATATGTTGTTTGGTCTACTGGTTTAGGGTTTAGGCATCAGTATAAACTTGCAAATAATAAAGGGGCGATTAATTATTATCAGCTGAAAAATTTGCATACAAATGATTTGAATTTAAAAAGATCTTGGGAGCAGGAGTGGCAGATTAGTGATGATCTTTCTATGGATGTTAACTATAGTTTTGTAAATGGAGAGCGGATAAATGGTACGGGTCATCAAAACCGTGAAACTCAGGGTGCGAATGTCAAGTATGATCATCTTGGTGATAAATATAGTTTTAATGTTAATTCAAATCAGGACTTAAAAAATGGACAAAAGAGCTTAAGCTTAAAATTGGCGAGATCATTTAACTCTAAGTCTTTATATAACTTAAGTTTGAATCAAAATGAAAACTTGATAAGAAAAGAAAAAAGGCTATCAGCAACGTTGATTCAGACTATGTATTTAGAGGATGATGCAAGTTTAAGGAATACTTTGAGATTTAATAGAATAAATAAAGAAAGTTATGGTGCTGCAGATGATAGAGCTCAATATACAGCAAAATATACAAAAAAAATTGATAATAATTTAAGTCTAAGTGTAGAAGTTGATCAATTAATTGATATTGATGGTGATGCAGTTACTGAGGATATTAGAAATAATGACTTCTTTTATAAACAACCGGAAGTAAATGTGAATTATACTAATTCTAACTTTGGTCCTTTTAATCTAAGAGAATCGTTTACTGTTGCCAGGTATCAGGAGGTTAAATATCAGAGTTCTTATGGCGGAACTCAACGAGTTTTTCCAGAAGCTACAGAATTTGGGATAGAGCCTAATACTTATATTTTTGATCAAAGTTTAAGTAGTAGTTTCGGTTATGGATTTAGCTTTAATGCTGGCTATAAACAGTATATTTTTAAAACGCCAGGTAGAGATTTATTTAATGGTGATGCTTTATATAAATATAATATCTCTTTAGCACACTCTAATTCAGCTTTTGGTTTTATGAAAAATGAGACATCACTTTCTAGAGACTTTAGCCCGAAAGACAAAGGAAATTCACCATTTTTTAGATTTGATGGTATTCAGAACGCAGATTCAAATGGTTTAAGGGAGAAGATAACCTTTTTTCTCCAAGATATTTCAAAATATAGCTGGGATCATGCATATAGTTATAACTGGGTAACAGATAAGTTTAGTGACTATAATACAAGTCTTAAGATTAATCCCAATAAATTTATGAATTTAAGGATGTCTATAAGTAAAGATTTGGAAGAGCATGATACCTATAGCCCATTAACTCTAGATATTTCTTCACAGCCAACAAAAAATATGCGTTTAAATTATTACTATTCACAAGATGTGATGGTGGGTAAGGTAAGTAATACCTATTTTTCTGTTAGATTTGTGTTGGGTGGTACAAGAGAATATCAATGGGAAATAGAGGGCTATTTTAATTATATTAAGGAGTTAGCGTATGATGAGGATTGGTCTCGTGACGAAAGAGTAGACTATAAAAATAATGTGGCTTTTAGGGCTTTGGAACCAGTGCGTTATTCTTTGCAAACATATAAAATAATTAAAAGAGAGCACTGTAGGACTTTTGAGATTAGTTATAATAAGCAGGTAGATGAGCTTAGATTTAAGATTACAATATTAGCGTTCCCTGAGGATGCAATTGGTTTTATGAAGAATAAGAGAGAATGGAAATTGGAAGGTTTGTTTGATGATACGACATCTGAAAGATTATAAGAAATGATTAAAAATATTTTAGTGGGCAGTTTTATTTGTGGTCTTTTTTTAATGCTTGGTTGTGCTCGTTCTGTGTCTAGTAGAGAGACAATCTTAAATATGGAGATTCAGATCTCTTTTGAAGGTAATGTGGATCTTTCAGAGAATTACTATTATATGGCTTTTTCTGGTGTTTCAGAGCCATTAGTGCCAACTGAAAACTTATTGCCAGATACGCCGGAATATTTTATTACACCAGGTAGGAGTTATGATGAGAGTAATGAAACTTTATATGACTTTGATAGGACAATAAATTATTTTTATGAAAAGTTTTATAAAACATGGTCTGATTATATTGTTTGTTATCAGGATAATAGTGGGGTTAGAAAGATAAAGCTATACAAATCTGACGCAGCTTCTTTTGATAGTACAACTTCTGGGACGCAGCATTATGGATATATACCAGCTGATAAGTTTGATTATGAATTTAAAATAATAGAAAATGATACGATAGAACTTAAATGTCAGTTGCAAGATTTTTCAGCTATACCAACAACTTTATATTTCACATTTTTTACAGCTAAAAAAAATACTAATTCTCATATAGAAAATGATGAGAGTGGTTATATTCAAGATACATTAGTGCAAAGTGATGGACTTACAAGTATAAAGGTTGAATTTGGAGGAGATACAGAAGAGAGGCCTGAGCAGCAGAACTTTGCTTTAGAGTCTAATGAAGCTGCAGATATAAGAGCTTGGAGAATAAGATTCCGTTAACAGCGCTTTCTGCTTTTCTTTCTGCTGTGGTATTTCCAAAGATAAATTTTTGGTGGATTTCTTACTTTTGTTTGGTTCCGTTAATTTATAGCTTGAAAAAAATAAAGCGTAATAATAAAAAAGGTTTTTTTAAATTGGGGTTTTTATATGGCTCTATTTTTATGTTTGTTTTTCATAATTGGATTTTTAGTTTAAAAGAATGGGCACCTTGGTTTTTGATTGTTGTTTTATGGGTTTTGGCAGCAGTATATTTTGGGTTGTTTTATGGCATTATGGCTTATTTATATGGTCTTATTGAGGATGAGGCATGGGATATTATTCTGATTCCCTCTTGTTGGGTTTTTGTAGAATGGTTAAGATCTTTAGGTCCTTTAGGTAATTCTGCTGGTGCATTGGGCTATTCACAGACAAATTTTTTGTATATGTTGCAAGCAGCTTCTATTGTTGGGGTTTTTGGTCTTTCATTTATTATTGTTTTAATAAATGGTCTTATTTATAAAGTTTTGGAAAGTAGAGGTAAAAAGGGGGTAATCTCTTTAGTCTTAGTGGTTAGTATATTAGTAGGGTTTGGTTATTTTCGGGTAGAAAAAGATGCTTTTATTTGCAAGGGTTCATATGAGAAGAGGCTTGTTAGTATTGTTCAGGGTAATCATAGCCAAGCGCAGAAATTAGATAGTTTTTTTTGGGGTGTGATTAGAGCTGATTATATTAATTTGATTGGTATGGTTACAGTAGCGCAAAATCCAGATATTGTTTTTTTGCCAGAAACAGTTACTCCTGGTATGAATTTGAATGCGACTTCGTTTATACAATCTTTAGTAAAAAAAGTTAGAGAAAAAAACTTTTCTATTGTTATGGGGTCACCTTTTAAGAAAGATGGGCTTTATTATAATACAGCTTCAGTAATTTCAAAAAATGGTCTTCAAATAGGGAATATGTATTTTAAAAACACATTGATGCCATTTGGTGAATATTGGCCGTTAAGAAGTTTAATCGAAAAAATTTGTAAAGGTGTTGTGTCTGGTGTGGATTTTACACCAGGAAAAAGCAAAGATGTATTAAGGATTAAGGGGGTAGATGTTGGTGTTGGGATATGTTTAGAGTCTATTTACCCGTTTTTTTATAGAGATATTGTAAGAGATGGTGCTGATTTATTATGTGTTTTAGTTAATAATGCCTGGTTTATTAGCTCAAATGCTGCGGCAGAGCATTTGCAAATGAGTGTGATGAGGGCTGTAGAAAATGATAGATTTTTGGTTCAAGCAGCAAATACAGGGATATCAGCCCTTGTTAATAACAAGGGTCATGTTGTTAAGGCGAGTAGCTTGAATTGTCGAGAGATAATTTCAGGAGAAGTTGAATCAAGAAAAACAAAAACTTTTTATAGTTTGTTTGGTGATATCATTATTTTGTTTTCAATTATTTGTTATGTAGTTATTTTTGGTTTGGGTAAACTTAAAAGTTCATAAACTCGTCGTCTTTAAATAGATCGCTATCATCATCTTCATCATTACTATCATCATCAAAGCTTATATCATCGTTTAGATCTTTATCGGATGAGAATATTTTATCTTCTGATGAAGACTCTATTGTTGGTGTGTTGATTTTTGTGTCGAAAGACTCATCAGGAATAATTTCATTTGGTTCTACAGGTTCTTCGTATGGTTCTATTATTAAGTCTTGAATTTTGTCATCATTAACTGCTGTTAATCTGTCATTTGTTGTAAAATCAATAGGTGTTTCTGGTATGGTTGGGGGTATTTCTGTTTCTTCTGCTATGTTATTATCAACAGCTTCTTCATAGTTTGGTTGTTCTATTTCCTGGATAGTTGATGGCTCATTATCAAAGCTAGATAAGGTTTCTTGCTTTAGGAGGGGTTCATCACCATCAGCTTTTGGTGTTGCGCTGCTTATAATAGTTTTATATAGGTTTTTAAAAACATTATCTGATATTGGTATAGATGCAATTTCAATAGATTCAATAGATGATCGAACATCTTCGGAAAGATGTTCTACTATTTGATTACGAAATTCATCTTGGATATTGGCAAGAAAGAAGGCGATTATTTGAGGTTTTTGTCTTGATAGAAGGTCAGCAATATCAGCTGGATTAATGTTTTCTTGAATATCATTTTCTGAGGCTTTTTGTGTTGTTTCTTCTGTTTCTTCAATAAGAGCTTCTTCATCACTGGCTTCTTTTGGTGTGTCCGGTTCTGTAGAAGTTTCTGATAAATTACTATTTATGTCATCTATTGAAGTTATTGTACTTGGTTCAAAGTTTTTGTAGTCATCAATCTTTTCTAAGATCTCGAAAAGTAGTGAGCTGAGTTCTTGAGGATTTTGGGTTGGCGCATCTTCAATAGCTGTTGTTAATAGGTTAGAGTTATGGGGTTGTAGTTTGCTTAAAACTTTGGCAGAGGTATCTCCTAGTATTGATAATAAGGTTTGTGCTTTTTGTTTGTTATTTAGCATTATATTTCGTCCTCAGTTTTTTCTGAATCTTCAAGCCATTCTTCCATAATTCTAGCAACTATGCCTGGATCTTGTTGTGCAGCTTCTTTAATTTGTTCAATTTTCTTTTCGTTATCTATTTCATCTTGAAGATCTGTAAAATCAGTATCGCGAGTCATGTCAGGACTGATTATATCTGTTGGTGGCTTAAGTTCTTTTTTATTTTTTCGATATTTTCTTAAGAAATTAATTGTAGCTATAAGAATAATAATTATAAGTATAAATGGTCCGTATTTAAAGATTATTTTAATTTGTTTGCGATGAGTTTCTTTGGCGGTTAGCTCTTTTTTCTCATCATCAGATAGCATGGAGAAGTTGGCTTTTCCAAGCATTATGCTGTCACGATCTTTAACATAGCCTGTAGATGCGGCGACTGTATTAAAGAGTTGGGTTTTGGTGGAGCTATCTAAATCAATATCATCTCTTGCATTATCTACAACTATACTTGTGGATAGTCTTCTGATATGAACGATTTTGCCATCTTCTAGTGGTCCTATATCAGCATTTATTGCAATTTTAAAACTATCTCGTGGTAGAAGTCCTGTTATTTGGCGTCTAGTTTTTTCTTCGAGTGTTTTTTCGAATTTACGTTTTACTTCATACCATTGTTTTATGCTGTTAAAGTCTGGGATTATGGGTTGACCAATTTTTGGTAATGCCTTGCTTTTTGGTGCTTTTTTATCCTTTTGGTTTTTAACGATTTGAACTTGACGTTTTTTTCGTTTGTTTGAAGCTAGTCTTTCAAAGATACCTTCAGAAAGGACTTTTCCTGAAGTGTCTATTACAGATATATTTTCTGGCTGTAGGTTTTCTACTGCATTAGAAACAAGCTCAATAATACTAAAAACAATATCATCGTTAATTTTGGTGCCTGGTACTTTTCGTATAAGAATGGAAGATGTGACAGGGGGTTGGGTGACAGCAAAAAGTCTTTGTTCTGGTAGTACTATTTGAACTTTACAGTTATCAATTATATCAAACTGCATAATTGCTTTTTCGATTTCTCCTGAAAGAGCTCTTAAAAAACGGACTCTTTTATCAAACTCTGTAACACCTAGTGTTTGGGCATTGTCTAATAGTTGATAACCTCTAGCTGATTGAGATGGTAATCCTTTTATAGCGAGTAAGTTTTTTGCAGTATTTAGATATTTCTCATCTACAAATATAGTGGCATTTTTACCTTTTTGTTCAATATTAAACTCAATTCCAGCTAGACTTAATTCTCTTAATATATCTGGTAGTTGGGTAGTAAGTACATCGTATAATTTGGTGTATTTTATTTTTTTCTTTTTAGTATTTTGTTTTTTTTCTGATTTTTGGGATGTAACAAGTTGTGTTGTGTAGTTATTGTTATTTTTAGATTTTGGTTGACTAGTTCTAAGCCCAAACATAAAAGTGCTAATAACGAAAACAGAGCCGATAATCACGGCAATAATGATAATACGACGTTTAGAGAAAAAGTTGCCAGTGTTTGCTGATGTAGCTGGTTCTATGTCGATATCTTCAATGTCGTCATCTGTTGCATTTTCATCAACATCATCGTCATCAAATAGATCGTCATCGACATCGTGGTCGTCTTCTAAATCATCATCGTCATCATCAAAATCGATTTCAGCCATAACTTTTCCTTTTTAATATTAACTCAAAAATGCTAAATTTGCATTGATTGAATTTCTTTAAATATACTTGTTGCTTGAGATATAACAGTTGTTGCAAAAGAAATTGCTAAACTGAGTTTTTGAGTTTCAATAGATACTTCTTCAATTGAAACTTTACCTTGAGCGTATTGATCCATTAAATCATTTGTTCGAAATTCCATTTTGCTTAAGCCTTCTAAGGCTTCTATAGATTTATCCATGAAAAGTTGAAAAGGAGTTGTGTCGAGTTGGTTAGATCTTAGACCCTCAATATTTACGCTTTGTGCATTAAGAGGTTGTCCTGTTGTCGTTGTTGTAACGCCTGGTATTGCTTGCGCTACAAAGCTATCTATTGATGTTGGTGCTTGTTGGGTGAGGCCTGGATTAGAATTGAAGGGTGCAATGACTGGGGTGGTGTTGGGGTTGTCTGGTGGGCTGTTGAGGTAGTTTGGTAGATTGGTATCTGTTGATATATTTTGAGCAATAAGATCGTTGCTTATAGAGTTCTTTTTATATGTGCGATCAATTTCACTTTCAAGCATTGCTTGGGCAAAGGCTGCACTAGCGTTGGTAATCCCGGTGTTAGTGCTTAATGATGATATATATTCTATAGGATTTAATTGTGGGGTTTTCCCAATTGATTCTTTTAGAAATGAGCTAAAAGGAATGTCACTTTTAGGATTAACTTTTACGTCTTGGTTTAATTGGCTTATTGCCATTTCAGCACTTTTTTTTATATTTTGTATTTGTGGCATTTGTTTTTCCTTTATTTCAAAATATCTATAGCTTGTTGATACATTGTTTTAGTAGATTTAAATACAGAGATATTTGCATCGTATACTAATTCTGTATAGTTTAAGTTCACCATTTCTATTGGTAGGTCAACATTAGGGTGATAATAGTATCCAGATTCATCGGCTTGTGGTAGGTCTGGGTCAAAATATTTACCAAAAGGTTCATTACTTTTTTCAACAGCAGATATACGCACTCCTTTTGGGGATGGTTCTAGCACTGCATATTGTTTTTGGTATGGTAGCCCAGTAGCTTCATCTTTTAATGTTGTAATGTTTGCGACATTTTCAGCAATTATTGTTAGCCGAATTTTTTGGGCTACAATGCCAGATGCTGAGATGTCAAAAGCATCACCTAATGTTTGAGAATAACAAGGGTTTATGAGTGTTGCTATAAAAAGCCATGTGGTTATTAAAATATTTATAAACCTAATCATTATTTTTTTCCTAAAGTAGATACTTGTCTTATTATTTCAATTTTCTTTTTTTGTAAGCTGATATATGCAGAATGTCTTAATCTATTATCTGTCATTTTTGCTAATATAAATTCTGTTGTAACTGCTTTTGCATATTCTGGGTCATTCTCTGGTATAAGATTATTTAGTTCTCTTTGCTCATCAGGTGTTAACACAGGTAGGAATTCTGGTGTAGAAAGGTTTGCTGTATTATAAGCATAAATAGATTGCTTTCTACTGGCGTTTACTATGCTTTTAGTTAGATGGTTAAAAGTGTCATCAAATAGAATGGATTCTACATAGGTATCCATGGGAATATTAGTTTGCTGACAAACTGTTTTGTTTGCCAAAAAAACCATGAAAAAGCTTATGAAAAATAATAAATATAGTTTCTTATCCATACTATATTTATTATACAGTAAATGTGCTTAAATTTCATAAAAAAAAGGATGAATTTTGTTTGCTATAAATTGTAACAGTTTCTATTCTTCAAATCGGCGTTCTAGACGTCGGCGAAGTTTCTGCAGGATGTTCATGTGAATTCTGCATATTTTGCTTCTTGAGCATTTAAGCTTTTCAGCGATTTCTTTTTGTTTGAAATCTTGTATGTAAAACATTTCAATTATGTTTTGTTCTTCAACTGGAAGGTTTTTTATTTCATTTTGGAGAATAGAAATTTGTTCTTCGGCTTCTGATTTTGCGCTAAAGCTAGAGTTGGAAGATTCGACTTCGCCGATTGTATCAAGAGAAATAAGACAAACCATGGCACTATTGAAAATTATATCGTGCATTTTTTTTGCACTCTTAACTGGGTCAACTTTTCCAGAGTCGTCTAGGGCTTCTTCAGTTACTTCTGCAATTCGTTCTTGGATATTTTTTCTATATTCATTATAAGAAGATGGGTTTCTATATTGCCATTCATTTCGTATTTGGTCAAAAATCTCGCCGCGTATTCGGTAATATGCATAGGTTGAAAACTTGGAGCCCTTTTCTTTGTTGAAGTTTTTGTAGGCTTTGATTAAACCTTCGGTTCCCCAACTAACAAGGTCATTAAAGTCTATGCCAACGGGTAGAGATCCTCTTGCAGCAACGGAAGATGCTATTGATTCGACAATAGGCATATGTTCTCTGACGAAATCTTCTGAAATTACGTCGCTTTGCTTTTGCTTTATTATTTCTTGCTGTTTAAGCTTATTTACATCAATGCTATGGTCTGGTTCGCCCACGATATATAGCTCCTTTATTTACTTTTGTTTCTTGGGGAGCAGCTCTTTTTAAAAATAATTTTTTAAATCCCAAAATATCTTGTTGAGCCATTTGTTTTGCCATTTGATCAATTAAAACTTCATTTACAAACTCACCTTCTGGGAGTCCTGCAAATTGATTTTCTCCATCACTTAGAAGACTTTGTTTTTTTAAACTGAAAATATTTTTTAAAAAAATAGTTTTCAGATAAAAAGCTTCTATATGTTCAACCGCTTTTTCTGGAGGCTTGTTTTTAAAGGATTGTTTTGTGGGTCTGTTTTGAAGCTGGTACATATCGCTAATTGATGGGAAGCCGCCTACTTGGGCTAGAATATTTGTGTTCATTATAAAGAAAATGGTGGTTGTTATGCATAAAATATTTATGATAATGGTGATTTTCATATTATTTCAATATCTGCAATAAGAGAGCCAGATTCTTTTAAGGCTTGGATTATTGAAATAAGATCTTTTGGTGTTGCGCCTATTTCGTTTAGAGCATTAACTAAGCTTGAAAGTGTTGCGCTAGGGTTAAGGTAAATTATTTTACTTTCAGTTTCTTCAACAGTTACTGGTGTGATTGCTTCTGAAGCACTTTCAATAGTATCAATGTTGCCACCCCCACCACCACCGGCGTCATCTATTCTGATGGAAATATTGCCGTGAGTGAGTGCTACTGGGAATAGTCTTACCATTTCACCAATAACGACAGTTCCGGTTTTTGAGTTGATAACAATTTTTGATGATGAGTCTGGGTGGAATTCAATGTTTTCTAGTTTGGCAATTGTATTTACGAGGTCTAAAGAGTCTAGGTCTGTTAGTGGTACTTTTATTGTATTTGCATCAATAGCTTTTGCGCCAGGGAAGCCGCTATCTTGGATGGATTTACAAGCTCTTGAAACGGTAATGAAGTTAGATTCGTGAAGTACAATTGTAATATTGTGTTGGTCTGCAAAAGTTATAGGAACTTCATTTTCTACAATGGCTCCATTTGGTATTGTTCCTACAGTTGTTTGGTTTTTGTAGAATTTATAATCAAGGGTGTGTTCTGATATTCCACCAACAAGAATTGGCCCTTGAGCTACGGCATATACGTGGAGGTCTGGACCTTTGAGTGGTGTGAGTAGTAGGGTGCCCCCGACAAGGCTATTAGAGTCTCCTAATGAGGATACTGTTACTGGTATTTTTTGGCCAGGCTTTACAAAGGGAGGGAGTGAGGCTGTGACCATAACAGATGCTACGTTACGAGAATTGAATTCTCGGCCACCGCTAGAAATACCTAGTTTACCTAGAATGTTTGTTAGTGCTATTTGTGTAAACACACTGTTTTTAGAGTCACCAGTGTTTCTTAGTCCAACTACTAACCCAAAACCCATTAGTTGATTTTCTCTGTCTTCTATTATTTTGGAGACAGCTTTTAGCCTTATAGGCTGTGTTTGTCCTATAAGAAATGTATTTGCAGATATTAATAATAATATTATAAGTACGAGTGTTTTTTTCATTAAAATAACCAGTTAAACATTTTAGTTAATACACCAGGTGTTTGTTTTGCGCCAACAACGCCAATTCCATTTACAGATACTTTGGCTTTTGCGATTTGAAAGGATTGGACGCTATTATCAGCTCGGATATCTTCTGGTCTAACAACACCTGATATACGTACTGTTTCTATTTCATCGTTTACTTTTACTTGATGTTCGCCAACTATATATATGTTTCCGCTTTCAAGGACTTCTGTAACAACACAAGAAACAACAGCTTTTACACGACTTGTTCGTGATGTTGAGCCAATGCCATGATACTGATCATCCCCACTGATTCCAAATTCGCCGGTTTTTCTAATTGTTTCGTTGCCAAGAAGGTTTGCAACCTGATCCCAGTTACTTTGAAGATCAGAACCGATTTGTGACTGTTTGGATGTTTTAGTTGTGGCTTCTTGAAGTGCTGATGTTGTTTCTGATATATATACAGTTAAAATATCACCGACACGGATTTCTCTTTTGAATGAGCCATAAAAACTGCTTTGACCTCTATTGTATAAAGAGTCAGCAAATATACTTGATGTGAAGAATATTGTAAGCAATAAAACAAAAATTATTTTTTTACTAGATATCAACTTTAACAATTTTATTAGCAATTATTTCTCCTATTAATATTTTTTGTTTTGATTGTAGTGTTTTAACTTTAATGGAGTCACCTATTAAACCAGCTTGTAATGCAATTCCTTTAACTTTAAGTTTAATATTGGTGCCAACTATAATAATAGTTATTTTATCATCTCTATAGATATTAGGCACGTCCCTTATCATACTTTTTGTGATTATTGATTTTACAGGAATCATTCTTGTAGCTTCTTTGCCAATAACGGTTTTAAGGTTGGGTATGTAGTTATAAGGTTTTGAATATAAGGTTTCATAAGATATTTTTACATTTTGTGATGTGATGATATCTTTTTTTGATATGGTTTCTTTAGCTCTGATAAAATTTGTGAAGGCTTTAGCATCAATTTTAATGTGAATGCGAGATAGAAATTTATTTTCTAGATCATAAAACTTGATAGGTAGTATGGTTGGTCCAAGAACATTTGAATTTGATGCAATGATTAGCTTATAGCTTGTTGCTCTTTCTGGTATATATTTGCTTTTAAGGTTTTCTATATCGATTTTGATGTCAGACTTTGAGAGAACATCATAATTTTTAAGTAGTTTTTTTATAATGGTTTGTGCTATCTCTTTTTCGAGAGTTGGTTTGTTTAGTTGTTTTGCGTATATAAAAGAGGTGCTTAATGCTATTAGTAGATATGTAAGAGCTACTTTTTTAATATTCATTTAGTTAATTTTTATTTAAATTCACCAGCAAATTTAATTAGAGCTTCTATTTCATCTAATGTTCCAACACTTACTTCAAAGCTACGTTGGCAAAGAAGCATATCAAACATAGAGTCAATTAGATCAACATTAGAGAATTCAAGAGCTCCTTGACGTATTACTCCAACATTTTCTTGTCCAGGATTCATAAAGCTTGGTTCGCCTGCAAGCGGTGTTTTTTTATATAAGTTTTGTCCAACCTCATTAAGTTCTTCAGCATGTGGAAAATAGGTTAGAACTACTTGGCCTATTTGACGTGGGTGTGTATCTTCCCCAATTTTTACAAATACTTCGCCTTGTTCATTAATTACAAGGTCGCGGGACATTGCGGGTATTCTTACTGCTGGTTCAAGGGGGTGTCCGTTAGGATCAACCATATAGCCTTCAGCATCTATTTTGAGGTTGCCAGCTCTACCATAGGCATTTTCGCCATCAGCCATACGGAACTGAAACATTCCTTTGCCATTTTCTATGGCTAAATCTAATGGTTTGTTAGTGATTTCAATTGTGCCAGGAGTAAATTTTCGCCAAATTTGTGCGATTCTTTGGGTAGCCATATATTCGGGGAATACTGTTTTTTGTTCCCATTTATAATGTCTATCTCCTGGTGTTTCATAGGCTTTTAAAAGTCTTTCAAAGTCGGGTGGAAAACAAGATTCCATATCAATGTGCTTTGACTTGTAGCCTGGCGTCATGGCATTTGCAACGTTATTTGATATAAGCTGCATTCTTCTTTGTAGTCCGTATTGATAGGATTTTCCCATCCACATCCTTGGTAACATACTTTTGCTCCTATTTTATTATATGAACCCTAATATAAGGGTTCTTTTTAAATTTTTATGGCGATGCCATTTGTACTGCCGAGTTCATTTTTTGGCTGATAGTACGTGCTATTTTTGATGATGCTTCATAAGGATATTTAGCAAAAGCAGTATCACCAACCAGTGATTTTAGAACGTTATTTTGCTCAACATGCCATTGGCGAAGTGTATATCTACCTTCTTTTTCAAGGAGTTCTGGTTCGCCGTTACAGGCAAAGATGCTGCCATTAATTGGAATTAGGTTGTCTCTGCCATTTGGTGAGAAGATTGCCATGTCGAACTTGTCTACAGGCTCACCATCAGCGTAAATAACGCCACTGGCTGATACTGTGATAGTTGTGTTTTCAGGGATATATATATGCCCGCCTTCGCCAATTAACGGGAAATCTCCAGCTACCATAACAAGTCGATTTTGACTGTCAAGCTGGAATCGACCGTCTTTTGTATAGCCAACTCTAGTACCAGGTAATTGAATTTTAAAGAAACCTAAGCCGTTGGCATCAATATAAAAATCCAAGTCTCTACCTGTATCAACAGGAGGGCCTGTTCTCCAACGAACAAATGGTGCTGGCATAACCTTTTTGTCTTCTGTTCGAATGTTCCATACACCTGTTTCAACGTAGCCTGGAGTGTCTGTATTCATGGTGTATGTTACCCAGTTAGTGATTTGAATTTCATGTGCTCTCATTGATTGCATTGAAAGATTAATGCCAGGTTCAGTGACTTCTTCATATACCATTTTTATAGGATAGATGGTGTGTGTTAAGCCAATAATGACTAAAATTAAAAGTATGAGTAGATTTTTTTTGAACAAGTTTTTGTTTTTCATATGTTTATTAATAGAGTCTAGACTAAAAAACATGCAATGCAAGTTTATTTGAACACAAGCCAGTTTGGGCTGGATTAAATAAACTTTGTTTTAATCTTAACATCACTATATATGATTAGTATACCACGAATTAGTTTTAGATAAAAAAATTCGACTAGACTAACTTTTACTGATGTACTAGCTATGATCTGCTTCTTTTAACTTTTTTTCCTCTAGTTTTTTTCTTTTTTGCTAGCTTGTTTAGTTGATATACAAAGGCGAGTACTTCAGCAACAAGTGTGTATAGATCTGGAGGAATTTCACTTTCTATTTCGAATTTAGATAATAATTCGGAAAGGGCAGGATCCTCGAAAAAGGGGACGTTATGCTCATCTGCAAGGTTAAGGATTTTTTCTGCAATCATCCCTTTTCCAGCAGCAACTATTTTTGGGGCACGATCTTTTGAAACATCATATTTTATAGCAACGGCTTTTAGCTTGTTTCGTTCTGGAAGATCTAGCATATCTAGTCGTTTTTTTAACTGGTTTGCTTTTTTAGAGGATTTATTTGGGGTTTCCATTTAGACTTCCATTCGTATTCTTGATAGATCATCTAGATTAAAGGTGGGAATTAATAGTTTTTTTGTATCTATTTTTTTATTAGTAGTTTTTACACCAACTATTTCGTAGTTATATGATTCAATAGTTTTTTTGAAGATGGGGAAAACCTTTAAAATACTTTTCTTTGTGTCTCTTTCAGAAGATATGAAGGTACACCATACTTTTTTATCTTGTATTTCGATCATGACTGTAATAGTTCCAAGGTCTGGTGTTTCTAACTTTATGATAATTTTGGTTTTTTTGGGGTCAATATGTTCCTTTTTTTTGGTAGTGTCATGACGAATAAGAATGTCTATATCAGAGGATGTTTGAGCCATGGGGTTGGGTATTTGCCAAAAAGCAAATTTTTCATTGGTTATTTGTTGTTGGGCTGATTTTTTTGAAAGAATCATTTGGGCGGTTAAATTTTTTATTAGTCCAGAAATAGATTTTTTAAGGCCTTTGATTTCTTTTGTTAGTTTAGATGCTTTTGTTAGTTTGTCTTTTTCAGTTTCTGACAGGAGATTGGTGATACCACCTAAGAAGTCATGGAGTGATTTGATGTCGGAAAGTAGCGATCCTCTTTTAAGATTGGCAAGTTGGAGGTTTTGATCATTAGCTTTTTTTGTGAGTTTTTTTAGGGTTTCGTCCATATCAAGGAGTATGGATGATATCCCAGAAAATAATCCCTTATCAAATAATTCACGAGACATTCTAAGTCCTTGCATTGTTTGAGTAAGATTTGTTTGCATGGATTTAAGTTGTTTGGCTATTGTAGGATTTTCTGAAAGAAAATAAGAAAGAATATCAACACTTTTTGTTGAGTTTGTAAGGCCTTTTGTTAGCGATACAATAGATGATTCAAGAGTATTTGGCTTGTTTTTACCTTTAATTAGTTTTGAAATTGTTTCAAATGTTTCGCCAGATGCTTCAAGGCCATGCTCTAGGATTGCCATTATAATTTGTTGGTTTTCTTTTGATGGTGTGGCTTTTATTTGTAGTAGTTGGTCAATTATATCGCCTTTAGATAAAGGGCGTGCTTCTGGCTCTAATACTTTTTGTTGTTTTGTTTTTTCGGTTGTTGTAGATTGTTGTACTTGAGGTGTAGCCGCAGCTTTTTCTGGACTACCTGTGGTCTCGACATTTCTGGCAGCATGTTGAGATTCTTCGACAGAAAAAGCTTTGTCTATTTGTTTGTGATCAACTTTTTTTAAACCGCTGCCCCAATTTGCTTTCTCGCTGGCACCAGAGTGGATTCCTAAGCTCATATTAATTTTGATTATACCTTAATAGGGTTTGTTACGAAATGCCAAGAAAATTTATAGAAATGGTTTTTAGAAAAGTTTTGAATAGTTTAGGTCTAAAATAAGTAGTTATTAGGTTGAGTATGGTCTGTATTTTTTGTGGTATCTGTTGTATATTTAATTTCATTATGAAAATAGCTAAAGATTCGGTTTCTTTTTTAATAGTTTTGGCAATATTAGCTTTAGGTGCCTATATATTCAATTTTTTAGTAGCAACTTGTGTGTTTAGTGTTTTGTTTTTATTTGTTTGCTTTTTTTTCAGAGATCCAAAAAGAAGAACTCCAAAAGATGATAATTTGGTATTTTCACCAGCTGACGGAACTATAAGCGAGATAAATGAAGTTGTTTTTGATGATAAGCCATATTATCAAATAGTTATATTCCTTTCTGTGTTTAATGTGCATATTAATAGGATTCCATATAAGGGAACAATAATTTCAGCCAAACATTTCCCAGGTAAGTTTTATGCTGCTTTTCGAAAAAATATTGAAGAAAAGAATGAGAGAATGGAAGTTGTGATGCAAACAGATAAGGGTAAGATGAAGTTTGTTCAAATAACAGGCGCTATTGCTAGACGAATAGTTTGTAATTTAACGCCAGGTCAAAAAGTTGGTGCTGGTGAAAAATTTGGTTTAATAAAATTTGGTTCAAGAACAGATTTATATGTTCCAAAAGAGACAGCGGTGACTGTGTCTTTAGGGCAAAAGGTGTGTGGAGGGGTTACTGTTATGGGGCGTTTTAGCTAGTTTGTTGTTAAGTTAAAGTAACTTTTTATTTCTGCCGCTCTATCTACTGGTATTAAGTTTGGATGCTTTTTAAGTATTTCTAAAGGCCATGAAAAAGTTTCATTTGCCTCAGCTATTTTCCCGATTCTTTTATAATTAACACCTATACCAAGCGTATAGTCCCAAATTTCTTTATCTTTTGAAAAACGGATAGCTTTTTTGAATGAGGTAATACATTCGGGTAAAAGATTTTGAGCTATTTGTGAGGATGCTAAAGATGAATGTAATATGTGCATGTTTGGACATATTTGTATTGCTTGTTTGAAACAGATTGTGGCATCGTTATGAAAGCCTTGTTTTTGGCATATCCAACCTGTGATTAAGAAGGCATCGATGGCATATTCTAGATATATTTTATGGGATTCGGCAGTGAATTTGGAGGCGTTTGCTAGGTGTCCGGATTTAAAAAGAATTGCAGCGGCTCTTTTAAGAAGTAGATAGTCTTTGCGCTCTGTGGCTGAAAGGTTGGCAATAGCGATATTTACTTGTTCTGGGTTGCTATTATTTTTATCTAGTTTATTTAATTTATCCAGGCTTTTTTGGATGTTTTCTAGTGGGCAAACTGAAAATAGAGAGTTGAAAGACTTTTTTAGGGGTTTATTTATAGATTTACCTATCAAAACTTCTTGTGTGTCATGAGTGGTGCGGGTTGTAGATAAAAGATCGAGGTTTAGGGCGCTGGTAATTGTTTTAAACTGAGGGAAGCTTAAGCAAGTGCTGGCGGTTCCTCCGTAGTTTGCAAGTAATAACTTGAAATTTGTGGTGTTAAGAGTTGGTTTGCCAAGATCAGAAACAAAATACACGCCATTTTCAGCTAATCCGTCTGTAACTTGTTTTATGTGTTTTTTTAGGGCTGTGTTAAAACTGAAATAAGAATTATTATTAATATCTTTATTTGTAGCAAATGATGTGATTTCATCTTTTGATTTGGTAGTTAGGTTGGAGTTGTTGATATTAATAGTGATGTATTCTTCTTGGAGTATTTTTTTTATTTTAGTGCCAATTATTTTTAGGGTTGTTGTGTCATTTTTTTCTAATAAAGTTTTAATTTGATTTGTATTTAATATTTGTGGTGGATAAGTTGTTGTGTCAATGATTTTAGAATCTTCTGGTAATGATGTCTTGACGTAGAGTTCTTCAAGTTTATTGTTTTTTGACAGAATTAGTTTGGTTGAAAGAGATGATAATAAATAAGAGCTAAAAGCAAAAATTGGTTTTTGAGTTTCATCAAAACTGATGTTTGTAGCGTTCATTGTTTGAAAGCGTACTTGATCGATATGATCATAGAAAATTGATATTTCTTGAAGCTTTTTTACTGTTGAACTTGATAGTTCTGTGACATGTAATATGGTTTTTTTGTATATTTCAGGTGCGGTTTCTTTTAAGTGGTCTAGGAAGTGTTTGGAAAGAAGGCCAAGCCCAGCGCCAAACTCATAGACATGATAGGTGGGTAGTTCTGATGGGAGTGCGTTGATATGGGCTTGATATAGTTTGGATAAGTGTGATGCGAATTTGGGGTTAGAGCGTCCAGAAAATGGAACTTTTTCGCTAAAAAAGGCGGTTTCGCCCCATTGCCAAGTAATATCTGAAAGTTGATAGCGAATACTATCTGATAAGGGGGTTGCCTCTTGGATTGTTATTAATTTTGTCATGGTTTTATGCTAGCTCCTTTGTTGTTTTTTGAGTAAATTTAATAATTAGATCTAAAGGTATAAGCGATGGGTTTACTTTGTTGATTTCAAGTGCCCAGTTAAAAAGTTTTTGGGCTTCAGTAATATTTCCCATTTTTTCTAAAGCAATTGAAATAGCATTTATTGTTTGCCAGATATCGTTGCTTCTTGAAAATTCGATAGCCTTTTTCATATCAATTATACATTCTTTGAAATTGTTTAAATATAGATTAGATAGTCCTTTGGCTGAGTGAGACATGGAGGAGTTGGGGCATATGTTTATAGCGTTTTGGAAATTTGTTATTGCTATTTTGTGGTCATTATTTTTTTGGTGGTACCAGCCCAGTAATAGATAAGCATCGAAAGCTAGGTCTTCATAGTTTTCAATAAAATCTTGGGTAATTGCGAGGAACTTTTTTTCGGATGTATCAGATAATAGTTGTGTTGCTATAGTTTTGAGGTAGAAATAGTCTTTTCGGTCATTTTTAGAGAGTGTGGCTATTAGTGCATTAATTTCTTCTATGTAGTTTGATGAGCTTTGAGGTGATAACTTAGTTATTGCTTCAATGGTGTCAGATAGATGTGAATAACCAATATTTTTATAGTTTTGGTGGAAATGATCTTCTATTTTGGTTGCTTTTTTTCCTTTATATATTAATAGTTCTTGGGTTTGGTCTAGTTGTTGTTTGGTGACAAAGCAGTGAGCTTTAACTTTTTGGCTTTGATGTATTAAGAGTGGGAAACAGACAGAATAAAAAGCAGCTGTGCCATATTCTGCAACTAGAAACTTGGGTGTGGCGTTACCAATTTTTTTTGTTAAGCCAAAGTCTGTTATTAAGTAGATACCATTGTCATCAAGTGCCTCAAGTACATTTGAAATATGTTTTGTGGCTGCTAAAGAATAATTGAAGCAGGTGGTTTGTTCTGGGCTTTGGTGTTTGGTAAAGTCATGAAGAACGTTTTTTTCTTCTTCTGTCCATTCAGAGCTTTCGCCAATTGCTACATTAGTTTGTTTTTTGTGCAAATATGGTAATAGCTTTGGTGCGAGTAGGAGTTTTTTTTTGTTATCAGAACCGCGCATAATTTTTTTAATAGAATCAGCATCAATCAGCTTTGGTGGATAGACGGATGTATCAAGTATTGAGGCGTATTTGTTTATATCAGTTTTAGTTAGGATTTCAGAGATATTACTATCAGGGTTAAGTTCTATTTGTCTTGCTTTGAAAGAGTCTATAAGGTGTGAGCTATAAACAAAAAATGGCTTTTCATCTTTTTTGAAAATAGGGTTGATAGCATCCATGATTTTGAGGTTGATATTTTTTTTGTGAGTAGTGAAGGTGTTAGTTTTTTTTAATCTATTTATAGTGTTTTTGCAGTTATCTGTGATAATGACTTTGGTTTTTTCGTAAAGTATAGGCTGATCTCTTTTAAGTATATCTAGAAAGAATTTGGATAGAAGGCCGAGTCCGCCACCAAGCTCGTAAACAAAGTAGGTGGGGTGATTGTTGCTAGAGAGTGCAACTTGAAGCTTGAATGTATCTACAAGTTTTTGGGCAAATGTATGGCCGTTTCTTGCTGAGAACGGGATGTGTTCAGTAAAAAAACTACCAGCACCCCATTCCCATGTAGAAGTGGCTATCTTCATACGAATTGATTGGTGTTTTGATACAGGTCCTTGCAGCTCTAATAAGTCGGTCATAGCTTTAGGCAGTTATTATATGCAGACTGAATATTTTCTGAAATAAATTCTGATTTTAGGTTAGGGTATTTATGGACACTATCCACAAGAATGACTCCGCCAAGAGAATTTGTTAAGAATATTTCATCAAAATCAGCAAGTTCAGATAGTTCGACTTTTCTTTGAGTTACTCTGTAGCCGATTTCTTTTTGGTTTAAGGTTAAAAAATTTTGAGTTATTCCAGGTAGAATGAATGGTGATAGGGTGGTTATAACTTCTTTATTTTTTATAAAGAAAACACTAGTTTTAGTTCCTTCAAGTATCTCTTGGTTTTGGTCATGAAGAATAGTTTCAAAGTAATTTGGGTGTAGTTTTTTTTCTAAAATATTTGGTAGATATGCAAGGGTTTTATACCTATTTAGATTGTTTCTGGTATATATGGCTTTTGCAAAGATAATATTTGTACTTGCTGGTTGTTGGGGGGTATGTTTGAACTTAATTATAAGTTGAGGGTTTGTGCTTTCATAAAAATTGTTAGGGTTTGTTGGGCCTGCTGTTAAATAAATGTTTAATGTTGAGTTATTTAATGCCATATAATTTTCTTTTAATATTTTCATGATCAAATCATCTAAATGGGATTTTATTTCAGATGGGCTAAAAGGTAAGGGTATTTTAATGGCACGAGCACTTTTTTTGAGCCGTGCAAGGTGTTCGTCTAAAAGAATAGGTTTTTTGTTGTGGATTCTTATTGTTTCAAAAAGCCCCCAGCCATAGAGGACGCCAAGGTCTGTGAGTGGTAGTGAGATGCTGGATTCTCTTAATATTTTTAGGTTAACAGATGTGTATATAAATGAGTTGCTCATAAGAACAGGATAGCTCATTTTTAGTTAAATTAGAAAGACTAAATGAATAAATACGAGATTGGATTGATTGCGTGTCTTTTTTTAAGTTGTTTTTTGGCTAATTGTTTTAATTATTCCTGCTGCTTTTGTAAGTGTTTCTTCCCACTCTGATTCTGGGTCAGAATCTGCAACAATACCGCCACCCACATGAAAATGGAGTTGATTGTCTAATGTATAGATTGTGCGGATAGCTATATTAAAGCTGGCGTTTCGGTTAAACCCAATATAACCGATACAGCCGGTATAAATTTCTCTAGAGACTGTTTCAAGTTCTGATATTATTTCCATGGCTCTTATTTTAGGGGCTCCTGTTATGGAACCTCCTGGTAAGAGTGGTTTTATGGCATCTATGCTAGAAATATTGTCTTTTAAGGTGCCTTTAACTGTTGATACCAGATGATAGACGTGGCTGTATTCTTCTAAGGTTATATATTCTGGGACTGATACTGTTCCGTATTTACAGATTTGACCCAAGTCGTTTCGTTCTAGGTCTATTATCATAGTGAGTTCTGCTTTGTCTTTTTCAGAGTTTTTTAGGGTTTCTATATTTTTTTTGTTTTGTGCTTGGTTTGTGGTTTTGGCTATGGTTCCTTTAATAGGTCTGGTAATAATTTTATTGTTTTCTATATTAATAAATAGTTCTGGTGAGCTGCTTAGGATTTGGTGGTTGCCGCAGTTAAGGAAGGCAGAGTATGGCGCTGGTGATACAGCTCTTAGATTTTGATATAGCTCAAGAGGTTCGCAAAATAGATTGGTTGAGAATCTGTGCGAGATATTAGCTTGGTAGATATCTCCTTCTTTTATGTAGTCTTTGGTTTTTTTTAGTGTTTTTAGATAATCTTCTTTTGTAAAGTTAGAAGTTGGTTTGTTTTTAGGTTGAATTTTTTGAGGTGGGAAAAGATCGGTTAGTAGTTTTTTGGTGTTGAAGTTGGTTTTTATATACCATTTTTGGTCTGTTTTTTTGTTGATTACAATAACTTGGTTGTAAAATCCAAACCAAATTTCAGGTAAGGCATTTTTTGTGTTTTCAAAAATATGGCTAGGGATTGTTTCTGGTAAATATTGAGTGGCTTCATAAGAGATATAGCCTACTGCGCCGCCAATAAATGGTGATATATCAGTTTCTTCATTAATTTCAAATTCTTTTAAATTAGTATTGAGTATATCAAAAGGGTTGCCAGAAATTTTGGTTGTTTTGGTTGGTTTGATTTTTGAAGTTAGTCCATTATGAGATTCGATAATAAACATGGGTTCGAAGCACATAAATGAAAATTGGCTCCATTTAGAGTTAGTATCAGAACTATCGAGGTAGATAAAATAAGGTTTATTTTTATATTTTTTGAAAAGAACTTGTTCTGAAGTGTTGGTTATGGCTGTGATTTCCATAGTCTTTTTTTAGTCTTTAATTCTTAATACAGACAAGAAAGCTTCTTTTGGTACTTCGATTGAGCCAAGTCTTTTCATCTTCTTTTTACCAGCTTTTTGTTTTTCTAATAGTTTTCGTTTTCTGGTTATGTCACCGCCATAACATTTGGCAGTTACATTTTTTCTGAGTGCGCTGATGCTTTCTCGACAAAGGATTTTACCGCCAATTGAGGCTTGGATAGCAACTTCATACATTTGTTTTGGTATTTGTTCTTTTAGTTTTTTTGCCATTTTTTGGGCGATGTAACGAGATTTGTCAGCACTTGCAATAAATGAAAGAGCATCTACTGGGTCTCCATTGATCATTAGGGTGACTTTTACTAGTTTCGATTTTCTGTAGCCGATTAATGAATAGTCCATGCTGGCGTAACCACGGGTTCTGGATTTGAGTTGATCAAAAAAGCTAGAGATGATTTCGTTAAGTGGTATATGAGATGTTACTAGTTGTCGTTCGGCATCTATGTATTCTGTTTTTTTATATTCACCACGGTGTTCACGGATGAGCTCCATGACTGCGCCAATATAACTGTTTGGGGTGATGACAGACAGTTCCATAAATGGTTCTTCCATAAAAGCTATGTTTTGAGGCAGAGGGAAATCGTTTGGGTTTTCGATCATGATTTCATCGCCGTTCGTTCTGGTGACTTTATAGGTTACGTTAGGGGCGGTTGCAACAAGCTCGATATTAAACTCACGCTCAATTCGTTCTTGAACAATTTCCATATGAAGTAGTCCTAAAAATCCACACCGGAAACCAAAGCCTAGAGCCTGAGAGTTTTCAGGCATAAAATGTAGGGATGCATCATTTAATTTTAGCCTATCAAGTGCGTCTTTTAGGTCTGTATATTGGTTAGTATCTACAGGGTATAAACCACAAAAAACCATGGGTTTTGCTTCTTGATAGCCAAGTAGAGCTGTTTCTGCTTGGTTTTTAGAATCAGTGATTGTATCGCCAACATTAGCATCGTCTACTGCTTTGATATTTGAGATCATATAGCCTACTTCACCTTGATCTATAGTTTTATTTGGGGTCATTTTTGGTTTGAAAAAGCCAAGTTCTAATACTTCGAAATTACGGCCGGTAGACATCATTGTTATTTTTTGGCCTTTGGAAATAGAGCCGCTAAAAAGGCGGATATAAGATATGACACCTCGATATGGGTCATAGTGCGCATCAAAAATAAGAGCTCGTAACTTTTCATCGTATTTATTTTTTGGTGCGGGTATTTTTTTTGCTATTGCTTCTAATATAGCTTCTACCCCAATACCAGACTTCGCACTGCAAAGTAGACAGTCTTCTTTGGTTAAGCCTAGTACATGTTCAACCTCTTGTATTACTCGTTCAGGTTCTGCAGATGGCAGATCTATTTTATTGATTATAGGGATAATTTCAAGGTCATGTTCAAGTGCTAGATAAAAGTTGGCCATTGTTTGGGCTTCTATGCCTTGGGCGGCATCTATTAATAGGAGGGCTCCTTCACAAGCAGCTAGTGAACGTGAAACTTCATAGCTGAAGTCTACATGACCAGGGGTGTCTATTAGGTTTAAGATATATTTTTGATTGTCTTTTGCTGTATATTCTAGGCGTACAGCTTGCATTTTTATAGTGATACCACGTTCGCGCTCTATGTCCATAGAGTCTAGAAGTTGTTCTTTCATGTCACGGTCTTCAACTGTGTGGGTAAGTTGTAGCAAGCGGTCAGACAAAGTGGATTTGCCGTGATCTATGTGTGCAATAATGCAAAAGTTTCTTATGTTTTTCATTTTTTGGCTATTCTAGCATAAGGGATTTTTGTTGTAGAGGTATATCATAGCTTTTGTTGTGATATGCCTCTACAAATACAAATAATATGAGTTATAATTAGATTTTAAATCATATATATAAAAAAAGGAGCCTATACGATGACTGAAAATGTGAGCTATAAGAGTCTTGGTCTTGCAAATACTAGAGAAATGTTTGAGAAAGCGGTTGATGGTGGCTATGCTATTCCTGCCTATAATTTTAATAATATGGAGCAGCTACAAGCTATTTTGATGGGATGTATAGAGACTGATTCGCCGGTGATTGTTCAGGTTTCTAAGGGTGCTCGTAACTATGCAAGTTCTATACTATTAAAGAATATGGCAAAAGGTGCTGTGGAGTTTGTAAAAGAGCAGGGTTCTAATATACCTATTTGTTTGCATCTTGATCATGGTGATTCTTTTGAGACTTGTAAGTCTTGTATTGATTCTGGGTTTTCCTCTGTAATGATAGATGGCTCTCATTTGCCATATGATGAGAATGTTGCGGTTACTAAAAAAGTTGTAGATTATGCGCATCAGTTTGACGTGACTGTTGAAGGTGAGCTTGGTGTTTTGGCAGGGATTGAAGACGATGTTGTTGCAGAAAAGTCTACTTATACTCAGTCAGAAGAGGTTGAGGACTTTGTTTCGAAGACTGGTGTTGATTCATTGGCTATATCAATTGGAACGTCGCATGGTGCTTTTAAGTTTACGCCAGAGCAATGCACAAGAAATGAAAAGGGTGTTTTAGTTCCGCCAGAACTTAAATTTGATATTTTGGCTGAAATAGAGAATAAGTTACCGGGTTTCCCAATTGTTCTTCATGGTTCTTCTTCGGTTGTGCCAAGGTATGTTGAGATGATTGAGCAGTTTGGTGGCAAGTTAAAAGATGCTATAGGTATTCCTGAAGATCAGCTTAGAAAAGCGGCAAAATCGGCTGTTTGTAAAATAAATATTGATAGTGATGGAAGATTGGCAATGACAGCTTTAATAAGAAAAGTTTTAGCTGAAAATCCTGGTGAATTTGACCCAAGAAAGTATTTGGGGCCTGCACGTGAAGAACTAAAAAACTTAATTGCTCATAAAAACAAGGAAGTTTTGGGTTCTGCTGGAAAAGCATAATAGATGTTACCAAAAAAAGATTTAATTGAAGCTTTAAAAAAATGCCATAACAAAAATGTGTTAGTTGTTGGTGATTTGATGCTTGATGAGTATCACTGGTGTAAGGTCGAGCGTATTTCGCCAGAAGCGCCAGTGCCGGTTTGTAGAGTTGAGAGTACGACTCTTGTGCCAGGTGGTGCTGCTAATGTGGTGCATAACATAAAGGCTTTGGATAGTATGCCTTTTATGCAAGGTGTTTTGGGGATAGATACGTCAGGGGATAGGCTTGTTGAAGAACTTCATAAAATGGATATTTCAACAAAAGATATTCTAAGAGAGAAGAGTAAGCCAACAATCCTGAAGTCTAGGATTGTTGCTCATCAGCAACATGTTGTGCGTGTGGATAGAGAATGTGTTAAGCAGGTGAGGATGGGGATTAGAAACAAAATGTTTAATACTATTATTAATCATCTTGATAGTATGGATGCGTTGGTTATTTCTGATTACTTAAAAGGAACTTTGCCTGATAGGTTTACCAAAAGGATTATTGAAGCGGCAAACAAAAAAAATGTTAAAGTCATTGTAGATCCTAAGGGTGATCATTACCTTAAATATAAAGGAGCCTATGTTTTAACCCCAAATTTCCATGAATTTGAGACTATTTCTAAAAAGAAGATAACTTCTGAGGAGCAAGTTTTGTCTGAAGGATTAAAGCTTATAAAAAAACTGCAGTTGGAATGCTTATTGGTTACTCGTTCAGAAAAAGGTATGACAATTATAACTAAAAATGGTCAGAAGCTAGATATTCCAACCAAAGCAAAGGAAGTTTATGACATAACAGGTGCCGGTGATACGGTTATAGGTATGCTCTCAATAGCTTTAGCTGCTGGGTGTTCGATAGAGGTGGCAGCATCATTAGCTAACTATGCAGCTGGTGTGGTGGTTGGTAAAGTTGGTACTTCAATTACAAACCTTCAAGAATTAGAAGATATTCTTAATAAATAACAAAATAGTCGTGGGTTAGCTGCGACTATTTTGCAATAGTTCCACTATTGCAAAAAGATTATATTCCGCGTTATAAATATGTTGTATTATCCAAAAAATTTAAAGAAAACCAAAAAAGGAGAGGTGTATATTTATGAAAATATTATTAGCAGATAAGTTTCCAGTTAAGCATGCTGAGGACCTAAAAAATAAGGGGCATGAGATAACATCTAGCCCAGATTTATCAGCAGATGATTTAGTTGCAGCGATCCAAGATAACGAAGTAGTGGTTGTAAGAAGTACAAAGGTGACAGCAGACGCGATTAATGCAGCATCAAACCTAAAAATGATTATTCGTGCGGGTGCAGGTTACAATACAATTGATACAGAAACAGCAGCTTCAAAAAATATTCCAGTATGTAATACTCCAGGTAAAAATGCTTTAGCAGTTGCGGAATTAGCGTTTGGTTTACTTCTTTCAATAGATAGAAACATTGCAGACAACGTAATTGAAATGAGAAACAATAATTGGGATAAAAAAAGATTTTCAAAAGCACAGGGTATTTATGGTAGAACTTGTGGTGTTGTTGGTCTTGGCCAAATTGGTCGTGCTTTTGCAGATAGAGCAAAAGCTTTTGGAATGAAACTATATGGTTATGATATCCGTCAAAGAATTGAACAAATTCAAGGCGAATTAGATAAAATGGGTATGATTGGAACATCTGATCTTAGTGAGATTGCGAAAAATTGTGATGTTATTTCTTTTCATGTTCCTTCAATTGAAGCGACAAAAGGTATGATCAATAAAGATTTCTTAGCCAACTGCCAAGAAAATGCAATTATTTTAAACTCTTCAAGAGGAAATATTGTTGTTGATGAAGACTTGATTGCAGCAATGAACAGTAAAAACATTAGGGCTGGACTTGATGTATTTAATAACGAACCAACTTCTGGTAAAGATACAATTAATACCGAGCTTTCTCAGCATCCAAATGTATATGGTACTCATCATATTGGTGCTTCTACAGAACAAGCTCAAGACGCAGTTGCTCAGGAAGTTGTGAATGTTATTAATAATCTAGGGCAAGGCACTGTTATAAACTGTGTAAATTTAAAAGCAGTTCCAGCATAAAAAACTAAAATAATAAATTTAAGGTGCGGGTTATGCTCGCGCCTTAGTTATATATAGGAGGAAAAATAATGGCAAGAATCAAACCGTTTAATGGATATACCCCAACAAAAGAATCAGCAGATAAGGTAGCATCACCACCTTATGATGTTATGAATGCAGATGAGGCAAGAGTTTATGCAGCTGATAAACCACTTAGCTTTATTCGTGTTGTAAAATCTGAACTTGAGTTTCCAAAAGAAGCAAATCCTTCTAAAGAAGAGATATATAAAAAGGGTGCAGAAAACCTACAAATGCTTATTGAAACAAGCAACCTTGTAAGAAGTGGTGGCGACTGTTTCTATATATATCGCCAACAAATGGGTGAACATATTCAAACTGGTATTGTTGCAGGCGCATCTGTTGATGAATATAACCAAAACATCATCAAAAAACATGAGAATACATTAACTGAAAAAGAAATAGATAGAGCTAACCACGTAGATAGCTTGAATGCGAATGCAGGGCCAGTATTTTTGACATATTATAATGTTAAAGAGATTGATGCTCTTGTTAGTCAAATTTCAGCAAACACACCAGATATCGATTTTACTGCTGAAGATGGAATTAAACACACCTTATGGATTGTAAATAGTGCTGATCAAGTACAGCAAATTGCGGATTTATTCGCACAAAAAGTACCTTATATGTATGTTGCTGATGGTCATCATAGATCAGCAGCAGCTTCTCATGTTCAAAGAAGAAGAATGGAAAAAAATTCTAACCATACAGGTGATGAACAGTATAATTTCTTTTTAACTGTTATTTTCCCTGATGATCAAATGTATATCATGGACTATAACAGGGTGTTAAAAGAGTATAATGGCCATAGCGTACAAGAAATTTTGGATATGGTTGGTAAAGGTTTTGAAATTACAGAGCTTAATGTAGCTAATGCAGAAGAAGCAAAACCAAAAGCTCGTGGTAACTTTGCAATGTATATTGATGGTAAATGGTATAACATTGAAGCTAAACCTGAAGTAATTCCTGTAAATGATCCAGTAAACTCTTTGGACGTTGCTATATTGCAAAAAAATGTTCTTACTCCTATCTTTGATATTGAAAATCCCAAAACAGATAAGAGAATTGGTTTTGTTGGTGGTATCCGTGGTTTGAAAGAGCTAGAGCGACGTTGTAATACAGATTGTAAAGTAGCTTTTGGTTGTTTCCCAACAGGAATTGATCAATTGATGGCAATTGCTGATGCAAATGAAGTTATGCCGCCAAAATCTACTTGGTTTGAGCCAAAACTAAGATCAGGTATGGTAGTTAGAGCTATAGACTAGTTAGTTAGAATTTAATATTAAAAAGGGCACTTGGTTTCAAGTGCCCTTTTTTTTTGTTTGATACTGTGATATCTATAGTTGCTATGAACAAACTAAAAAATATAGATGGTGCTTTAAGGGTTGTTGAAGCTTTAAAAACTAGTAATAAAAAAGTTGTTTTCACTAATGGTTGTTTTGACATAATTCATGCAGGTCATGTTGAGTATCTGGCTAAAGCTAGAGCTTTGGGTGATTTTCTTGTTTTAGGCATAAATTCAGATAAGTCAGTACAATCAATAAAAGGACCAAAAAGACCTATCGTTTCAGAAGAGGAGAGGGTGATCGTGCTTTCTGCTTTGGAGATGGTGGATATGGTTGTGCTTTTTGATGATGAAATACCTATAAAGTTGATAGGACTGTTGAGGCCAGATATACATGTAAAAGGTGGCGACTATGAAAAAAGAAATTTGCCTGAATATTCTACGATAAAAGAGTATGGTGGCGAAGTTGAAATTATTGAATTTAGAGAAGGTTGCTCGACAACTGGATTAATAGAAAAGGTAGTGGAGATTTATGGCAATTAGTATTTTTGAATTATTTTCTGTTGGTATTGGACCTTCAAGTTCTCATACAGTGGGGCCTATGCGAGCTGCAAGACAGTTTTTGGTAACGGCTAAGGAAAGTGGCGTTTTTGAGAATATTGAAAGAGTGAAGGTTGAGCTCATTGGTTCTTTAGCCTTGACTGGTATTGGGCATAGTTCTGATAAAGCGGTTATTTTGGGTTTGCTGGGTGAAACGCCAGAAGAAGTGCCTGTTTTAAGAATCCCCGATTTATTAGCGAAAATAGAAGAAGAGGGTATTATTTCTCTTTTAGGCCAAAAAGAAATTTCTTTTCAATTTGGTGATATTGTTTTAGATAAACAAAAAAAAGTTTATTATCATCCAAATTCAATGCAAATAACAGCTTTTGATAAGAATGATATGAAGTTGATGAGAAATATGTACTATTCTATTGGCGGGGGTTTTATTATTAGTGATGATGAGCTAAAAAGTAGAAATGATGGTGTTATAAAAGAGTCGGCTATTAAGCTTCCTTATGATTTTTCAACAACAGAAGAATTGACGGCAATGTGTCATGAAGAAGGCTGTACAATTTCAGATTTAATGTTAGAAAATGAAAAAGCTTTCAGATCAGAGTCTCAGATTATTGATCGTATGATGGAAGTTTGGATGGTGATGAAAGAATCTGTTATTCGTGGTTGTAGTACAGATGGTGTTTTGCCTGGTGGTCTAAATGTAAATAGAAGAGCTCCAAAATTACATAAAGAACTGTCTGGCTCAACATCAGATCCAACACAGGTTTTTGACTGGGTTAGTTTATATGCGCTTGCTGTTGCTGAAGAAAATGCAGCTGGTGGAAGATTGATTACAGCACCCACAAATGGATCTGCGGGTGTAATCCCAGCGGTTCTTCATTATTTTGAGCAATATAGGCATTATCTTTCAATGGAGGAGTTAACTAAGTTTTATTTAACAGCAGGTGCTGTGGGTATACTTTTTAAAAAGGGAGCTTCTATTTCTGGTGCAGAAGTTGGATGCCAGGGGGAGATAGGTGTTGCTTGTGCTATGGCAGCAGCAGGTTTGGCAGCTCTTTTAGGTGGTGATAATAAACAGATAGAAAATGCGGCAGAAATTGGCATAGAGCATCATTTAGGGCTTACTTGTGACCCAGTAGCTGGGCTTGTACAGGTTCCTTGCATAGAAAGAAATACAATGGGTGCCATAAAAGCAATAAATGCAGCTAGGCTAGCGATGCGCAGTACTAGACCTCAGATAGTTAGTCTAGACATGGCTATTAAAACAATGAAAAAAACAGGCTGTGATATGCGAAAAAGATATAAAGAGACGTCAGAGGGTGGTCTAGCAATAAATTTTACTGAGTGTTGATGTTGTTTTTTAACTTATAAATAAAAGCCGCAATTTGCGGCTTTTATTATTATTATTATTATTTGGCGCGCTTGGAGGGAGTCGAACCCCCAACCTTCTGATCCGTAGTCAGATGCTCTATCCATTGAGCCACAAGCGCACGGGACATATTCTAGCTTAGAATAATTTGAAAATCTACTATATATTGCTGGTTTGCGGTATTTTTAAACGGTCTTGTTATCACTGGTGTCCGGTAAAAATAAAATAACCCAAGAATAAAACAGGCACAAAAAAACACGTCATAGACCACTACTGTCCGGTAAAAAATCAACATAAAGAAAGCTGTAAAAAATCGTTAGATTTTGGAACTTTATCGGGGCGAAGCCCTAATAAATCAATAAGATGCTGCCTAAAAAACAAAGTTTCGTGAAAAA
>Ga0233447_1000196_pt1 | contig 76458 bp, 43 predicted proteins | sample SI_124_October20_3_FD_183014 | JGI IMG/M metagenome (GOLD analysis project Ga0233447, IMG submission 183014) | Seawater microbial communities from Saanich Inlet, British Columbia, Canada - SI_124_October2016_135_MG | ecosystem: Environmental > Aquatic > Marine > Inlet | place: Canada: British...
GTATTAAATTTTTGCAATAAATCGTCACCTGATCATCAAGCAATAATTGAACAATTTGTTGGCACTAAATTACATCTATTAAAGCCTATTTGATTTTCTGCTTTTTATTTTGGACTAGGTATATATATGATGCAATAGCTTCGATTGAATACAAAAGAAAGTCGAGGATAATTTTTGGGTTATATAATGGCCGTACTTTAGGTTATCAAAAAATAGGAGGCTTTTGGGTTTTCTATAAAGAGTACATAGATCATAAAAAACCTGTGTATACAATGCAGTCTTGCTCAAGGCGAGGGATAGTTGCTGTAAGTGGTGACCCAAAGCAAATTGTGCTTGTCCAGGAAACGGGAGAAAAAGAGCCTATTTATGTGAAAGACAGTATGAAGAAGGCATCAATAGAAAAGAAGCGAGTTATATACATGGAGTTTATTGATAATATTTTGATGTATGCCTGTAATGACGGAAGTTTTGGTGTTTGTAATATTTATACCTGAACCGAAATGAAAATAGGATTCAAATTTTAAAATGCAGTGTATAAACATACATAAGTTTTAAAATTTGGATTCTAGTTTCTATTTCAGTTTGGGTATATTAAAGTTTATTTAATATTTTGATCGAGGATGGAATTTAATGTTGTCTGTTGATATATTATGAAAATGAAAAAAATTCTAATTGTTGAAGATGAAATAGATATTGTTGAGCTGGTTTCTTATACCCTTAAAAAAGAAGGGTTTTCAGTAGCTAGTTGCCTTACAGGGACAGAGGCTATTGAAAAGGTAAAAGAAATCATTCCAGATCTAGTGGTTTTAGATTTAATGCTGCCAGGCATGGACGGTTTTGAGATTTGTAGACAAATGAAGTTTGATACTACAACAAGAAACATCCCAATAATTATGTTAACTGCAAAGTCTGAAGAGTCTGATATTGTTACCGGGCTCGAACTTGGTGCTGATGATTATGTGACAAAACCGTTTAGTCCAAAAATTCTGGTTGCTCGTATAAGGTCTGTTCTGCGAAATAAGGTCAATCAAGTCATAAATAAAAGTGGGGCAATAGCAATTGATGGTCTATCAATAATCCCAGATAAACGAGAAGTTAAGATATCTGGCGAGTTGGTCGATCTAACTTTTTCAGAGTTTCAAGCTGTGTACTTGTTAGCCAGTAACAAAGGTAGAGTTTTTACAAGGTATCAAGTTGTTAGTGCTATTCATGGCGATGATCATATAGTGACTGATAGAACGATTGATGTCTTGATTGTTGGCTTAAGAAAAAAACTTAACAGTCTAGCTGATAAAATTGAAACAGTGCGTGGCGTTGGCTATCGATTTAAAGAATAAAAATGCCTAAAATAAAAAAAAGTTTATTTTATCAAATTCTCTCTCCATATATATTGATTATTAGTATTGCGCTTATTATTGTTGCTTTATATGCAGCTGGGATTGTTCGCTCTGTATATATAGACAAAATAACTGCAGATTTAAAATCGATTTCTAAGCTATTAGAACGTCAAATAAACCAAAAGGGCTTGGATGATGGCGCTGATAATATTAAGTTGATTCTCAATATGTTTGAATCAGAAAATCCTATCCAGTATAGCTATATTTCTCAAGATGGGGATGTGCTTTATGCTGTGAATATAGATAAAGCAAAAAAAAATCAGAAGTTTGCTCCAGAGTTTAAAAAGGCTATAGAGAAAGTGTCAGGGTCTTCGATTAGACTTGATCACCAAAACAATATTAAGCTGCTATATCTAGCGACTCAGCATATAAAAGATAATAATACGCAAGGGATTATTAGGCTAGCTATCCCAATAAGTGAAGTTGATAAGCTAATATTAGGTTTTTGTCTGAAGATATTTTTGTTTGGTTTGAGTGTGATTGCTGTATCTATTTTTGTTAGTTTCTTAATTGCTAAACGTATTACTTTGCCTATTAGGCTCTTAATTAGATACACTCAAAGAATTACTAGAGGCTCATTTAATTTAAGAGCTCCAAAATCAGATTCCAAAGAAATAACCCAGCTTGCAAATGCAATGGGCGCTATGGGCAAGCAGTTATCAGAAAATATTGAGCGCTTAACAAAGCTAGAGCGTGTCAGGAAAGAGTTTGTGGCAAATGTTTCGCATGAGCTCAAAACACCAATAACATTAATAACTGGTTTTACAGAGACTTTATTAGAAGGTGCTATAAAAGAACCAAAAGAAGCTCTGAAATTTTTAAACATAATCAAGACGCATGCTGGTAGGCTTAATGCGATTATTGAGGATTTACTAATCTTATCAAAAATCGAACAAGGTGAAGATGACAAAAAGATCAGATTTGAACTAGCCTATATTCGTCCAATAATAGAGCGTGCAATCGCTACTTGTCGTCTTAAATTTGAAAAAAAAGAGCTGATTATAGAGGTCTTTTGTGATGATGATATTATTTTGAGCGTTAACCCAGCCTTAATCGAGCAAAGTGTAACTAATTTATTAGATAATGCTATTAAATACAGTCCAGAACAGAGTGTTATTACAATCGTTGTGGAAGAGCTACCAGATGAAGTGATGATTTCGGTTCAGGATCAAGGCTGTGGTATTCCTGTAAATGATTTGGCTAGACTATTCCAGCGCTTTTATAGGGTAGATAAAGCTCGTAGCCGTGATCAGGGAGGTACGGGTTTAGGGCTTGCTATTGTAAAACATATTGCTCATATACATAACGGAATGATAAATGTGGAAAGTAAGGTGGATGAGGGTAGTAATTTTTATATGCATTTACCAAAAAACAACTCTACAGAGATGTCTGAAGAAGGTGGGTCTTGATTAAAAACTTTAACCCTACCAAATTCTCCATCATAACCCTCTTTTATGTGAACTTGGCCGGTTCTTAATCTTTTTATGCCTTCAGCTATTTTGCTACCACCTTTTTTCTTAACTAAAGCAAGGTCTGCATCAAGTAAAATATGGAATTCTGAGCCAAGGCTATTTATCAGCTCAAAATAGTTGGCTACAACTTTTTTGCTTTTTGTGCTTTTAACATTATGAATTTCAGCTAATATTTCTGGTAATGGTGTAATAGATTTGTGAGTTTGGTTGAACTTCGGTATTTCAGTTTCTTTTCTATCTGCAAGCTCAGCAACTCTATAGGCAACACCTTTGGTTACAGGTTTGTTGCATACAGGGCAAAGTCCATTGTGCTTCATGGTTTCTTGTGGCTCAAAACAAACATCACAGGCGCGGTGTCCATCATAATGATATTTACCTTCCTCAGGAAAAAACTCAATTGTACCCAAAAACCCTTTATCATTTTTTAGTGAATTATAGATGCCCATATATGATAGTTCTGTATCAAATATGTTGGCTTCTCTACCAAGTTTCTCTGGCGAGTGAGCATCAGAATTTGAGACTAGCCTAAACTTATCCAAAAAGCTGCAAGTCCTATTCATTGGTGGGTCTGAAGATAACCCTGTTTCAACAGCAAAGATATGTTTGGTAAGCTCACCGTAACATTCATCAATCGTATCAAAACCAGATTTTGAGCCAAGTACAGAAAACCAAGGTGTCCAGATATGAGCTGGTATTAACATGCTGTTTGCGTTTGTTTCTAATAGCATTTCAAAAAGTATTTGCGAATCTAACCCTAATATTGGCCTGCCGTCAGAAATTATATTCCCAATCCTAGCCAACTTTTCGTTATAGGCTATAACTGTTTCAAAGTCTGGAAAAACACAAACGTTATGCACTTTTCGGACCCTTTCAAATTTTTTATATATATTACTAATCTCAGCACTCAATATAAAATATACAGGCTCTTTAATTGACAGTTCTTTAGACTCTAATAGTTGGTATTCGGCTTTAAGTTTATATAGCCCATTTCCTGCAGGCTCTAGCTTTTCTTGAAGTTCTTTAACCCAGCCAGGGTGTGTTGAGTCCCCAGTGCCAACAACATTGATCCCTTTGATTTTTGCCCAATACTCAATATTTTCAGGGTTCAGTTTTTTACTAGTTGCCCTTGAGTAATGTGAGTGTATGTGGAAGTCAGCGATGAATTTCATGGGCTTAATAATATATGTACTCTTAATTAAAAGTCCATAAATATAAAAAAGCCTGCATTTATGTGCAGGCTTTTTAATAGTCAAAAAATAACTAGCTAAGCTGGTATCTCTGGTAACTTAGCCAAAGAAGCCTGTATCTGCGCTTCTGGATGTTCATGGTCGTGTAGTTCACCAGCAAAATACTTCTCATAAGCTGCCATATCAAAATGTCCGTGTCCTGAGAAATTAAAAACAATAACTTTTTCTTCACCAGATTCTTTACATTTTATGGCTTCATCATAAGCTGTTTTAATAGCATGCGATGATTCTGGCGCAGGAACAAACCCCTCAGATCTAGCAAAAATAACTGCCGCTTCAAAACAACCAATCTGATGTAATGCTTGAACTTCTACACGGTTCTCGTTAACCATTTGACTGACAAGTGGTGATGCACCATGATACCGCAAGCCGCCGGCATGTATTCCTGGTGGGATAAAGTCGTGACCTAGTGTATGCATTTTAGAAATCGGTGTCATGCCAGCTGTATCACCATAATCATAAGCATATTTTCCTTTAGAAAGAGTAGGACATGAGAATGGTTCAGAAGCAATGATTTTAATATTTTCACCTTTTGTTAAGTTGTCTGCCAAAAATGGGAAAGCTAGGCCAGCAAAATTAGAGCCTCCACCATGACAGCCAATAATTACATCTGCCTTGTCACCAAAAATTTCAAGCTGTTTCTTTGTTTCCAGGCCAATTATACTTTGATGAAGAATTACGTGGTTAAGAACAGATCCTAAAGCATAGTGTGTATCTTCTCTTTTCATTGCTTCTTCTACTGCTTCAGAAATAGCAATCCCTAAAGAACCAGTGCAGTTTGGATCTTTAGCGAGCATACTACGCCCAAAATCAGTTTGATTACTTGGGCTAGCGACAACTTTTCCACCCCAAGTTTCCATAAGGTTTCTTCTGTATGGTTTTTGGTCATAGCTTACACGAACCATATAAACATTAACGTCTATCCCCATCATAGAGCCAGCCAAAGAAAGAGCAGAGCCCCACTGACCAGCACCTGTTTCTGTGCTGATACGAGTAATACCTTCTGCTTTATTGTAGTATGCCTGTGCAATAGCTGTGTTTAGTTTATGGCTACCAGCAGGCGAAACACCTTCCCATTTATAGTATATTTTAGCTGGTGTATCGATCGCTTTTTCAAATTGGGTAGCTCTATATAGAGGGCTTGGTCTCCATGTTTTAAGTATATCTTGTACTTGCTCTGGGATTTCGATCCAACGTTCTTGAGATACTTCTTGTTTTATTAGCTCCATTGGAAATAATGGTGCCAAGTCCTGTGGTGTCACTGGTTGTTTTGTTAATGGATGAAGTACAGCACTTGGTGGGTTCGGCATATCCGCCATCAAGTTATACCATTTTGTTGGCATATCCTTTTCATCTAAAATAACTTTCCTCAAATTAGCCATTTATTTTTACCCCTTTCAAATTTGCATTTAGTGTGGATTTCTATATGAATTACTATATAATAACAACTTAATTCTCCAATAAAAAGGGTAAGGAGCTCATGAATTGCTAAACTTTAAATACAATGTCCCAACCGAGATATTATTCGGTAAAAATCAAATAACTCGCTTGCCAGTCCAAATCCAAAAATATGGCAAAAAAGTTTTATTGGTCTATGGCAAAGAAAGTATCAAAAAATCAGGTTTGTATGCTCAAGTTATGGACCTTCTAAAAGAAGCAAAGCTTGGCTGTGTTGAGCTTGGGCAGGTTGACCCTAACCCCAGGATAACTAGTGTTAGAGAGGGTGTTAAACTTTGCCAAGATAATAGTGTGGATTTTGTTTTAGCAGTAGGTGCTGGTAGCACTATAGACTGTGCCAAGCTTATTGCTGCTGGTGTCTATTATGATGGTGATCCATGGGACTTTATTGTTGGTAAGCAAGCGATCCACAAAGCTTTACCAGTTGGCACTGTTTTAACCCTAGCTGCAACTGGCACTGAAATGAATGGTAATGCTGTGATAACTAATAACGAAACTCAACAAAAAATGTCTGCATCTAGTTTTTTAATACGCCCAAAATTTTCGATTCTAGATCCAACCTATACATTTACAGTGAATAAATGGCACACAGCCGCTGGCGTGGTAGATATTATGAGCCATGTTTTCGAGCAATATTTCAGCACAGTTAAAGGCACTTTTCTTCAAGATCGCATGGCAGAGTCAATATTAAAGACATGTATAAACTACGGCCAAATAGCCATAAAAGAGCCAGATAACTATGAGGCCAGGGCAAACCTAATGTGGGCCGGTAGTTTGGCTCTAAACAGCATGTTAAGCTGCGGTAAAAGAGGTGACTGGGTAACCCATGCAATAGAACATGGGATAAGTGCGATTTATGACCTCACACATGGTGCAGGCCTAGCCATAATAACTCCAAATTGGATGAACTATGTTTTGCAAAATGATAATAATGAAAAGTTTACAGCTCTAGCAAAAAATATTTGGAATATACATAACATAGATGATCAAACCAAACTCGCAAAAGCTGGCATAGTTGCCACAAAAACATTCTTCAAAAGTATGGATATGCCAACAACCCTAAAAGAGGTAAGCATAGATAATAAAAGAATAGATGATATAGCCGAACTAGCAATCACAGCCCACGGCCCAACCAAAACAATAGGCAGCTTCAAAAAACTAAACAAAGAAGACATAATAAAAATCCTAGAAAATTCTCTATAACCCTAGAACATCTCAGAGCAGTATGCGTGCATTGTTGCAGAGTAGCACGAAAATGAGATTTTTTTTTCATATAGATATCCCAATGCTCAGGATGACTGATAAGCTGTCTGTAAGACAAAAAAAACTAAATTATAGACAAAAATTAGCATCTAAAATAGAATTTGTTGCTAACTAGTAGCACGGTTCCTAAACTACTAGTTAAATCAATTAATTTGGAGGTGATGGTTATGACGGAACAAACACAAAAAGCTGTAAGAAAGGTTTCAATAAATAATGGAATGGTGAGTGTCCCTAATAATTATCATCCATATTTAGATCTAAGAACTACAGAGGTCGCAATAAAACAAATCAAGGATTATTTTCAAATATCATTGGCAAAAAACCTTAATTTATCAAGGGTTTCAGCACCTGTTGCAGTTTTATGTGGTACTGGGATAAACGACCACTTAAACGGAATAGAGCGCCCTGCAAGTTTTGATATAAAAGCTTTAGGTCAGCGTGCTGAAATTGTGCAGTCTCTAGCTAAGTGGAAAAGGGCAGCGCTAGCAGATTATAAATTTGAGGTTGGCGAGGGTTTATACACAGATATGAACGCAATTAGGCCAGATGAAGATCTTACCAATTTCCATTCTATTTATGTGGATCAGTGGGATTGGGAAAAGGTGATCGAAAAGAGCGATCGCAACTTGAGCTTTTTAAAAGATACAGTAAATAAAATCTATAGTGCACTTAAAAGCACTGATGACTTTGCTTGTGCTACCTATCCACAGTTACCTGGCTTTTCACTGCCAGAAGAAATTAAGTTTATCCAGGCAGAAGAGCTAGAGGATATGTACCCAACCTTTACAGCAAAAGAACGCGAACATGCAATTTGTAAAGAACATGGCGCAGTTTTTTTAATTGGAATTGGGTCTGATCTAAAAAGTGGTAAACCTCATGATGGCAGAGCTGCTGATTATGATGATTGGTCAACACCAACAGAAAACGGTTTCAAAGGTCTTAATGGCGATATCTTGGTTTGGTATCCATTGTTAGAATGTTCGCTAGAGCTTTCTTCTATGGGTATTAGGGTGGATAGCGCAGCCCTTAAAAAGCAGCTTGAAATAAGAGACGAGCAAAGTAAGAAAGAGCTGCCTTGGCATCAACGCTTATTAGCTGGTGAGCTACCATTAACAGTTGGCGGTGGTATTGGCCAATCTAGACTTTGTTTATTCTTTTTAAGAAAGGCTCATGTTGGTGAGGTTCAATCCGGAATCTGGCAACAAGAAATGCAAGACATTTGCCAAGAAAATAACATAGCATTGCTTTAGTATTGTATTTTAGATTTAAATTAAAAAGCCCTAGAGAAATCTAGGGCTTTTTTTATTTAAGTTTATGAATAGTTTTATTAGTTACAAGGTGTGGTGTAATTAATACTATGGTCTCAACTTTTTGAGTGGAAATATCTGTTCTTGAAAAGATGTTATCAAGAATCGGTAAGCTGCCAAGTATTGGTATCCCAGATTGAGATGAGCTTTCCTTATTTCGGATAAGTCCACCTATAAGAATAGTTTGTCCATCTTTAACCAAAACAGTGGTGTCTGTTTGTGTTGTTGTTTCGTTTGGTATGCCATTATTGATATTACCTTCAGAAACTTCAGGTCTAATTTCCATCAATATATCGCCGTTATCTGAGATGTGTGGTGTGAAAGAGAGCGTGGTTCCAACCTCAAGGAAGTCCACAGCCTCAGAAATGAAGCCAGTAGTTGCCGAGGTTTGTGACGTTTTATAGCCAAGCCTTTGTCCTGTAACCAGGTTAGCTTTTTTGTGGTTAAGTGCTAAAACCTTTGGTCTTGCCAGTATGTTTAAGTTCGAGTTTGTTTCAAGTGCTTGAGCAATAGCCGAGACATCACCCTTTAAAACTTTTACAAAAAGACCTGCTTCAGGGTTTGTTGAATCTTTAGAAAAGCTCTGTGTTTCAGCATAGCTACCACCATTATCTTTAGAATATGCAAAATCAAGACCAAGTCCTCGGCTGTAGCCTTCTTGTACTTCCATTATTTGAACCTCAACAAGTACTTGCTGAGGTACAGCATCTAGCTCTTCTATTACTCTGGTTATTTTCTTGATATCTACCTCTGAACCCTTGATTATAATAGAGTTGAGTCTTAGATCTGTGCTTAAGGTGCTGTCTTTTGATATCAAAGGTTTGATAGATTCTGCAATTTCAGTGCAGGTCGCATAGTTAAGTTTGAAAACTTTTATAGGTTTTTGGCTGAATACCTGAATAATATTATGTTCGAAGTACCAGTCATAACCATTTGATACCAGTATAGAATTAAAAGCGTCTATTGGGTTAACGTTTTCAAAAGAGAATGTGATTTTACCTTTAACTTCTTGGGCAGTAATAATATTTACTCTAAATTCCGAAGAAAAGAATTTAAGAATAGAACGAACATCTGTTTGTGTGAATTTAACATTAATAGTATCTGAATAATGCTTTATTTTGTTTTTTAGATCCTTCATTTGTAGCTCTTTAGCTGAAATATTGATAGTATTTGCAGTGCTGTCAGAAGAAGAGAAAACAGCTGCGTTTATATTGACTGTAATAAAGATAAAAATTAGTAATTTAATTAAGGTTTTCATTATTTATTCTTCATACTTTAGCACCAACAATTTGCCGGAATTGCTTGATCTAAGTACAATTCTTTTTGAATTTATAGACTGAACCAAATAACCATTTACTTTCATGCCTACATTAACTATTGTATCAGATATCATGGCTTTGTATATCTTGCCCACCTGCCAGATTCCTTGTACCAAAACCTCTGGGTTATCTTCAGAAAATGATATTTTTTCATAGTTTTTATTAGTTCCACTAGAGAAGCTTGTATCCCCAGCTTTATTTGTAGAAAAGGGATCGTTTTTCCAAATACGACCACTAGCAAAAGAGCTGGTTGAAAAGATTGTTATAATAATTAAGGTTAATGTTATTTTAGTTTTCATTTTTTCATTTTCTACCAATAAATAATATCCAGATCCAGTTTCATATCCAAGCCTTCATTTCCATGGCTAATAATTACATGATTATAAACGGCTAGTATGGGGATCTCTTCTAAGAAAAATAGATATTCACCTAATTCCTTATAACTTCCTTGAAGTAAGATCGTGACTTTCGCTTTTTGAAAACCTTCTTTTGTTTTTTCAAGTTCCTTATTTTCCAGGCTAACCATTTTTAGGTTGTAAGCAGATATACTAGCAATAAGTTTTTTTAATAAAGAATTTAAATTACCTTCAGAGTAACCATTAATAAGTGCTTGTTTATGCTTTCCTTCGTTTAGTGTTTGCTTTGTTATTTCACTAAAAAATTTAATTTCTTTGTTAATAGTACCAATCTTTTTTATTAGTTCAGACTGATTTTGGTTAAGATTTCTTACTCTTTGTTTCCTATTGTTTAGTGCTAAGGAAGCTGTGAAGAAATGTATGGCAATAATCAAAATAAACCCAATTACCAAAAGATGCCAAGCTTCACTTTCTTGGTAAGCTTTTTTTACTAGTGCTCTAAAATCAAATTTTTTAGTAGCCATTATTTTTTATTGTCCTTATTAAGAGGTGATAATCTGGCTGTAATAACAAAATTAGATTGAAGATCATCGCCTCTTAAGATTTGAAAATTAATATTTGATAGGAACTCTGTATTAGATAAATTATCGATATATTTGGTTAGTAGATATTGAGACTTATCTTTTGAGATAGCCCCTTCTATTCTTATGTTGGAGTTATTTATTTCAAGCTTATTTAAATATAGTTCATTAAAATTCAATAGATTTAAAGCATAAACGAGTTCTGCAATTGATGCTGTTTTTTTGTCCAACTCTTTAATAAACCTGAATTTAGTTGCTATGTCATGGTTTAAGTTTTTTTTTGTTATTAGTAAATCTCTACTTGAAACAAGGCTTTGTAAGGAAGGTGTCTCTTTTTTGATCTGATTTTTGATTTTAGTTATTTTGTATGAATAGTACCCAAGACTCGAAAGGAAAAGAACAGCCCATAAGGCAATGATACCCAAAATAATTCTAAGAGCTTTTCTTTTTTTTGGTCTATTAAGATAGTGTTTAGGCAAAAGTGATTCATTGGAGTCTCTTTTAGATAAACCAGTCGCAAATGACAAAGATAAAGAGTCGATAATAACTAGGTCTGTTTCTGGTCGCTTTTTAAATATTGCTTCTTTAATATCTAGCGGCTTGATAGTGATATTTAGTTTTTCAGAGAGGTATGTATGGATGTTTTTGATTTTAAAGAAACAGCCCAACATATAAAGCTCTGATATCTCAATATTTGTTTTGGATTTTTGAGTAAAGAAATGGATGGATTTTTGAATCTCTATGGTCATTTTCTCAAGTGATGGACGTATTAAAAAGAATAGATGATCTAAAGGTAAGCCATGGATTGTATCTGCTCTATTAAATAGGTCATGATCTGCCAGTATTTTTCTTGCCAAATCTTCTGTTATATTAATTTCCTCTGTTTCTGTCTTAACTTTCCTGCACAGATCTTTGATGATATCTCTATATCCAAAAGAGATTTGCCTGAAAAACTTTAACTCATTATCTAAAAACACATAGAGTTTAAGATGATTGAAATCAAGATCAATGATAAAACGCTGTTTTTGTTCAATTACAACTGTTTTTTTTGTTACCAGGTTTTCAACAGCACTAACTTCTGTTGTGATTTCTTCAAGCTCAATAGCGTGTTTATCAAATATAGCTATATACTTTTCAATAACCTCTTTTTTAGCTTTAAAAATCAAGATGTTAGAGTTGTTGGTTTTTTCTTGATTCTTGAAGTAGCCCAAGTTTTTTTCGCCCCAGTAGTAGTTCTTAGAGTTAGGGATCTGATTTTCTATTGTAGAGATTAGTTCTTCTGGCGTTAAATTAGGCAGGCTAATATTTTGCATCTCTGTATCAATACAAGGTAACATGAAGCTTACCTTGGCCTCATCTAAATAAGTGTAAGGCAGCTTCATAAGAGCCTTATCAAGGTTTTTGAAATTATCAATATTTGGGTTGCATGTATATGTATGAGATGTACTGATATGATACTGAGGCGAAAGCGTACTACATTTTGTTATAACAATATCCGCACCCCTAAAGGCAATGCCAATATTAAATAAATGTTCGATCTTTAAGGGTTTATTTTTTTTCAAGCTCATTTCAATATAAATTATATCATTATTTAAGGAATATACTCATTACTATCCAATACCCCCCATCCAGACCTAAACTCATGCACGTTGCTCTTACCCATAAAAGAAAGTTTTGCTCTGATAGCTACAACCTCACTTGCAATACTGGTCACGTTTTGATTGTGATCAAAATAAACAAATTCCAAACCAGGTCTATTTGGTGCGCTAAGTTCGGCAAGGCCATTAACTAAAGCTCTGGCCTGCCCACCATTTTTGGTTAAAGTAATAGAGTAGGGTGGCGTTCCAGGAAAGCCACTGACTGCTACTTGGTAGTTTTCACTATCTGATGTAAAGCCTAGCTGTGCGCTGTTAATTGCTGTGACAGTGCAGTTATCTTTAAATAAAGTATCTAGGAAAGCAAAGAAATCAATAGCATCCTGGCTAAAATCATAGGAGTCTTGCACTCTAACGTAAACGTCTATAGAGCTATTAATTACTGGATAAATAACAAGCGAAAGAACCCCCACAATAACAATAGTTATTACCAGTTCTATCAATGTAAGCCCTTTTCTTAACGGCTTTTTTGTCTTATTGAAAGAAGTATATTTCATCGATGTATAACTGATCATTATTTTGATTAGCATTAGTCCTAAATCTTATATAAAAATTAGAGTTCAGATTGTAGCTTGATAGATCATATTCATTGTAGGTATGGGTTGTTATGTCCCCAGCTTGCCATGTTTTGACTGTTGTCCAGCTAGCCCCACCATTATCTGAAATCTCAAAATAGGCTTTGTCATTAGACTCAAAACTTTTTAGTTTGGCATAAAAACTTATTTTCATAGCACTGTATGCCGAAAGATTAAGGCGCCGTTTGATACTGGTGCTTTTTTTTATTAAAAGAGCGCATCCCCCAGAAAATGAGTTGCTACCCCATTGCACCCAAGAGTCACCATATTCTTTTTGCCAATTACTAGAAAAGCCATGCCCTCCATTGAAATTTTCAGTTTCAAAATTATCAGCTGCAATATGGCTGTTTGGATTAAATTTAAATTCAATATTTGTGGTTGATCCATCTTCAAAATAATATTCAATATTAAAATCTTTATTAATTATATAATCCCACCACATAAAATAACTCTCAATACTAGCAGCACCAGCAGGTACTAGATAGTCATTTATATCAATTAATGTTCCAGAGCTATAGCCAGAAGGGTTGTTTTTCACAGTTAGAGAACCCATTTTTATTTTAGTTAGTTTTTGAGAAGATGGAGACCATGATAGTTTTATTTTAGTTATTTTATAGTCAGTTTCAGCAGAGTTTAGTTTTAGACCTCTTAGCCATTTCATTGTATTATGCGTTTCAACACTTATGTTCCTAGTTGTATGCGAAAATAAAGAGCTGTCATTTATCCCTCCGCCACCATCTATCTCTGGTGAAAAAGAGTTAGTGGTGCTTGTGCCATCCACCATTATATATGTCATATTTATAGTTGCGTTCTCTATAGAGCTACTAAAATCGATTTGGTGATCTTCACTGTCGTCATTGCCTATCATTGTTGTTGTTATATTAAAGGTGGTATCTAAATTCTGTGACCCAGAAAAAATAGTATCATCGTCTATCTCTATGGTTTCAATTTTTTGGTTAGTAGATGGTTCTATTGATATATACATCTTATCAATCCAGATATCAGCATCATCATGTGTGTTTTCTAGCTCGATTTCTTTAATTGTATAGCTGGGGTAGATGCTTAAGTCTTCATTATCAAAATGCAAATAATTAGCCTGATTAATACTAAAGTCTGCTTCACCATATTTTTCAGAGTCATCAGCCAAAATAACATTAAAAGTAACTAGCCTGTAGTCCATGTCGCCATTAAAATATAGTTGCAGTTCTTTAGTTTGATTCGAGTTTAGTGTGTAGTTGCTAGTAAAAGCTATGTTAGATCCTGAGCTTGTATTCCCTGTCCAACAAGTCGTGTTATGAATTTTAACTTTTTGGATTTTACGTGTTGGGTTGTCATAGAACCAAGCTACTTTTAGGCCAGTTATAACTATATTATCACCACATATTTCAGATTCATTTTTTAGGGTTATATCAGTTAGATTATTATCGTTACGACCAGTGATCTCAGCGTTTGCTGTGGTGATGAGTAGTTTGCTGGCTTGGGTGCCTTGTCCACTGTCTTGAGGGTCAAAGTCTATGCTTTTTGATGAGCCATCACTAAACCTGAAATTAATAGAAAAAACTTTAGTGGCTACATTACTATCATAGGTGAGTTGCACGTCGATATTAGATTGCAGAGCATTTAATGTGTAATCACTTATATTGATTAAAGCGTTAGAGTCTTCATCACCAGACCAAACATTGGTGCTGCCAATCCTAATGGCCGTTATTGCTTCACTGCTATTTGTTAGCCAGGAAATAATTACTTCTGTAATATTTATATTGCGGGTAGGGTGGCTGTTAGCTAGTTTGATGTCGTATAAATAGCGGTTTCCACAGCCACCAACATATGCATTTGCTGTAGAAACAGCGACGTATACAGAGTCTTGTATTTGACCAGATTCATTTAATGGCCTACCAACGGTCTTTTCAATGGTTTTTTTAAAGCCTTGATAGTAACTTGTGATAGATAGCACAATCCTATCTGTAGTAGCACTAGATAAAGTTACTGTATAAGTGCCGCCAGCAAAGCTTTCATCTTGAAAGAGTGTGCCACTGTTATTACTCCAGTCACTATCATCAAGCAAAGTTTGAATAGCTCGTTCTATACCATGTTCACTGATTGTTGTTACCTGGTTATTTTTGTCGTTATTAGTTGCGGAGGATTGGATACTACGAGTAATGGTTACAACCCCACCTCCAATAGCTGTAAGTATCATTACGATTATTACTACAGTTATTAAAGTGAATCCCTTTTTTTTAGTCATAAAACACCCTCCAGAGTATAAATAAAGTATATCATAATGAAGGGGTTGTTCTTTGTTTATAAGTTGTTTTTAATCTATAATTGAAATATACCCTAAAACGAAAAGGAATTTGTACTTATGTCAAAAACTATCTTATTAATAGATGATGAAGAATCAATATTAGAGCTACTGAAACATCGTATAAGTAATGCTGGTTATAAGGTAGAGACAGCTTCTGATGGGCATGAGGCTCTTACGCTAGCCAGAGAATTAAATCCAGATTTAATAGTGCTAGATATAATGTTGCCAGGAATTGACGGCTACAAAATTTGTCAGATGCTCAAATTTGATGAAGCATACCAACATATCCCAATAATATTACTTTCTGCGCGTGGGCAGGACAGCGATAAAGAGATCGGTCTTAGAACAGGTGCCGATAGATATTTAGTAAAAGATTCATCTCAAGATCTATGGGAAAACCTTCAAACTGCAATAAACGAGCTAATAGGATAAATTTTTATGGACTCAACTTTTATTAAAATCAATTTAGCTAGCTATCTAATAGAAGATGAGCTAATAAAAGATATTCCAGGGGCATTGGCAAAAAAGCATAATTTTATGCCAGTTTTTAAGATTGGTGACACCCTAACAATTGCAACTTCAGAGCCAGATAATCTAGTGCTTTTAGATGAGCTACAAAATGAGCTGGGTATGGAGATTGATGTGTTACTTGCAACAACAGAAGATATCAATAACGCTATAGAGCAACATTACGGGGTTATGGACCTGATAGAAGCATCTGTTACAGAGGCTGAGCAACGCGAATCTTATGAACGAGACCTTGGTATCCAGGAAAATATTAAGGTTTCAACTTCAGAGATGAGCGATTCATCAATCGTTAATCTAGTTAACCTCATCATAAGCCAAGCAGCACTTAGAAAAGCTTCTGATATCCATATAGAACCACTAGAAAAAGAAATAATAGTTCGGTTGCGTATAGATGGCGAAATGTCAGAGATGAAAAAAATCCCATATAAATTGTTATTACCAATAGTTTCTAGGATAAAAGTTATGAGTGGTATGGATATTGCAGAGTCGCGTATTCCACAAGATGGCCATATCAACATGACAATAGATGGCAAGGCAGTAGAACTTAGGGTTTCATCATTACCTACTATTTTTGGCGAAAATATAGTTATTCGGCTATTACCTAAAGGTGGAATTACTTTTAGTTTAAAAGACCTTGGTTTTGCAGATAAAATTGCAGATACATTCTCCAAAGCTATTCGTTCGCCATACGGTATTATTTTGGTTACTGGTCCAACAGGCTCTGGCAAAACCACAACTCTATATGCAGTATTAAACGAAATAAATGATATATCCAAAAATATTATTACGCTCGAAGACCCTGTTGAATCACAAATAGAGTTAGTTCGCCAAGTTCAAATCAACCCTAAAGCAGGGCTACACTTTTCAACTGGTTTGAGGTCTATTCTAAGACAAGACCCAGACGTAATCATGGTTGGCGAAATTCGAGACCTAGAAACAGCAGAGCTGGCTATCCGCTCTGCACTTACTGGTCATTTGGTTTTTAGTACTTTACATACAAATGATTCTCCAAGTGCCTTGATCCGTTTAATAGATATGGGTGTTGAACCATTCTTGGTCTCTTCATCTATATTAGCTGTTTTAGCGCAACGTTTGGTTCGTACTATTTGCAAGAAATGTAAAACCGAATACAAACCAACCGCTGACGAACTTGATCTTTTAGGGCTAGATGAAAGTAAAACTTACTATAAAGGCAGAGGTTGTAAAGCGTGTAACAAAACTGGATATAAAGGCCGAACCGGTATTTATGAGCTTCTGATCCTAAATGAAAACATGAAAGAGCAGTTAATCAAACGTGTTTCAGCTCTTGAGCTTAGGCGAATAGCGCTGGATTTAGGGTTGCTTAGTATGCAATTAGATGGCATTGAAAAAATAGAAGCTGGTGTTACAACCCCAGAAGAAGTCTTGAAGGTTACAGATTTTCTAAAGGCTAAATGAAACAGTATAAATACAAAATAATTGAGCCAGATGGCGTTGTGAAGCTTGGCGCTGTTTTGGCTAATAATAAAGAGCATGCGCAAGAACGCCTTACCCAAGACCCCAAAACCATAATTATCTATCTTAAACAAAATCACTTCTATTTTTCTTATGCAGATTCATTTACAGGCGCAAAAGTTGAAAAGGAAGATGTGATTGGCTTTACCCGTCAGTTACAGATGCTGGTGATTGCAGGGATCTCGCTTCTAGAGAGTTTGGTTATTATGCAATCTTTAAATAAAAGAAAAGGGTTTAGTGATATTTTGAAAAATATTATCAAGTCAGTAAAGACTGGTGACCTTTTTTCACAAAGTTTAGTGCCTCACCAAAAACTATTTGGCACAGCCTATATAGCACTAATAAAAGCAGGTGAAACAGCAGGTGCTTTAGATTCGATATTATTAGACTTATATCATCTAATGAACTGGGAAAAGAACTTAATAAAAAAAGTTAAAAGTGCGCTTAGATACCCGATTATTGTTATATCTGTTTCATTGCTTGCAATGGTGGGGATGTTTAAATTTGTAGTACCAAAATTTACCAGGGTTTTTATGCGTACCAAAAGTGAGTTGCCATTACCAACCAAAATAATTCTTAAACTTAATAGTTTTTTTGCTTCATATGGCTTGATTTTCTTTGTGTTAATGACTGTGGCTATTTTGTTTACAATTTATTCATATAGAAAAAAAGAGAATTTTCAGTATCAATTTGACAAGGTGATATTGAAAATACCTTTTTTTGGTGGGCTTTTAAGACGATATTTAGTAGCCCGTTTTTGTAGGGTTTTTTCTGTTCTTTATAGAAGCGGTGTTAAAGTTATTAACGCCTTATCAATCTCAAAAAAAATATCAAATAACGCTGTTTATCAAAGAGATGTCGAAATTTTACTCCATAGTATGGAGCGTGGCGTTTCTATTGGTGAGTCAAGTAAACAAACAATACTGTTTTCTGGTGTGGTTGGCCAAATGGCAGCTATTGGCGAGCGCAGCTCTAGTTTGGATACAATGCTAGAAAAGATGGGCGAGCTTTATAACGATGATATCAATTATATGTTAGATAATATTTTCGCATATATCGAGCCAGCTTTTATCATTATTATGGGGTTTATGATCCTGGGTTTTGCTTTTGGTATATTATTGCCAATGTGGAGAATGATGGGTGCTTTAATGGGTGGTGGGTAACTGAAATTTGATATTAGCTTTTATTATGGTTAAAATTAATAGAAGTAAGATAATAGAGATAAGTATTAAAAATAAGAAAGGTAGGAGGTGTACTTCCTAATCAGTAAAAATTAAAAAATAAGAGTTGTTAAGAAATGTAGTTAGAAATTTCAACTGTATTTTACAACAGGCCAAATAAAAACAAGCGAGGGTATTTTTTATGAATAAAAAAGGTTTTACATTAATCGAATTAGTTATTGTTATAGTTATCTTAGGTATTATTGCAGCAATTGCTGTTCCAACTTATGTTAATTTAAAAACTCAAGCAGAGCTTAATGGCATGAAAGCATCTTTAGGCTCGATTAGATCTGCGGTTTCTCTTCAGCATTCTAATAACTTAATAAATAGTGGCACAGATGCATATCCATCAAATATCTCAGGAACACTGTTTAGTGATGGCGATATCCCTATTGATCCTATAAATAGTATTAGTACTGTTGTGACATCTAATGTAACACCACTTAAAGGTAATGCTACTGGTACTGTTGGTGGTTGGATATATAACCCTACTACTGGTGAAGCTAGATGTAATCATACTTCATACGACGAGTATTAATCTCAAGTATATTTTTGGTGTGCGGTTTTTGCCGCACACCTGCAAAACAGACTAATTTGAATAAAAAAGGGTTCACACTAATAGAGCTTGTAGTAGTTATTATTATTTTAGGTGTGCTGTATTTTATTGCTGTAAGACCTAATGAATCTGATCATGTTGATACAACCACACTTTCCGCATCAAAAACAATCATTAAAGGAGACCTGAAACATTGCAGAAGTAAAGCTATGCAAACAGGGCTTGCACATAAGCTGGTATTCACAATGGGTGAGAACCATTATGATATGTATTACGAAAAACCTACCCAAAATGTTTGGCTCTACTATAAAGAAAGTGAAAACCTAACTAATGATGCTATTATTTTTGCAACAACTTTACCTAATCAGCAGATAGTTTTTAGAAGTAACGGTAAACCATATGAAGACCCACAACCAGACAACCCTAACCAAAGCTACAATAATGATGTTTTAGTTGAGCGTTCAATTACAATTAAAACAAATGCAGGCACAGAAAAAACAATAACTATCGAGCCTGAAACTGGATATATTCAATGACCTGGTCTAAAAAAGGGTTTAGTTTAGTTGAAGTTGTTATTTCTTTATTTATTTTTATTGTTGTTACTACTGTTGCTGTAAATATTTTTTCACCAGCAATCGAAACTGTCACAAATACCGAACGATATGTGAAGCTTAGTTTGCTAGCTCTGGAAGAAGCTGAGATTTTAAAAGGTGTTGGCTTTTGGGTAAAAGATATAGATACGGCAGCACCAGATTTTCCTGGTAATCAATATGACCATGCTATTATCTGGTCAAGCAGAATGGCAGAGGCTGGTTTTACAGGCCGTGGCGTTATAGATGTGACTTTCCTAAAAGAAGAAAATAATGACTTGGTTCCATTTGCTGGCCCAGAGTTTGATGGGGACCTTGATAGGAATGTTGTTAGTATTTCTATTAGTTTGTATGGTGCAAATGGTGAGGCAATAACCCAAAATGTTTCTTTAAGAGCTTATCCATCTGATAAAAACTTAAAAGCTATACTTGCCATAATTAGAAACGCACTAGAGCTTAGTTTTGAAGAAGTTGGTAATTATCCTGCATCATTAGCGACTTTGGTGCCTACCTATTTAGTGGAAATCCCGAATGATCCATATACAAAAATAAAGAAAAAAACAAACCATACTGAAGAAATCACAGATTGGTATTATAATGATAATGGTAACACAATTACTTTGGCACCAAATACTCGTCGTGGTCAAAATGAATACACAGAAACTTGGACTTATTAAAAGGGGCAATTAATGGCAATTATTAAACATTGGTTTTTCAATAGAAGACGTATTCCAATCCCAATAGTAATACTAATAATTATGGCAGTTATCCTGCCTTTTTACTTGATTTTAATTATGCCAAAATCTGGTATTGTGGCTACCCCTTATAAAGTTATCCAATATAAAGCAATGGTTGGGCCTTTTATCCATACTATTTTAGAATGGACAGGTATCTGCTTTGCTGTTTTTACAGCAGTATTTTCTGTTATCCACTATCGATTTACCAGGGACTTATCTACCCCAATAATTGGCTTGGCACTTTTTTTTACAGGTTGTTTGGATTTCTTTTATATTTTGGGTGCAGACAATATCCTTCTTAAACCAGTGGATACAGCTAGTTATATACCATTTACCTGGTCTATATTAAGGATCTTCTTTGTTGTGGTCTTAATTGCAGGTGTTTTTACAGTCTATATGCGCGATAAAAAGATCTTGAAAGAAGAAGTTCATAAGACAAAAGATAACTTAAATGAAATATACCCAGTGCTTTTAGCTTGTTTTATTTTTGCTATCCTGGCTTTTATTATTGTTAATGTCTGTGTGAAAAACTATTTACCTATAAATTATTTCCCAAAAAACTTTATAAGCAGGCCAATAGATATGATAGCTTTAGTTCTATTTCTTATTGCAGGCTTATTCATTTTCCCTTATCATTATCGCAAATATCCAAGCTTGTTTTCTCATGGATTGGTTTATAGCACACTACCAGCCCTGGCAGCGCAAATATCAATGGCTATTGGCTCCAAATATCTTTTCGATCCTTATTTTCATATAGCTTCATTTTTGAAGCTTATAAGTTATGGTGTTTTATTTGTTGGTATTGCCCTTGATTATATTCATACATATAGAAGCGAAGTAAGAAACAAAGAACGACTCTACAGCTCATTTAAACAGCTAGAAGACCGAAAAAAAGAACTTGAAGAAGTTAATATGGAGCTAGATGCATTTATTTATTCGGCAAGCCATGATTTGCGTACGCCCCTAAGAGGGATAGCTTCCTTTTCAAGCATCTTAAAAGAAGAGTATGGCCCAAAACTTGATGAAGCAGCCTCGTCATATCTAGCCAGAATCCAAGCTGGTATCGATAAAATGGATGAGCTTATTAATAAGTTACTTGCTTTATCAAAGGCAGGTAGGGTAGATAACGAACGTGAGAATGTTGATATGAATATGCTTATAAATGATGCAGTAAATAAATGTAAAAAAGTGTGTGATGTTGGAGTTGAGTTTATTGTTAAAGATACATTTCCTAAGATTATATGTGATAAGATAAAAATAGCAGATGTCATATATTATTTATTGAATAATGCTAGCAAGTTTATCTCAAAAACATCTAAAGCTATAGTTGAGATAGGTTATAAAGATAATAAAAAAGCACATTGTATTTATATTAAGGATAATGGGATTGGTATCGAAAAACAGTTCCATGGCAGTATATTTGATATGTTTGTGCGTCTAAACCCACCAAGCGAATATGAAGGTGCTGGCATGGGTTTAAACATAGCAAAAAAAATAATTAAGCATCATGGCGGGCAAATATGGGTAGAATCAGAACTTGGAAAAGGCTCCTGTTTCTTTTTTGTAATACCTAAATAATGATCTAGGGAGTATTCTGTAATGGTAGAAAGTAACGATCAAGAAAATAAAGTTAATAATATTCTCCTAGTAGTTGAAGATAATGAGGATGATCAACTAATAACAAAGATGGCTTTTAAAAAAGATCCTAATTTTCAAGGTGAAATTTACTTTGTTGAAAATGGTGTTGAGGCACTAGATTTTATTAATAATAGAAACAAGTTTGAAGACCAAGAGAAATATCCAGATCCAGACTTAATTCTAGTGGATATTAATATGCCACAAATGAACGGCCTTCAATTTCTAGATAATATTAAGACAGACCCAAAACATAAAAAAATACCATGTATTATGCTAACGTCATCTCAAAATAAAGATGATATAACAAGTAGCTATGAAAAAGGTGCTTCTGGCTATATAGCTAAACCAATCTCATACACTAAATTTCAAGATATAGTGAAAATCATTAATGAGTATTGGAAATTTAATATTTTACCAAGTAAATAAACCAAAATAGAAAGGTAGCTAAATGTCTGAAATAATAGTTGAAGTTGATGCGGATATTATGGAGTTGATCCCCGGTTTTTTAAATAACAGAAAAAAGAACTTAGTTGCAATTGAAGAATCTATGGAGGCCAAAGACTATGAAGCTATCTACCAAACTGCACACAAGATAAAAGGTTCTTCAGCTCTATATGGGTTAGCAGATCTTTCAGGATTAGCTAAAGAACTTGAATTTGCAGGTAGAGATAAAGACCTTAAAAAAATTGAAGAATACTTTAATAAAATGAAAGAATATCTATCTCAGCTCAAGATAGAATCAAAATAAATTTACTATTTACTAATTACTTTGTTTCCCAATCCAAAACATCCATTACCTTTTCTATTAGGTCTTTAGACTCAAATGGCTTAGTAATACAATAAGCTGCTTTTATATCGCTAGAACGCTGTTTAAGGTCGCTATTAGCCATTGCTGTGCATAGCATTATAGGTATATTAGCAGTTATTCTGTGTTCCTTTAGATTTTTAGCAACTTCAAAGCCATCCATAACAGGCATCATAATATCTAAGATAATCAGATCAGGAACAAACTCGTTTGCTATTGCAATGCCAGTAATTCCATCAAGAGCGCTTCTAACCTCAAAACCCTGTTTAGCGAGCCTAAAGGAAATTAAATTACATACATCATCATCATCATCTATAACCAATACTTTTTTATTCAAAATACACCGTCCTATTTAAGAAATTCTAACGCAAACAAAAATGATTCATAGTCAAAGGGTTTTACCAGATATCCCTCCGCGCCTGCTCCAACAGCCTTTTTTGATGAGTTGTCGTCATCCAAAGCTGTTAGCACTACAACTGGTGTACTAGCTGTTTCTGGGTCTGTTTTAAGCTTGTGGCAAACCTCAAAGCCATCCATGCCAGGCATCATTAGGTCTAGCAGTATTAGGTCTGGGTTGACCTTGTTGGCTGTTTCAAGTCCTTCATTTCCAGTTAATGCAAAATAAACTTTAAAGCCGTTAGCTTCGAGTCTTGCTTGTGCTCCAAGGCAAATATCTATTTCATCATCAATGATAAGAACTTTTTTGCGGTTATTTATATCTTCCTTTTCAATGTTAACAGGCAGGATAAAGCTAAAGACGCTACCTTTTCCAACTTCAGAGTCTAGCCAGATAGTGCCACCATGAAGTTCTATTAATTGTTTTGATATCGAAAGACCTAACCCTGTGCCACTTGTCTTTCTGGTTAAAGAGCTATCTATTTGCTGGAACTTTTTAAATAATTTACTAAAATATTTCTTCTCTATTCCTATCCCAGTATCAGAAACGCTTAACTGAATATAATTTTTATCTTTGCCATGATAGCTGGTAGAGATAGTTATCTTACCATTTTCAGGTGTAAATTTTAGTGCGTTTGAAATCAGGTTAGATATAACCTGTGTTATTTTATCTCTATCAACTTGAAGCTTTTTAACTCTTTTTGCCAAATCACTTTGAACTTTGACTTTTTTGTCTCGTGCTAACGGTTGGAACGTTTTTATTGTTTCTTCTGCAATATCGTTTATAGATACTTCAGTCCTATAAAGCTTCATTTTTCCAGACTCTATCCTTGAGATATCAAGAAGGTTGTTTATTAGCCTTGCAAGCCTATCAATATTCCTTGTTGCGATATCTAGAAAACCTTTTTGGGTCTCATTTACAGAGCCAGATGTTCCGTCATGGATAAGGGAGATAGCCTCTTTAATCGAAGCTAATGGGGTTCTGAGCTCATGAGATGTGAGCGAAATGAACTCGGATTTCATTTTATCCACTTCTTTTTCTTTTGTAACATCAACAAGTACAACAACTATCCCAACCAAAGATCCATCTTTACTTCTAGCTTTAGCGATATTGGCTTTAACAATGCGGCTGATCCCGGTTATGGGGTTATTGATAGAAATATCTTTAGACAGCATTTTACCCTTATGAAGTGCAATAGAACTTAATAACGATTTAATTTCAGTTTGGTTGATGCAATCAGCATAATGCTTGCCAATTACTTCCTTTTTTTTGATTCCTAAAAATTCTTCTAAGACAGGGTTAACTAGAAGTATTTTGTTATGATCATCAATAACTAAAACAGCACCTGAAATACTTTTAAGTATAGATTTTAGCCTGTTCCTATCAGCCGTTATGTCGTGTTTAATCTGTTCAGTTTCTAAGTAGAGAGCTAGCTGTCCTGTCAGAATATTAAAAAAGCGTTCCTCATTTTTATTGAGTTTATATTTTTCCGAAAAACCTAGGCATATAATGCCATATGGTTTATTAGATACGTTTATTGGTAGAGTATGAAAGTTTTTTATACTGTTTGCCTTGGGCGTGTTTTCAGAGACTTGTTTTAAATTGTGAAATTCAGCTGCTTCAATACTCTTTGTATCTATTTTTAAGTCACTATAGATATTAAATTCTAAAACCGTTTTTGATACAGTCTGATCTCTAATTGTTTTTGGTATTTTAGTTTCAGAATTAATTGTTATAGAGTCAGGATCTTTACCGTGAAGGTATAGAGAGAGTACATCAAAGTGTAGTTTTTTTCTTGTTAAGTTAAAAATAAAATTACCTATTAGTTTGCTATCAAAAGTAGAAGAGGATAGTGTTGTTAATGTTTCATTTAGAAGTGATAGTTCTAACACCTTATCATCTAGTTTTCTGTGCGAGCTGGCGATGACCTCTGTGTAAGTGCGCGATAATTTATGAGCTGCTTCAAGGTCTCTGACTTTTTGTTTCTGTTTTGTTAGTTCTATTAATATATTTTGAAACTCTTGAGTTTCTTTTACTAGGTTAGTGATCTTCTCTAAAGCATTACTATCACAAATAATCGCTGTTTTTTCTGTGGCAAACTCCTGTAATAATTTAGATTTTTTTTCAGAGCTATTTGTGTCAACTACCGCATTTATATTGTCTTGTTTTAGTAACTCTTTAACATCATCATAGATAAGGATATTATTTTCTTTTGCGATTTTTAGACCAACTGCATTTTTTTTGGATTCAGCTATACCTAGAATATTTGCTGTTTTTAATGAAAGAATACTTTCAATTAGGGGTATAGCCTTTTTAGAGGCGCCAATAATAGCAATATTAACTTTCAATTATGTTTTCCTTTTATTAGTTTCTTAATTGTTTCTAAGAGTTCTTCTGGGTCATATAATTTATTCAAACAGGCATCTGCACCAGCCTCTTCACTGATTTCCATTATTTCATTTATGTTACCTGCAGATAAAAATATTATAGGTATATTTTTTAGTTCGTTATCTGATTTAACTTTTTCACAAAGTTCAGCGCCTGGTATTTTAGGGATATTCATATCTAGCAGAACTAGATCTGGCTTTTCAGTTTTGATTTTTGCTAAACCTATCTCCCCATCATTAGCTACTATAGTTTCATAGCCATTAGCTTTTAGACGTGCACTAAAAATAAATGCCTGGTCTGGTTCGTCTTCAATTATTAGAATTTTTTTTGTCATGATTTTTTTTGTTAAGGAGGCTGGGGCAGCCTCCTTAATTGTTAATATCTTAGAATCTTACTGTTGCTTGGCAAAGTAAGGCATTATTGTCGATGTGGTCAGATCTACAGTCTTCAGAGTTTATTTGTGCTTCAACTCTAAGTTCTGCATTAGCATCTATTTTGTAGCCAGCACCTAAAGAAAGTCTTGATAACGTGCCGTAAGTGTCTGCATCTCTATCATAGCTAGAATCTTCTTGGTATTTACCGTATCTACCAACAAGAAAAACTTCGTTTATATCATATTTGACTTGAACATAATATGCGAATGCTTTATCAGCGTTTTTATTGTTAACTTGAAGAACTTCTGTTAATACTTCTATATCACCAGCTGTGTATGTATAGTCACCACCAACATAGCCGTCACTAACTGTTGGGTCATTTGCAGCAGAAAGCCCAACTTCACCGTCTTCAAGACCTAAACTTATCCTTGCGCCAGTAGCCTGTGCTCTTGCACCACCACTAGTTTGAAAGTTTTTACCGTTAATAACATAACCAACCGCGGTGATGTTATCTTGGGTGTAGGTTACTTTAGAGCCTAGGTCGTTCCAGTTGTTATATAGTTTTGTATTTAAAAGTGGTTGTGAGACAAGAGCTCTATTTGGTGAGTCATAGTATTTATAGTCAATTCCAAGTGGGATATCAAACTGACCTAAACCAACTTCAATATTTTCATTAGCGTTTATGTTTAGTAATGCTTCATCTAACCCAAAAGTGTCTGTTGTTGTATTGTATTTAAGACCAGCCTGTACAGATACTTTTTTTGATATTTTTGATTCAGTACGAATAACTATTTCACCCCATTTAAAGCCGTCGTTTGCATTGTTTCCTTCTAGGTTGTGTTGTAGGTCCATAAACCCACTCAGTTTAAGGTCTGCTGTTTTTGCGGTTACCCCAACCTGATAAAAAACAACAGTAGCAATTAATAATATAGTGATTTTTTTCATAAACATATCCTCCTTAGTATTTATGAATAAATTATATCACAGCTGAGCTCAAATCAATAAAACATCTAAAGAGGTCTGTGCGTGCGTTGTTGCAGAGCACTTGAGACTAGAACATCTCAGAGCAGTGTGCGTACGTTGTTGCAGAGCAGCACGGAATACGTCATTCCCGCCTGCACGGGAATGAGAATGGGATGCTTGTGTGTGTTATCGCAGAGAGGTTATATCTAGAACGGCCAGGCTAAAATACCGCCTTCAAGGATTTTTACGTTTTTATGCCCTAGATTATTCATTATCAAGGCTGCTTCATAAGATCTAAGTGCTGCTCTGCAGTAGCAGATGATTTCTTGCTTTTTGTTTGTTGGTAGTTCTTCAGCTCTTTCTCTTAGTTCATGTAGTGGTATTAGTGTTTCTCCTATATCTAGTCTATGGTCTGTAAACTCTGAGTCTGTACGCACATCTAGGATATATAGCTTTTTTTTGCTTTTCAGTTGTTGTTTTAGTTCTAGGCAAGAAACTCCGTTGAAAAGGCCTGCTAATTTATTTTCCATGATATGGGCAGCTGTTATTAGGTTATCTATAGCTGGCGAGAATGGTGGCGCGTATGGTAAGTCTGCAGAAACTAGGTCGTCTATTGTTTGGTGTGCTTGTATTGCGATTGCTGCTTGAGTGATGATGCGGTTTGTATTTCCTTCTCCAATGCATTGAACACCTAATAATAATTTACTGCTGGGATCTACCACAAGTTTGATGATTAGTACTTTACTGTCTGGCATAAAGCTTGGCTTGTCATTTACTGACATAACTATTGTTTCTACTGGTTGGCCAATTCGCTTTGCGTCTTTTTCATTTAGGCCTGTAGAGCCAGCGCTATAATCAAATACTTTACAAATTCCAGAAAGAATAGTGCCAGGGTATTCTTTTGGGTGGCTACTAAATAAATTTTGAGCAACGATTCGTCCTTGTAAGTTGGCTAGGTCGCCAAAGGGTGCAAGAACCTTTTCACCAGTTAAACGGTGTATAGTTTCGATACAATCCCCTGCTGCAAAAATATTTTTATCTGATGTTTGTAGATGATTGTTAACTTTAATCCCACCTAATTTTCCTATTTCTAGGTTGGCATCAACTGCTAGCTGGACGTTTGGTTTAACGCCAATAGCTAATACGGCTAGCTGTGCTTCAATTTTTTTGCCGTTTGCAAGTTTAACACCAATGATTTTTCCATCTTTCCCCAAAAACTCTGTTACTGGTTTACCTGTTACAATTTTCACACCTTTAGCCTCTAGGCGTACTTCTACAAGAGCTGCTATTTCTGGATCCAAAAACTGCAAAATTTGTGTTTGCATTTCAATAATAGTTGTTTTGATGCCTTTTAAGGTAAGGGCTTCTGCAGTCTCAATCCCAATTAATCCGCCCCCAACGATAACTGCTTCTTTAACATTCTGGATTTTAGCAAGGTAGCAAGCTTCTTCTATTTTTGTATGAGCAGTTACGCCATCAAGCTCAATTCCTGGGATAGGTGGTTTTATAGCAGTCGCACCAGTTGCAATAACAAGCCTGTCGTATTTGATGTTATTAGATTCATTTGTTTTTAGGTCGATATAGGTAACGACTTTTTTCTTGCGGTCGATTTTAACAGCTTCAGTGTTTGTAATAGCATTGATCCGCTTATTTGCCCAAAAAGAATTGCTATCATGTAGCACAAGCTGGTTAGCATTTCTGACATCGCCACTAACATAATATGGGTACCCACAAGATCCAACAGATAAATGATTATCTTTTTGGATAATCGTTATTTCAGCTTTTTGATCTAAACGTCTAGCTTTAGAGGCAGCTTTAGGCCCAGCGGCAGTCCCGCCAATAATTACAATTTTCTTTGGCATTTAAGTCTCCTGATTTTCATTGATTTTTTTATTGTAACATAACAAAAACCCCGACGTCGTCCTTAGCTGTACCTAAACTGAAATAGAAACTAGAATCCAAATTTCAAAACTTATTTATATATACACACGACGCTTTAAAATTTAAATTCTATTTTTATTTTGGTTTGGGGCTAATTTAAAGAAAGTATCCTACTATTAAAGTACAAAGACTAAGAACTACCTCAAGACTTATCTCAGAGGTCTGTGCGTGTGTTGTTGCAGAGCACTTGTGTTTAGAACATCTCAGAGCAGTGTGCGTGCGTTATAGCAGAGTATTATGAAAATTAGGTTTTTTTACAGAAAAAAACTAATTATTCTTAACGGAGTCAAAGGCTCAGTATTTATATTGCTCTTAGGATTGCTTGGTAAGAAATAATTTTTAATTTTTAGTAAACGTTAGAACCGCATTCAAATAACACCTTTTTTTTAATAGTTTCAAGGAAAACAAAAGGTAGGGGTTTTTGACTTTTCTTGTCCTTTTGCACGCCAATTAGTCTTGTTTGGGACTGTTGTAAAGCACCAAGAAGATTTCTTACAGCGAGTTTTACCGCATCAGAATTGTTCAAAATTAGCTCGCTATAAATTTTCTTGGCATTTTTTAGTAGTCCCTAGTGTGGAAATGATAGTGTGTATAAAAACTCATTTTCGTGCTGCTCTGCCATAACGCACGCACACTGCTCTGAGATGTTTCTGATACTCAGGCTGAAACCGTTTTTTATTTTCATTTTGGATTGGGTGTAGTTCTTTGAATGTTATTAATCAAAAAATATCGATACAAGCCCACCCCCAAAACCCCACGATAATAAAAATATAAAGGGGTGTGGGTGAATTGTGTTAACTCTTAACCATAAAAGGAAAAAACAAAAATGACCAGCTACCCTAAAAAAATAAATATATTTATATACTTATTTCTATTTTTTATTATTACCCTTCAAGGCTGTAGCGCTCTTAACCCTGCTTCAGGATCAAAAAATGATAATATTTCCGCAAATTCACTTAATGGTATAAAGCTAATAGATGAAGAGATGGAGCTGGCTGTTGGCGAGTCTTATATTGTTGAAACAGAAATTGATAGCGACGATTATAGATGGTCAACATCAAGGCCAGATATCGCAAAAGTTGATAGGGGTCTTGTTACAGGGTTAAGCGCTGGTATTTCGAATGTTATGGTTTATAAGTCAAACGATCCGCATAACTACTCAATCTGTAAAGTTACTGTTATTGATGAGCACGAAAGAGATCCTGGTTCTGCTCATCCTGTTATGACTAGGCTTGTTATGGCTCAAGAAAGTAAGGTCGTTTTGGCGGATAGCAATTTTAAATTTGAGTGTGTCGGTTTTGATAATTTTGGACAAGAGGTTGCTGTGAGGCCTGTTTGGGGTGTCGATGGTAATATCGGTTCTATTGATAGTGGCGGGTATTTAAAAGCTAGTGGCAGTGGGGTTGGTTCTGTTGTGGCAACACTTGGTTCTTTTGTTGTTAGCTGTTCTGTGACAGTTATTGATTATGTGCCACAAATAACAAATTTGGAGTTGTCTCCTGCTAATGTTACATTAAATTTAGAGGCTGTTTGCGAGTTCACCTGTATCGTGTATGACCAATACCAAAACGAAATGAATGCGAAGCTTTATTGGTCTACGCATGGCGGTATAGGTGAACTGGCAAACGGCGTTTTTACTGCCAAGAGTGAAGGTCTGGGCGCTGTTGTTGTTGAGTGTGGTGATGAAAGAGTTGAAGCTGTTGTTGCTGTTGTTGAGGAAGATCTTGTGGTATCTGCCCTAAAAATTATCCCTGAAGACGATGTTTTGTTAACAGAACATTCTGTGCAGCAGTTTGAGTGCTTAGCCTATGATCAGTTCGGAAATGAAATGGATGTTGATCTAGAATGGCCTTCAGTTACAAACTATGTTGGTGGTTTCAGTGCTGACTATATTTTCACACCAACAAGGAACGGGTCTGTGAGTTTAATGGTTAGGTATGGTGCGATTTCTGATTATAGGAAGATAACAGTTGTCGATACAGTGGTTTCCGATATAAAAATCTCACCAGATATAGTTTCTTTGACAGACATAGAAAACCAAGAATTCATTTGTGAAGTAACAGATCAGCTAGGTAACAGATTTTTTGTTACACCCAACTGGACATTGGTTGAAAATTACGGTGTAGTATCCTCAAACGGAACATTTACTCCATTTTTTGGGGAAGTTGGTATGTTAACCTTAAGAGCTGAATATAGGGACGCAATCGCTGAATCACATATAGTGGTTGAAAGAAGTGGCTCTATCGCACAATCATTAAGGGTTGTCATCCAAACAGTAAAACTAGTGCCAGGCGACCTAGAGCGAATAGCATTTGATGTTATAGATCAATATGATGATGAAATGGAATTAGATGCAGTGGCTGAGTTTAGCGCAGAAACTGGTACAATTACCAGTGAAGGTGACTATATACCAACAACGATTGGTGAAGACATTATTACTATTACTGTTGGGAATTTAACAACCCAGGTAGCAATAGAGGTGGTTGATAGCTACTTTGATGATGTCCAACTAGAATCAGAAGTAAGGTCTGTTCTGGATATCCCATCAAGAAGGCTATTGCGCTCTGATTTAGCAAGCTTAGAAAATCTAGTTGCGATTAACTCGGAAATAACTAGTATTAAAGGCCTAGAATACTGTACAAGCCTAAAAATATTAGATTTAAGATTCAATTTATTAAGCCGTACTGCATACGACAATATAACAGACCTTTCACCAATAGCAGGTCTTACGTTACTGGAAGAACTATATCTAGACGGAAACCATATAGATAATTTTGGTCATATTTCAAACCTAACAAGCCTAAAAAAACTAAGTTTAAATAGAACCTATATTTTAGATTTAACAACCTTATCAAGTTTAACAAACCTAACCCATCTATCCTTAGCAGATAACGGCTTAGTAAATCTATACGGCCTAGAAGCTCTATCTAATTTAGAGAGTCTGATATTAAACGATGAGCTATTTTCAGGTGATGTTGCCTATTATTCACCACAAGAAGGTGTTGCTATAGCTGTAAATCATATCGAAAATTATTCACCATTAGATAACTTAGAAAATCTAACCTCAATAAATAGATAGGCACAGTAAATAGAAATTATGGCCATGGGGAAACTTTTGTGAGTTACTCTGCAACAATGTACGCACATTGCTCTGCAATAACGTATGCATATACCTCTGAGCAGTTTCTTGTTGTTCAGGTCAAAATAGACCCTTTAGCTTGCTCCTCCAACCGACTATAAAAAAACAACCTCCTTCTCAAACCTATAAACATTTGCTAAACTAACAAGGTTAGCCAAGACTAACATTATTAAACGGAGAGAAAAAAAATGAAACGCATAATAACAGCCTCAATGGAAGACTATCTAAAAACAATCTACATTGTCCAAAAAAGATCCAAAGTTGTCAGGGTCAAAGATATAGCCAGCTTATTAGAAGTTAAAGCACCATCAGTAATAGACGCTATTTCATTACTCAAAAAAAATGACTTAGTTTTACAAGAACCTTACGGTTATATCGAGCTAACCAAAAAAGGTCGCGCAATAGCTAAAAAAATCTATGATCATCATAGGATTTTAACTAATTTTTTTAAGTCTGTCCTAAAAATAGAGCCTAAAACAGCAGAAAAAGAAGCTTGCAAAATCGAGCATTGCTTGAGCGAGCAAACAATCGATGTTATTGCTGGCTATGTTGATAATGGAATTGAACTTGAGCCTGGCTTGGGTATCCAAAATAAGAAAGAAGTTCTTATTTCAAAACCATATGCTGTTAAGGCTGATATAGAGGCTGATATAGAGGCTGTTTCGGTAGTTGTAGAGGAAGTTGCTGTCATGAAGTCAGAGCCAGAATTGACCCCAGAATCAGCGTTAGAGCTAGAGCCGGTTCTGCATTCAGAGTCTGTGATTCAAGAACCTGTTATTAATACTCAGGAAATTATTGAAAAACCAGTTAAAAAGGAAGCATTGCCACAACAAGGGTTTCAAGAAGAGATAACCTACCAAACTTTATTTTAATAGCTGTACTGTCAACAAGTTTTTGGTTAGATAAAAGAGCAACCTAGCTAAGCTTGGCTTAACTTTTTTTCTATAAACAATCATTGGGTCTTTTTTAATTACAGCAACAGTCCATTTATAAATATCAGCAGCGGTTTTTATTGGTATTAGATATCGTTTTGGTATGCTTTTATATCCTTTTTCAGCCTCTGTTTGATACTTATCAAAATGCTCAGATTGAGCCGTAATAAACTTCATTAATTGTTCTTTGTTTGTTGTGGTTTTAGTCTTGTTTAAGCTAACTAGGTTATATGTGCCTAACTTTGTTTTTGGTAGGTATGTTCTATTCAATTCTTGGTCTTCGTCAATATCTCTTATGAAGTTGGCGTACTGCATAGCAAAGCCAAGCGCTTTTGCTTGAGGAAAAGCAGATTTTGGGATGCCAAGAACAGCGCACATCATATATCCAATAACACCAGCAGAGCCTAGCATATATTCTTCTGTTTCTTGTATTGTGTGGTATTCAGATTTTGTCAGGTCCATTTCCATAGCATTTAAGAAAAGGGTCACCCATTCAAGCTCGAAATCATGTTTTTTCATTAGCTTAACAAACCCATCAATAATAAGGTTATCTGCCAAAACACCGTCATATGCTTGATAGAACTTTTGTTTAAATTCCAAAAACTCTTTTTTTTGTTGGGGAATTTCATCTACAAAAGAGTCTGCAACCCTTACAAAACTATAAAGCATAAACACATCTTCCTTTGCCGCTTTTGGAAAAAACAAGCTAGAGAAAAAATAGGTTTTACTGCCTTTTTTAAATGTTTTATATACTTCTTTTGGGATAGCCATGAAAATCTATTTTAGCAAAAACTTTATTAGCACGCTATGAGCTATATTGTCATTTTAGCAAAGGCGAGAATCTACAAAAGATCTTTAGATTATCACCTACGATGGAATGACGCGGGAAGGATGAGAATAGCAATACAAAAAAAAACCTCCAAAAACGTGCTGCTCTGCAACAACGCACGCACACTGCTCTGAGATGTTCTAGTCTCGATTGCTCTGCAACAACGTACGCACAGACCTCTGAGATGTTCTAATTAAATTGTATGAAATTTATACTATTTTTTTACGATAATTATATAGATAGTAAAAAAGATGCCATAATTTTAATGTTTATTAACTACTTAGGTTGGGAATAAATACTATATGGATAATTTTCTAAATACAAATTTGATAATGAGCAGGAGATAGCTTATGCCAAGGGGACTCGGGCGAGGAAGAGGTAAAAGTATGCTAGGTAGGATTGGTAAATCTGTAGCTCTGCCAAAAACTTCAGATACTAGTGCTGCTAGTTCTGCAAGAAAATCAGCTTTCGTATCAAGAGCTCCATTAGTAGATGCATCTTATGGTTGTACTCCCTATGGCGTCAATCCTTCGTTGGTTCGATCAGCGGTTATAGTTGCGCCAGCAGCGTCTGCTAGGGCTGGTGACTATGTTGATCTTATCAGAAAGGCTTGTTGTAGACATGCTTTTCTATCTAAATATATAAGACCTCGTGCAAATAGTTATACTAGGCCACTAATATCAAAGCAATCAGACCCTGACATTATTGGAGCAGCCAAGTCTCTTTTAATAGACCTAGCATTTGTTGGTGATGATTATGCTGCTGTTGAAGCCAAATTTGGTCAATTTCAAGATGGTGTTGCCGCTGTTGAACTAGATCTTTTTGCAAACGATCGTGCTAAAACTAGAGCTTATAGAAGGCTTGGAAGAGCAAGTGATGGTGATGCAGGCGCAAAAAGAGCTGCAGGCGAGGTTATTTTTAAAGATTCAATAGGGCGTGTTATAACTGACGAAGTCTTACCAGCAGCCAAAAAATACCAGGCAGCAGTACACGGCAGAGCGAAAGCTCTATCTTTATTAACAGCTCCTATTTTAAAGGAGCTGACTGGTGAAGATTTAAGATCCTTTGAAGTTGATTGGGCTACAGGAGAAGCTAGTCTAGCTGATGTTGCTAACTTGCTAATAGCTTTTGAGGGTTCTTTTAGGAATGGCGAAGAAGCTAAAGATGCTTTTATGGCACAGTTAGCAGCCTTTGTAACAACCTTCCAAGAAGAAATTAATAGAGTAGGTGTTTATGATGACCCGCAAACCAAAATCTTCCGCGCAACAGCAGCCGATGTTTTGGTTGATGCCTTAAAAAAACTGGGTCTTAATGTAGATGAAACAGCTATAAAAGAGGCTTTGATAGGTGGTGGCGACTTAGTAGGTCCAGTTAGGAGAATAGCAGCTACAACCTGGGATACCAGAAGCCGAATAAAAGTATTAGCAGCTCAACAAACAAGAATAAAATATTGTGGTTGTTATGAACATTTATTTAATCTTGAACGTGGTGGTGAATTAAAATCAAGAGTTTTGGTTGAAAACGTTGGAGATGCACATGCACAAGGCGGGGATGTTTTTTATCCAATGCAATACGTTGCGGTTGCCTTAAGGTCTATTAGTTCCGAAGGTGATATACCTGACAAAACCTCAGAAACACAACGTATAACTGCTGAAGTTGATGGTCTTTTTAGAGAAGATGCAGAAGATGAGGGTTACAAAATTTCTGATGATCCAGCTACTGCAACCACACAAAGAGCTGCAATTGCCTCCGGTATTAGGCAGGTATCTTTTACCGAATGGTCTGAACATGACGAAGCTTGCTATATAGGTGCTTTGAGAGGGTTGGATGCGGCTAGTTTGTTTGCAACTGAGGATGCTGCTATCGCAAATTTAGTAGATATAACCACTGATGAAGGTGGTATAACTATAGCTCTAAAAGGTGGTACAGAAATAACAGCAGCTAATATTGCTGGCATAATTAGATATTTTAATGAATTTAATGGTTTTAGTGACAAATTGAATCAATTGGCAGCTGATGCAAGAACAAGCTCTGGAATTAATGCTGCTGATAGATTAGTCTGCTCTCATTTTATAGAAACCTACAAAGCAGCCTTCAAAGAAATTATAGCCAAATTATTGACGGCTTTAGGTGCTAGCGGTGAGCAGGTTGCAGCTTTTAAAAACGGTGAAACCACCCCTCAAGAAGTCGAAATCGCACAGATTCGAGCAGATATAGAAAGAGCTGTCTCAACCGATGCCTCAAAAGCATTAAGAACACAGCTTCAACAACAAGTTAGAGTTATCAGTGGTGGCGTTTGTTTATATGAAGTACAGCATTCTCACGATTGTACAAAGGCTCTTTGCGTTAAGAGGTCTTATGTTGACGAGGAAGCAGATGGCGCGGCAAGACAAACTCAAACTCCAGCTTTCGCAGATTATATTGGTGGACAGCCAAGGGTAATATTTAATGGTACATTGTTTGCACATCAGGTAGCGAATAAATGCACAGCTGACGTTTCTGGCGGTCTTTTCGCAGGAGCTGACGCTTTAGATAATCAAGTAACTGCTTGGCAAGACGCAATAGTAGCTGATAGACAAGTGCCTTATAGTGGTGCAATAGACGCAATTACAGGCGATGATGCAGAAATAATAAAAGAAGAACTTAGAGCTCTAATCACAGCCAAATGCAAAGCAGGTTTTACCAAAGTTTTAGGAAGGCCAGGAGAGGCAGAAGACGCAGAAGACGTAACCCTAACCCTAGCTTGTGGAGCAGCAGTAAAAACAGGTTTACATGCAGGAGCTGCCGAGGTTAATCGTCTTTGCGAAGCGAATCTGTTATTCCATTTCGAAGATGCTGAAAGACCAGCAGATGCCCCAGCAGAATGCCCATTATTAAGAAGACGTGAATCTTCATTAACATTTGATTTAGGAGATACAATCCCAGCAGGAGGCAATTTCCAAGACAGAATCCTAACAATAAATAACATACGAACTCTACAACAAGTTAAAGCTTCTTTAGCAGCAATAGCAACTGCATTAGATGCTGAATTAACTAGGGTTGATGGTTTAATCATAGATGAAACTGTACACCCAAACCGAGCAACCCTAAGCTCCCACGCCGCTGGAGTCCGCGAAGCCATAGCCAGAGCAATGATAGCTTTGGGGTTAGCTCCAGGAATATTAAGAGGTGGAGGCACAGTAGCTGAGACAATGGAAGCCCTTTTAGGTGCAATAAATGATAAAGTAACGGATTTAGAAACAGCAGAAAGAGATAGACTGGCCGAAGTCGATCGTAGAGCAGTCGCTGCCGCTGAGGTTCAAAGAGCAGCAGGCCTTGCAGCAACAAGAAGAGACGCAATTCGAACAGCAATGACAAGAGCCACCCAAATGATGCGAGAAGTTTTGCATATAAACGCAAGAATGAGAGATGGCGAAGGTGTAGATACATCTATCTTTGTTGCAAGTGGAGTGGCCGGTGATGCTTATAGAAATGCTTTAAGAGTTGATCCTCTGAGAGCCGCAGACGCAGAACAGATAAGAGTTACAGAGTTTCCAGAATTAATAAGAGGAGATGAAGGAGCCAAGTTAATAGCAAGATTCCACCTAGCCGATAGAGTAGTCTGTATTTGTGGCGGCGACTTGAGACGAAGAGTTGCTTTTACAGGTGAACGCGGAGATAGTCTTGATGATTTAAGAGCCTTTGTTCTTGAAAGAGCTTTAGCAGGGGGTGTTTTAGTAGGTGACGAGCAAGCTAGAGCTTGTGTTCTGTACGCTTGCGAAAGAGTTTTGGGGCGAGACGTTGGAGAGCTACCTCTTTTCGAAGAAGATGGTGTCGATAGAATCGCAGCAATAGATTCTGAACACGGCGAACTAACCGTAAACTGCGTTGCCAGCACCCAAGCTGGATTAGAAGCCGGTTGCGGTTTAGTTACAGCAGTGTTTGGAGCAAGTCAGTTTGAAGGCGCTGATATTATGACTAGAGACGCCCATTCACTAACATTTGCAAGAGTCCCTGCAATAGACGTAACAACATTAACCGTACCCCAGCTTCAACAACTATCAGCAAGTTTAATTGTAATTCGAGATCGACTAGCAGCTTACTTTGCAGATGGCCGTGTACCTATACCAGAAGGGGGTCATCCAGGAGTCAGGGGTCCAGTCTACGAATCCGCGGTCCGTTACGCAATTTTAAGTGCTTTGAGAAGTTTATATGATATTACAGGTCTTGGTCTCGATAGGCCTGGTTTAAGTCCTGATACAACAGTGGGTGGTCTAATAGATCCTGTTATTAAGGCAATAACAGATCGGTTAGGCGCTGTTGTTAGAGAAAGTGAAAGATTAGAAGCCGCAGCAGCAGAAGAAGTCCAAAGATTAACAGATGTGGCTACAAGGATAAGAGCAAGAATCCCTCAACTAGCTAGAACTTGGTACCAAGAGAAGTCAACTTTTGGGCGCCTCTTATTTTTTGATGAAGATAGAGTTGGAGACGGTTTTCTAACAATGACAGCCGCGGGTGGAGTAGCTGTAAAAGTTAGCGGTTATGATTGGCGCCCAGAGTTTCAGGTAGCTATGTTAGGCGGTATTGTTGATGGTTATCCAAATCGCCAAGTAATGGTTAATAGTTTTAGTGTCGCTGATAATGCGTATATAACAACCCCGGGCGATAGCTATACAGAGGTTAGGCATCAGGCTTTAAGAACCTATGTTTTAGCTCAATTAGCAGAAGAATTTAGTGGTGATTACCAAGATTGTTTTACATATGAAGGTGGCTATCGTGATGCAGAAGCGCCAGTTGTAGTTGGCCTTAATGCAGCGATTTTTGGAGGGTTAGCAGATGAAGTTGCTCTAAGTGACGCAACAATAGCCACAGGCTGTCGTGCTGTAGCCATTGATGAACAAACCGAACTTGCAATGCTAACTGTTCAGTCTGGGCACGAAGGTTTAGTCAGCGGTGTTGCTAAAGTAACAGCAAAAGCTAGCGCTATACTTGCAACAAGCCGTACAGGTCTTAGAAATGCTAAACTTTTAACTTGCGGCGAAACTCTTGATTTTACGCTTTTACAAGCAGATGACGTTGCAGTTGTTGATGCAGATGCTCCAAACCCAAACCCAAACACACTAGCAAGAAAACTCCTAAGGGCTTTATATCCAAGAGAAAACTATCATAAAGGTGATGTTGTAAAACTAGTCGGCGAAGTAATAGCTTTAGCCGAAAACCTAGTTAGATATATTACAGAGTTAGAAACTGACCTAGGCGATCAAACCATACAAGAACAAATGTACAGACGCGGTCAATTAAAAGTTGCATATCGTTCTTTAAACCAAATAACAGATGTAGTTGTGACAGGAGTCGGTGAAACAACAGCCGGAACCGCAATAGCCCGTTCTGGAGCAACAGGTTTAATTCGTGAATTAAATGATGTTGAAGAGGTTGTTCCTTTGGCTCCTATAGCGGCAACGTTTTTAGAACAGGCAGTAGACTTTGCAAGACAGTGGTATATCCAATTAGCTCAGTATCACAAGGAACCTTTCGAGGTAGCTGGAGATGTGGCTGATGTTGCGATTTTTGGAAGAGCAGCTGACGCTGCTGCGATGCCTTTTGGCTTAAGATTTGCAGATACAATATATAGGATTTCATTAAGAGACCAAGACCAATTACAAAGAATGGCATTAAATGTTGTTGATATGTTTCCAAGAAGTACATTTATTGCTAGAGGTGAATTTGAAGCACTTGAGGACAGAGAAGTTAGAGATGATTTAGTTGGCTATGTTATGCAGAATTTACAGCGGGTTCATTCAAGATGTTTTGAGAATGGAGCTCTAAGACCTGGTGTTTTAGTAGAGGCTGGTGATGAAGGTGCTGAAGTTACAGTAGACACTATTACAGATAGAATTAAACGTTTCGCAAGCAGCCCTGATGCAGGCCCAGAGCCTACAATGGCTAAATTAAAAGAAGCAAGACAAGGCGCGGAAGTAGCCGAAAGAAGTATTAGAGAGAAATTTGAACATATGGGCATTCTAAAGCAGCCAACCTCAGCTTTAACATACCAACTTTTGGGTGATGGTACTGCTAAGGGGGTGGTTGATATGTTTTTTAGAGAAAGCAGCGCGGAAATAGGTGAGCTTGGAAAATATGAAATAATTTATGGCTTTATTATGCAGCATACGGGAAAATTACGAGCCTTAATTGCAGAAACTTTTTCGGAAAGAGATGGGTTGCCTATGGCTTCTCAACTAGCCCAAAGAGAAGTATACACTCGCGCTCTAAACGCGTTGCTTGGTTTGACTGGAGATAACGCTATTAACACGCGCGATGATATTCCTGGTATTAATAGCAAAATAGAAACATCTCCAGTTTTAGGCGGTTTGATAACAGAAATAAAAAGATTGTCTCTGGAAGAATTCAAAGCGTTGTTGCAGCAAAATGCAGGGATAGCTTTCAGAGATAGTGGCGGCACTAGTTTTGTTCCGCAGTGTATCCTTGCTGATGATGAAGATGGATATTCAACTCGATTTACCAGCGGAGAAAGACTGTTAGTAGCAGCTACTCAAGCTTATAGATTGCCTAGTATTGATGCTCGTTTGGTATTTAACAATGGAGGTATTTGGGGTTTTTGTGATGATTTTAAAGCTGCTTTTACACAGGATTATATAAGTAAACACAGGGTTCGTGAGTTGCCACCATTTTTAGAGGAGGCTTTAGATGCTTTTATTGCTACAAACATCTCCCCTCTAGGAGCCGATCTTGACAGAGCCAGAAGAGCAGCCGCTAGCTCTGAAGAAATAGCATTTACAAGCTCAGCAGGCATGATTAGGTGGGGGCGTGATTGTGACTCAGCTGATGCTGCTGCCGAATCTAGATCTTTTGGTTTTGGTGATTTGTTTGAGAGGGTTGATGCTGAAGACGGTTCTGGTTTTTCGGTTAAAGTTAGAGACGATGTTTTGAGGCTCTGTTCAGTTGATGATGAAGACATTGGGAGCCTAGAAGTTTTTTCAGGAGAGCTCGCTGTTTTAAAAGCACAGCTCCAAGGTTATTTAGGTAGGTCGGAATTGCATGGGGGGGTGTATGAAGAAATGAAGGGTCTCCTTTTTATCACAGGCTTCCCGGAAACAGCCGCAGACTCTTTATGTTGGCATGGCTTTAAACCGATGTTGGAAAAAGCTATTGAGGCGTTGGAGGCATATGAAGCTTTTGTTGAGCTACAACGAGAAGATCGAGTAAGTCGAGAATCTAGTTTTAGTGTAGATAGCACTTTTACAACAAGCTTTGATGGGCTTGTCAAAATTTTAAATCAAGAGTTGTTGAGCAGAATGATTTTGAGTACAGGGGTGCGAAAAAGAACACGAGATGCAAGTCCGTTTGTTAGCAGCGTATTACAAATGTTAAAAACTCAAGTTATTGGCAATGCTTCAGGGTTTAAACATGGAAGATATAGCTTGCCGGTAGGTTTGGTACCCATGGGCTATGAAGGGTTGGGTCACTTGTCGTACGAGGATTTTACTGTGGTCGTTAGGCGGTTAGAGGCTGATTTGGATTTAGATCATGTTTTTAATGAAGAAATATTTAAAAGTAGGTCGTTGCGAAGTGGGTTAGAACATATTTTGAAAGATGTATATGGAATAGAGGTTCGAACTTTTAGTGATATTAAAGAAAACTTCGAATTATACAGACGAGCACTTGCTGACTATGTTAGGTTTATAGGTCAAATCTATTATGGTTGTCCTGATCAATTAGAGCCAAGTTCTTGGTTGGGTCCGGAGTGGGACGGTTTTATTGACTATATGTTTGGTAAGCCTGAAAAAAGGGGGATTTATGATGGGAGTGGTTGTAGGGTTGATCCAGATGGTCGTTGCTTGTTGGTAAAACCAATTGTTCGTGATAGAAAAGTCGTAAGGTACGAGTATATCTATTTTAAACCGTCCAGAGATAGAACTCTTAGCGACAAACTAACAAGAGATGGGTGGTATCTGATTGATTCTGATAACCATATAGCAACACTAGCTGATAGTGGTCGCGTAGTTAAAATAGATGAGAGCTATGCCCGTGAAAGAAGAGTAGTAGACCCTTTTAAGGGGGTTGTGTTTGGTGCAGAGGCTTTTTTTGAACCAGAGAGTGAATGGCGAAAAGTTTATGCTCTAGGGCTAGAGAAACGGCGCATAGTTAGAAATGTTACTAAACATTTTGAAGAGTGTGTTCTTGTGCATGGGGTTCTTAAAGATGGCCAGGATGCTTTGATTAGATTAAATGAAGACGGCTATTATGAATTAAATGTAGATAATATGGATGCTATAAAAGAAGAGTTTAAAAGAAGGCTAAGTTTAGCCTTGGAGGGTGACTCTGTTGGCGAATCTTTTATTGATCGATGTCTAGATACTGTTTTAAGTAAAGTGGCGTCAAGGATATTGAGAATGAATAAAGAGAAACACAGACAAGAGGAAGAAATAAGAAGTCGTGCCTCTTTGCTAAGAGCTGAAAAAGCTAAAATAACTGCTGTAGAAAAAGAGTTCCAAGCTCAAATAAGAAGAATTGATGACGAAAAAAATAACGAGACAAGGACGTATAGGTCTCTTTCTATAAGGGTTTCTGATAAACGGAGTATTATAAGCAAAAGAGAAGGTGTGAAGCTAATTCTGGATAGACTTGTTAGTATATTCGTTGAAATTAGAGAAGATCCGCAATTTTTATTAGAGGCTAAAGGTCTTGTTGGCGCTATGTGTAATATAAGGGATGTTACTGTTCCTGATGTTAGGTGGGATACCATACAGGGGTTAATTAACAGGGCTTTAGCCTATATAACAAGAAAAAAAGAAGGTATGGATTCTTTGATACTAAGAGCAGAAGAGGTAGCGCGGAGGCAGGTTTATGCAGTTGTCCCACCATCACCGCCTGGCACCCCAGCTCCGCCTTTTACGCCACTTGCTGCCTCTAGCCGAAGAAGGAGTTCGGGAGCTGCGTCTATTATGAGGAGTCCCGGAGCAGTGCTTTCTCCATCGCCAATGAGAGTAGATAGGCGTGGTGCTGTACGGTCAATGGCTATTGCTGATAGGTTTGCTGGTTTGGGGTTGGAATCTGTTTCTGTGATAGAAATTTAAGTTCTAGAACTAGAAACATCTTAGAAACATCTCAGAGCTCTGTGCGTATGTTATGGCAGAGCAGTTGTGTTTAGAACATCTCAGAGCAGTGTGCGTACGTTGTTGCAGAGCGGCACGAAAATGAGGCTTTTTTTGTACTGACATTCTGTTTTTTTTTGTTGTTGGTATTTAAGCATTTCTTGCTGTCATTATTGTCTTTCTTATTGGCATTACCTCTTTTGAGAGAATGACATGCGAAAATCCACAAGGTTTTCTTAAAATAACTCAACTATGTTATAATTTTGATTATGAAAACCAATAAAACCCAAATCAAATCAAACTTAAAAAGCCAAATAGCAGAATACCCAAACTTCCCAAAAGAAGGCATAACTTTCAAAGACCTTAACCCTATCTACCAAAACAAAGAAAGTTTCAAACAACTCATAAACTATACAGCTGACCTAGCTTCAAGCGTGGGGAATATCGACTATATCTGTGGTATAGAGGCTCGTGGTTTTATCTTGGGTGCTGGTTTAGCACAAAAGCTGGATTGTGGTTTTATTCCTATGAGAAAAAAAGGTAAATTGCCAGGTCAGGTTGAGTCTATCGAATATGACCTTGAGTATGGAACTGATATCTTAGAGATCCAAAATCAGGATCAGCTCAAGAACTCTCGGGTCTTAATAATCGATGATGTGTTTGCGACTGGCGGCACATTAAAGGCCGCTATAAATTTATTAAAAAAACAAGCTTCATATGTGGCTTGCGGTATTGTTATGGATATCGGGATCGCAGATATTAAGAGTATCGATTGTGACCATTTCGTGATCTTGGATGATGCGTAAGTTCGGTATAATCGCAGCTTTAGCAGCTGAAGTTGAGGATCTCCTTAAAAACCAAGCTTTTGGATGGCAAGAGACCCAAGAAAATCTTTTTTATTCTAAAAATTTTGATATTTACCTGGTGATTAGTGGGGTTGGTAAGGCTAATGCTGTTTATGCGTTGGCTCGGATTATTGGTAAGGCTGAAGATTTCTTGGTTGTTGGGACATCAGGCGGGTTGAGCGATGAAGAGGTTGGCTCACTTTACTTATCTACAGAGTTTGTTGAGCATGATATGGATGCAACAGGTTTAGGTTTTGCTATGGGTGTTACCCCTTTTTCATCTATTGGAGATGTTGTTGTAAGTACTTGTTCAGAGATTTTGGAAAAACAAATTAAGAAGAGCTGTGTCGATCTTGAGATTGAACTCAATTACGGTCGTACAATCAGCGGTGATCAGTTTCTTAACGACCCAGAAATAACCAAACAAAAACGAGAGCTTTTTGGTGCTCAGTTAGTGGATATGGAATCAGCAGCTATGGCCAAGATTTGTAAGCTTAACAATAAAAACATCATAGCGCTTCGCTATGTTTCTGATAACGCGAATCACGATTCAAATACTGATTGGAACGAAAACGTTAAGCGTTCGTCAGGGCTTGCGAACAAAATAGTAGAAAAAATAGTAAAGGGTGAGGGCGAATGACAAAAACAAGCGAGCTTAGCAAAGAACCAGAAATAGATTTCAAGATAGATACTTTAGGTGCAGCGAAAATAGAATCGCCAATCAAGCTTTCAAGTGTCTATGGTGATAGCATCGCAAATTACGAGGCAGATTACCAGTATATAATGTACGATATCTCAGTTATGCCAGGTATGAGCTCGAAACCAATAAAAAAAGGGCAGCTCTTGCAGCGTGCTGGTCCGCGCGAACGGATATACTTTGACTCAGCAAAGGCTCATGCCGGGATCGTTACTTGTGGTGGGCTTTGCCCTGGCCTTAACGATGTTATCCGTGCGATCGTTATGGGGCTTTGGAATCGGTACGGTGTTCGATCTATCACTGGTATCCGAAATGGGTATAAGGGTTTCTTGCCAGAATACAAGTTCCCAGTGATGGATCTTTGCCCAGACAGTGTTAAGTTTATCCATAAAATGGGCGGTACTGTTCTTGGCTCTTGTCGTGGTGGTGGTGAACGTACAGAAGATATTGTGGATGCTATAGAGCGTATGAACCTGCAAATGTTGTTTGTTATTGGTGGTGATGGCTCCCAAAAAGGTGCGCTAAAGATCGCAGAAGAGATCGAAAAGCGCGGCCTAAAAATAGCTATTGTAGGTGTTCCCAAAACAATAGATAACGATCTGGCTTATATCCAGCGTTCTTTCGGGTTTCAAACAGCAGTGGCCAAAGCTTGTGAAGCAGTAGATTCTGCCAAAATAGAAGCGTTGGGCGCACATAACGGGGTAGGGCTAGTAAAGGTTATGGGACGGCACTCAGGATTCATTGCGGCATATACAGCCCTTGCAACCAACGAAGCTGACGTAGTGTTGATACCAGAAGTTGCATTTAAATTAGAGGGTGAAAATGGGCTATTTAATTATCTAGAAAAGGTGTTGGATATCAAAAAAAGAGCGGTTATCCTGGTTGCTGAGGGCGCTGGCGAAGAGCTGGTTGGCGATACAGAGGAAGTGGATGCTTCAGGCAATAAAAAGCTAGCAGATGTTGGTGTCTTTCTTAAAGATAAATTAAAAGGTCATTTCAAGAAAATCGACAAAGAAATCAGCCTAAAATACATAGATCCCAGCTACATTATTAGATCAACTCCAGCCAACCCCAACGACTCGATTTACTGTGCAAGGCTAGGCTACAGCGCAGTGCATGCAGCAATGGCTGGCAAGACCAAGATGGTGGTTAGCCTAATCAACAACAAATATGTTCACGTTCCAATCAAAATGACCGTATCCCACAAAAAACGAGTTCATCCAGAAAGCTCACTATGGCGCGATGTGGTAGAAGATACTGGTCAGCCAATAGTTATGGTTTAAAAAAGAAGAATCTCAGTTAAAAACCCAAAAAAAAAAGAAACATCTCAGAGGTCTGTGCGTACGTTGTTGCAGAGCAACTGAGACTAGAACATCTCAGAGCAGTGTGCGTGCGTTGTTGCAGAGTAGTATGTTTTTGAGGGTTTGTTTTTGTTTCAAATAATTGTTTGCTTTTAAGGTAAAAAAGTGGTTGTAATTTTTATAAAATAACGTTATTATATTTTTAGTCGGGGGGGTAGAAAAAAAAAGGGGGGGGGATCTCTTAGTGAGAATACGGTTTCCAGATGCCACTTATCATGTTTTTAATAGGGGGATCTGCAGAAAAACAATATTTTATTCTGTGGATGATTGCAATTTCTTTTTGTGGTTAGTGGCGGAAGCCCAAAAAAAATATAAGTTTAAACTTTATGCGTATTGCTTGATGCCAAATCACTATCATTTGTGCATTAAAACACCAAAACCTAACATAAATAGAATTATGCAATATATTACAGGTATTTTTGCAAGAAAAGTAAACTCTGATATTGCAGGAGACGGCTCTGTTTTTAAAAGTAGATATAAATCTTTGCTTGTTGATACAGATACATATCTAATGCGATTGGTAAGATATATACATCTTAATCCTGTGGAGGCAAAGCTAATTAATGACCCTGAAATGTATAGGTGGTCAAGTGCTAAATATTATATAGACAATGCCAAAACCCCAAAGCTTGAAATAGAGTCAGAAGAAATACTCTCCTTTTTTAAGGATAAGAAAGAGTATTTAGAATATTTAAACTTGGGTAATGATAAAGTAATCAAAGAAATTTATTCAAGAAAAAGAATTCCAAGTATTTTAGGCTCAAAAAGCTACATTGAAAAAATATATAAACAAAACAAACTTCAAACCAAAATCTAAAATCTAAATTCCAATAATTATTAAACCCTATGACTTCCTAGTATGGTCATTCCTGTCTACGATAACCCTAAATGAAATGAAAGATTAGAAAGAAACATAACCCCCAAACTATCTGAAGGAAGAGATCGAAGGGGAAAACTTGAGCCGTAGGATTTCTTCTTTAAATAAATTTGAGTAGTCAAAAAAACAAAAAAAGCCACGAATGTTTAACTTCAATTAAATAAGGGAATAATCTAAGTAGATAAAGAGTATATAACTATGAAAATAGAAAGAGATTAGCTAAATGATAATACAAATAAAAAGAGACGTAATTTCACACCAAAATCGAGTTGCTCTGCAACAACGCACGCACACTGCTCTGAGATGTTCTAGTCTCAGTTGCTCTGCAACAACGTACGCACACATCTCTGAGCATATATGTGGGAGGTGTTTCTAATGTCTATTGGTAGTAGACCCAGAGGCCTTGATATTACCTCAAAAAAAGCAAAAAGAGTTTTGGGCGATAAAAGACGAGCTGACAGCCGTGGTGGAGACTTAGGTTTAATGCATGATGAAGTAACTGCGCACGCAACAAGCCATGCTCGAGAAAAAGGACATATAGAGTCTAGCCGAGACGTAGATACTGGAGAAAGTAGACTTGCGGAAAGTAAATCTAGACAACTTGGTGAAGAGTATGGCACAGCCCATGATGACCATATGACAGCCCTAAGCAAAGCCCTAAGCTTAACAACTTTACGTAGAACACAAGTCGATGTCTCAGATTCTATCCTTACAGATAGCTCATATAATACTTGCAAACCAAGCGAAATTCCAAAAGGTGCTGATGATACAGATTTGGCAGGAAAAGCTCTTACCGCCCAAGAAGTAGATGCTGCATCTGGTAAAGCTGCTTTTGGTGAACTTGTATTAGTTGATACTGGCCGAAAAACAGACTCTGCTGTGATAGTTAGGACAGAGTTTGAAAGAACTAGTGACGGAGGTACTCAAGAAACCCGTGCAGTAAGCCCAAGCCCAGAAACTAAGCATAAATATATGCGTAGAATGCTTGCAGTAAGTATGTTGCAAACAGTAATGGGCGACATGAGAGATAGCTTTGGTGTTCAGACTACTGGCAATAAAAACTTAGCTGGCTTTGTTAGGTCTCTGTCTATCTCTGGCGAGCCAGCTCAGTTAAGAATTGGTGAAAAGCCAGTTGGCGGTCATAAAGAAAACAAACCCATAGACGAATCAGCATTAAGAGCACTTTTTGATGATATAGACCCAGCAGCTTTTGATGAGGTTGATTGTGTAAGTAGCGACAGAGGCGACGCTTTTGGTCGGTTCATGAGCTTACTTAAAGGCGCTGATGGCGTGATTATGGATGGTGGTAAGCTTGATCTAGCTGCTGTTGCAGAAGGCAAACTTGATAAAATATTAAACTCAACAGACAGTGACGACAAACCCATCTTCGATACTGACACCAAACAACAAATCCGTGACACATTGATGACTAGCCTAGCTTTTGACGGTAAATATAGTGGTGACGATGAAGCCTTAACCCAAGTTAGAGTTGAAGCTGATTTTAGGCTGCTTTTAAAAGAATTTTCTGCTTATTTAGCAAAAGATGATAAATCGGGTAGGGGGGGGCTTACTCCAAAAGCACAGAGAAACCTTGGTGGGCTAAGCTCTATTAGAGAAGCTGTTTTAAAAAGACTAGGGCAGGTAGCAGAAGTAACTGAAGGGGACGGTCATGTCTCTGAGCCAGCAGCTATTGCAGAGACTGGTTATTACAGCCCAAGTACAGCTTTGGGTGGAATTGTAACTAGAGCAGAGTCATTCCAAGCAGCAAAAGTTGCAAGTGATCCAGCATCTGTAATTCAAGCTGCATTCAGAGGTGCTAGCTCTGAAAGGGTTGAGGTTCCTATAAAACAACCACCAGGCATATCTAGAGAAGGCGATGCAAGCGAAATCGATGATCCAGTAGCTTTAGGTGTTGATGCAGATGTTGTAGCTTCTGAGATAGATGAAGGCGAAACTAGAACCAGGCATCTAGGCAGTATGAAAACCCAACTTAATCTTGCTCGTTTTGGGTTAGAGACTTTTGCAGCTGGTTCTGGCAAGCCAATGGCAATCCCAGGTTCTGCAGGAGAAGACGGGAAAAGGAAGTTCACTCCTTTCAAATTAGCTTCTCGTATGGATCCTGCTAGGTTAGAGACTGGTAAAGCTAGGTTAGAAGCAGCTAAGGTTAAGCTTCAAAGTATGCAAACTGATGCAAGAGAGTCGTTAAGAAGTTTAATTGATCAAAGTACAACCCGCGGTTATTTTGAGGGTGGGGAAGCCAAATTAAATACGAGTATCTTAGACGAATCGTTCACAGGGTCAAAAATAGATGAGGCAATAAAATATGTAAGAGAAAAGCTAGGAAAAGGAGCTGGAGGGACAACCAAAAGCTCAAAAGCTGATTTACAGAAAGTATTAAACACCTTGATTAGGTTAAGAGATTTTGACCGATTATCAGGACAATTTGAAGATCTTGGTGAACAAATGGATGCGGCTCTTTTAAAGCCAGGTTTAGTTCTTGAAGAACAAACCCCAGTTTTAGAAGCAATATTTGAAGCGCCTGGCAGCATTAGTGCAAAATCTGAGCAGTTAGCTGCACTGCGAGAAGAAGCAATATCAGCTTTTGTAGATGGTGATGAAGAAGGTATCTCTGTTTTATCAGAGCAGATAGCGGCAGTTGAGGGTTCTTATTATGATGCTGAAGACAACGTCGCTTTAAGAATGCAGGCAGCAGTAGATCCAACAGCTTTAGAGTCTAAAGATATAGACCATGCCCAAGCGAGAAGAATTTTTGATACCTTGGCAGATGCTGGTGTAGTAAATGGAGAGACTGGTTTTATTGATGCAGAATTATTACCTAAAGATGTAGGGAAACTAAAAACTCTTTTGCTAGCAAATGCTGGTGAAAGAGGTGATGCAATAACAAAAAGAACAAGTGATGCAGATATTGAACATGTACTAGCTGTATTAACTAAAGCCCAAGCAGATGCTCCTCGCGTTGATAGGGCATTGATAGAGCAGATAATTAAAATAGATGACGCAGCTGTTGATTTGGAACGGCTAAAAGGTCTAAGAGAACAGGTCTCTTATGCACGTGGAAAAATTGGCGAACAGGGCGCTAAGTTACAAGCTCTAAGAGAAGATTTAAAAGAGCAGATAACGCAATTAAGAGCAGGTTTGGAAGAGTTGGATAGTTATGAGCAAGGCATTAAAGTAGCAGCTATTAGAGATCTTATGGCTGAATTGGGAGCTGTTTCTGAGTTAACAAGAAATTGTATGGAAGCAATGGAAATGCTAAAGCCATCAACAATAACAAAGTTTGATGATGGCGTAATTCTATTAAACAAAGCTTTATACAGAGTTGACATTAAAAAGCCTGCAATAACGGTTGATAATCCTAATGAAAGATATGGCGCTAAAAAGCCTGTGATTGATGAAGAATCTGTAAGCGCGGCTCTTGCAGAAATAGCTGATATGCATGCTCAAACCATTCCTCAGTTTCAAACATTGATAGTCACCTCATTTTTAAAAAGTTTAAACAGAGAGGTTTTACAGCAGTTAAGCGATGAACCAGGTTTCACAATGGATACAGAAATAAGAACGGTAGAGCTAACAACAGGCGAAACAGACACAAGCCCAAAAAGTGTGGCAAAACGCTTTGAAGCTTTTATGGCAGAAAACCCACAATTCAAACCTTATATAATGGGTGGAGAATCCTCTTTTGGAGAGCTAAAAGATGATGAGTTATTAGCTAAAATTAAAACAACATTAACAGGCCCTGTTACAGCTACAGAAACGTCAGTTTCTGCTGGTGTTGCTGTGCCAGTAGCTACAGCACCAATAAAACCATCGGTTATGGATAAGCTAATAAAAGCTCAAAGAACCATAGCAAGGCGCAGAAAAATGGTGGTTACTGACTCAAGTGGTAAAAAGCATACAATGCAAAATGTAAGAGAAGATCTGACAACAGGTGCAGGCCTAAAAGCCTTGAATGATGCTGGTGTACAAGCTGAATATGATGAATTGGTCTCAGTTCTTGATAGTATATCAATCGAGTCTGATTTATCTCTAGAACAAAGAGCAGATATCTTGAGTGAAGCAATAAAAGCTTATGAAGACGCCTTTTCAGGATTGACTGTTGCTCAAAGAACTGGCTTAAAAGAGTATCTCCCTCTTGTAAGCCGAACTAGAGTATATGCAAAACGTGTTCTAGGTAGTGTTCAGTGTGTGTTAAGAGGTGTGCAACATAAGGCAAAAGGTTTAACTATGGCAGCCTGCCGTGACGATGTGATAAGCCGTGGAACTGGTGAGCCTAAAGGGCTGCTCATAAACCTTTCTCATAATGAAAAAGCTAAAGCTTTGGCAGGTAAAGCTAGAATACTAGCTAAGTTACTTGCAAACCCTAAGCCAGATAAAGCTCAGATTAAAGTTGCTATGGATGCATTTAATGCGGGGGTCGCTGAAGCATTTAGCGAACCATCCTTGCAGGCAGATCTTGAAACAGACCCATCAGGTTTTCTGTTTTTAGTAGCGGTGAACCATGATGTCGCAGTTCTACGAGCATTAGCAGAAGAAGCAACTAAAGAGTTAAAGACTGTTGATAGAGATAGTATCATTCATGGTCTTGCAGAAATCGCAGTTAACATAGATTCTGATTTAGACGGCTTTGACTTTTCAGCAGTTGTGCCAGGTGACCCACCAATAGATGTTGGGCATGAAGCAACTGATATTATGGGTTCAGGTGCAGTTGCTTTTACGCCTATTACAGAATCTTTAGAGCCAGATAGTTTATTGTCAGATATTTCCACATTTTTGCGAAGTGATGAAGTTACTGATTTGCCTAAAGAAACGATAGCCTCTGTTGTTAATCAGGTATGTCATCGCCTTATAGAGCTACAAGGTTTGGTGCGAACACCTTTAACAGAACCTGGCTTAACTGCATTAAAGAAAATCACAGATTTTCTGGCAAGCACTGCAATTGCTAATGCCAAAGATTATTCACAAGATCAAACAGAGCTTTCAGCAGCGGCACTATTTGCAGCTTATGATATACAAGCTTGGAGTGTGAACCCAGCCGACCAAAAAGGGTTTAGTGCAGTTAGTGCTAAGTTAGATGCCATGCATACCCCAGAAGCAAAAACTGTGTTAAATCAATTACGTTTCAATTCAAGACCAAAAACAGAGGTGGCTAGTGCAACAACTAGTTGGGCTGAAGCTTTAACAGATAGGGTCGATACTAGCGCAGAAAATACTTTGTTATTAGCGCTTTCACTTCCTACTTTAATGAGTTCAGGATCAAGTGACGGTGAACTAGGCTGTGAAAAAATAGAATCAACAGGCTCATATGTCTTGAAAACACCTGTAACAGTTGGTGCTATAAGTTACCAAACCTCATTATTAATAACACCAAAAGGTCATATTATCCCGCACCATGATATAAGCGTGGTTAAAGCTGGCCTTGGTAAAAGTGGTATAGAAAAATTCGCACAGTTACTTAGTTTAGAAGACCCAGGCCAACGTGCTATTTTGGCTCAAGAGCTTGGTTTCCGTGATGGGGTAGGTGGCGCTTTGCGCTCTATTTTGATAGAGGGTGATGATACCAAAACTTTTCAAGCTGCAAGGTTAATGGCTGTACTAAGGCAAATTTGTGGTGAAACATCAGATCCTTTTTCAGAGCAACTTGTAGCACTGTTTGATAGAGAGCCAGACGCAACAGCAATGCGCAACTTATTTGCAAATACATTGTTTGAAGATGATACACTTGGCAAGCTTGCAAAAGCGCATCCTTCAGTCATTGGCGATATAGCCAAATTTCTAAAAGTTATTTCAGCACATGATGAGCTAAGCAGTAAGTTTAGCGGTTCTAATCAGGCAGGTCTAAGTCATCAAGATGTATCAAGGTTTGCCTGGGCTAGCCAGATATCAGCAAAACTGGAAGCTACTATTTCTGGTATTGAGGGCGCAGACCTTAGTGCTGCAAAAACAACTCTAGGAGAAATGAAAGCAAATTGGCAGTCTTTTACTGATGCAAGGGCAGCTGTAGCAAAAGGTACAGAAGAAGCGCCAGGCGCTGTTTATGATACAAAAACCCAGTTCGTGTTAGCAGCAACAGACCTGATTATAGGTTTAGCGGATTTTAGTGAAGGTGCTCCTATTCCTGTTTCTTTATTAGATAGAGCCAGAGAGATGAACGAACTTTTAAAGCGCGACCGCATGGCAGAATCGGAAGATTCAAAAATAGAAGGTATGCATCAAGAACTTGGTCGGTTAGCAGAAACAGCTTTGGAATCTAGAAAAGCAGAAATAGTTGCAAAAGCAAAAGACGTGCTGGGCATAGCAGTGGCTGGTGAAGGGGCTGTTAGTTATGACAAAGATTTAGATGCTTATGTCTGTGATGGTGATGATAGCCCTGAAATGTCTTTAAAACTTAAGCTTTTATCAAGTTTATTTAGAGCTAAAACCACCAAACATGGCAGAATTAGCCAAAGCATTCTAAACTTGGCAAAACAGGCTTGGACTCAGTTAGACACAGCAGGTAATTTTATGTGTAAGCTAGGTGAAAGACCTTCCCAAATTACTTACCAAATAAATATTTTTTCTGGTGAATGTTATGAGAATGGACAGTCACTTTCAAAAGGAAACAAAAATATTCTAGCTAATCCAAGGTATAGAGAGTTATTTGGTGATAGAGAATTCCAAACAGAAGCTGTTCCTCCAAGTGAAGGGGCTCCAGAAGGTAGTACTAGAATAGCCTGTGCTGGCGGCCAATATAGATTCGAATTAACTACAATACCAAGGCCTGTTATAGCGGCTGATTTTTCAGCGCTTGGCTTGAGTGAAGATATAGTTTCAGAACTAAAGAGCACTGGTTACCTGGATGATGCTGGAAACCTTATGTCTAAATTTGATCCAGCAAAACCACTGCAATTAACCAATGAATCATTGATAGCAAGAGAACAAGAAATAAGAGACGCAATTATAAACTCGCAAAGTAAGTTGTCTGTTTTTATGGATACTAGTGTTGATGGTTCAGAAGATAACCCTTTTTCAAAGCTTCTTCCTGAAGCTGACTTAAAAGCAAAGCTAAGAGATGAAGGTTTTCAGTCATTAGTAATAAACACAGTAATGAAAAGAGAAGGCCTTCATGCATGGCAAGATAGAGAAGGTGTTGTTACCTTAAGAGATAATTTTGGTAATGCAAGATACGAAATAAACGATGGCGTTTTAAAAAGCTTAGTAACTGGCGAGACTATTACAGGTATTGCACATTCTGAAGGTTCAAGCAGTTTAATGGAGGCCTTTATAGATTTTGATGTTTCAAGTGGACAGGATATACACGTAAGAACAACAGAAGATGGCTCAAAAACAGTTGTAATCCACCTTGGTGAAGGTTCTGAATTTGCTCTTAAACAAAACCCTGCTGGGGATTTGCAGTACAGCTTTGAAGGTGTGGATTTAAACTTGATTTCACTTAGCGATGGGTCTGTGGCTGATGTATTAGCAGGTATTGTTGATAAGGACTCTAAAGACGTTATGCTTTTTGGTAGACCTGGTGAACCACCAAAAATGTTTATGATGCGTAGCGGCGATACCTTCCACGAATTCAAAATAGAAAGTGATGGCAGTATCACTCCTAAAACCCGAGAGGGTAGATTGCTATTAGCATCAAAATGTTTTGCGCAAAGTCAAAGTGCTGGAACCATAGCAGAAAAAGAAACTTTTGCAGCAAAAGCTTTGGAGCTATTAAGTGTAGAATGGCCATTAGATAAACTTTCATCAGCAGAGCTTGCAATAATAGATGGGTTCTCAGCCCTTGGTGAAGGTGCGACATTAAGCCAAGCACAAGTATTACTAGAACTTTGTGGCCGACAAGTTCAGGTTTTTATGAACAGTCATTCAGAAACAGAAGTTTCAGCTCTTGCAGAGCCTGTTAAAATTGCTCTTGATAAATTCACCGAATTAAAAGTTAAGGGGGATGTCTCAAGATGCGCAATGTCACAAATGGAAAGCTTGGCTACTAATTTTGTGGCTATAGCAACAGGGGTAGAAATCCCAGGTAGAGAACGCTATGCAATGTTTAGCGAGTCTAGATTGCCAGATGCAGCAAACAGAGCCACGGAGCTAATGCGAGCAGAGCTTGGTGATAGAAGTAGTAGTTCTGTGCTACAAAAACTGCAACTAAGTCATCTTTTCCCAGAAGGATTAAGTGCAGGTGATTTTTCAGATGCTGTGGTTGAGCTACGAAAACCAGTAGGTAAGCTTAGGGACGGAACTAAAGCAACGAAGCTAGAACAAAGGCAAGAGGTTTTAGCCGCCAGGGTCAAAGGCTTAGAAGATAATTTAAGGTTGATGGCCATGAAGCTTTCTGATTCAAGTGGCGAAGAGCTTGCTGTTGAAGATGTGATAGTAATGTTGCTTCAAAGCAGGTTTTCTGGTGTTGATGGTGAAGATAGAAGAATCATAGAAAATACAGCTTTATTATACTTAGATACACTTACAGAATACAGGCAAGTATCTTCAGCTGTTAAGCTAGTTGGTAAGGGTGAAGAGGCGTTACCAGACCAAAAACAGTTAACAGACCTTCTAACCAGGGAAAGATGCTATGACTTATCAGCCATAATAGATAATACAGAGCCAGAAATGGCAGGCCAAAAAACAAAGCTAGATAGGCTTGATACTTTAGCAATACTTTTTTGTGAATATAACCAAGGTTTTAGGTTGCGTGAAGATCAAGGTAAATTCTTAAAAGCAATTTTAACAGGTGAAAAACAAGTAGTGCAGATGCCTACGGGTTTTGGTAAAACAGATGTCTTTTTTGCAACCTTAGCAATAAGGCTTGCAGGTGAACCACACCCAGACGGAGGCAGCTGGTTAGTAAAACTTACAGCCCCAGAAGCTTTAGTTGCTATTAATACCAGTGACTTAAGCGCTAAGTATAAAGGTCTATTTCAAAATAGTATTGTAAGATTTGACTTTGAGCCGAGGCAAGCCACTAACCTAACCTACCTAAAACTTCAACTAGCAACATTAGAGTCTTGCAGAACTGACGGCAATATTCTTATCTCTTCCAGAACTGATGACCAGAAATTTTTTGATGCTTATCACGAGCTGGAATGTAGTTTAGCAAAATTACTAGAGGATGAAAGCGTAAGCCCTGACGACAGCAGGGTGAAAGATCTTAATGAGTGTCTAAAAGTTATGAACCAAATAAAAGATCTTTTCCAAACCAGTTGTAAAGAACTTGTTGATGAAGTTGATAAAGCTTGGGATCACTTAAGAGATTATAATAAATTTGGTAGTGACTCTATAAAGATCAGCCATGAAAAATTAGGGCTAGCACGTTCTGTTATGGGCGCTCTAAGTGAAATAAGTATAGATTCTAAATATAAAGCACCAGAAGGAAACACTTTAGTTTGCAGCGAAGTTGCTTACCATGCTGAAGTGAAAGGTTCATTGGCAGAAAAAGTATTTGCTAAATTTCTAGAAAGCTTCAAAGGGGATCAAAAATCGAAAGTTGAGGAAGGAAGAGATCAGATCTTAACCTTTCTTAAAGCAAGAAACAAAGGTGAGATGGGCGATGTTACATTAGATAGCTTAAAAGCAATCTTTTCACCAACTGATTCTGATCCAATGCCAAAAGGGTTTTTGCAGTTATTATACTTAAGCAAGTTAATTAACGTTTACGTACCAAACGCGATTTCTGACACTAACCCAGTACACACAAAATATGGTCGTTCTGCAGATCCTGGTGTCCACTATGCCACACCTCGTCAAGAAGCAAATGTGGCATCAAGTGGTTCGGAATTTTCTGATGTGGATGTAGGTATAATAAATACAATGAACATGGTTCTTGCCCAGGGTTTTGTGGATGAGACTGGTAAGGTGAGCGCAGATAGTAAACAAATGATGTTGAGTTACTTTATTGATAATTTAGATGCTTATAGTGGCTCTGAATTAGACTCATTGCCTGATCCTTTAAAATCTTTAGTATCAACAATAAAAGCAGTAATTTCCAAGTCTGAAGATAAGAGCCCAGAAGCTATTCTCTCTAAGATGATGGGCATGACAGAAACGTCAGCAGGCGAGTCTTTAAATGCAATATTTGAAGATATCAATGAAGAGCCGGCTAGCCGATTATATGTGGCTGATAAAGCAGTCCTTTACACAGAGGTCAAACTAAAAACAGAGGTTTATCAAGCAAACTATCTAGATACCTTAACTTCAGCTGGAAACCAAATTTGTTTCTCAGCTACATTGCAACACCATGTCTGTGTTCCTTTTGACCTTGTTGAGGGTAAAGAAGAGGGTGTTCTTTATATGGACGGGTTGGAAGAAAGAATAGCAGCGAGGATGGCAGACGATACTCTCGCTATTGTTGTGGATAAGGGTTCTGAGTCAAGTTGGGCTGGGGTTGTTGATGCTGTATTAGTTGCTGGGCTTGGTACTGGCGATACACAGATGTTTGTTGATGCAGCTGCACTTTTATCTGGTGTATCTAATGAAGATGTAGCCAAATATATATTAACTAATGGTGGTAAGCCAGCAGGTTTTGAGGATGGTAAACAGATATTGTACTATAAAACAGAGGCTGGAGGTGAAGGTCGCTTAGTAGTGATGACTAAAGGCCCAGGAGGTATATTTACAGAAGAACCCTATGTAGAGGGTTCTCATGGTACAGATTTAATAATTTTCTTAGATCAAGGTCGCTCAACAGGCACTAACACTAAAGGCGATCAGTTACCAAATGCAAAAATTATAGTAAGTGCAGGCCCTGGTATGGTAATGGCAGATAAACAACAAGCTGATGGTCGTGGCCGTATGCTTGCTGATTTACCTGGTGATTCAGGTCAACACGTAATATCTCTTATTACAGAAACATATAGTGAAGCTGTTATTGCAGAAACAGAGGCAGAAGAAATTACAGGGGCAGTTATAGCAGATAAAATCCGCCAGCAAACTCGAATACGTCAAGATAAAGATAAGTTTGCTACCATGCAGCTTGAGTTTGAAAATATCTTAAAAAAAGCAGCAACCTCAGAGATCCAAGCTGTAATGGCTCAAATGCAAGACCCTAACACACCAAAAGAAGAGCTTGCTGGCTTAAGAAGTCGCTTAACAGCGCTTAGACAGTTTCTAGCAAAAGATGTATCAAAAAACGATCTTAGAAGCTATGCGGGGATTGATGATAGTTTTAGTGGGGAAGCTATTACTGGGCTTATAGTTCAGCTAAGAGAAAAATGTCAATCTCAGTTATTAGCTATATATGGATGTGATAAAGAAGAATTAGCCAGTCGTGCTGATGCAGCTCGCCAGTTCGAAAAGATTGGAGCTGTTGCCCAATCCAGGATAGACGCTGGGTTAGGTGGCCCAATTCAATCAGCCTCAGCTAGTATCAATTCTGCAGCGCAAGCCGAAGCTCAAGCGCAAGCCGAAGCCCAAGCGCAAGCCGAAGCTCAAGCCGAAGCCCAAGCAGAAGCCGAGGCAGAGGCTCAAGCAACAGCTAAAGACACAAGAATTTCTACTTTTGATCTAAAAACAACACCAGGTCTTACAGAGGTAGAGCTAAGAACAGAAAGTTTAGAGCTACAGCAAATATTAAGAGATAAAGGTGTTGCCGCTTTTAGTGAAGAAGGTTTTGCATATCTTAAGGCAGATGATACAGGGTATTTTGATAAAGGCATAGAAGACTTCAGAGAGCAGTATGGAATGGCTAGAATTGGTTTTTCAGTTAACTGGCTACAAGCAACAACAGAAGAGTATAGCGTGGACATGACCCCATCACTTCGCCATGAAATAGGCACCAGGCCAGCTATGACTTATAGAGAGAGCAACGTATATATGAAAGCTGATGGTGTCATAATGGTGCTCACAAACGAAGAAGCTGCAATATTAAAAGAGAAACAAGGTAGTATTCAAGAAGGTGGTGCCGATACTGAAGGTTGGATAGATCTATCTAAGCCAACAACACATAAACAACTAATCAACCTAAAGCTTTTCGCAGGTATAGAGCTAACTCTAAGCGAGCAAGCAATATCAATGGGGATAGCTGGTACAGAAGCCTTAAGCGATGGTGATATAAAAGGCTTTATTTCAGATCGAGCCACTGCCTTAACAAGAACAAGTACAGCTGATCTGCAAGCTATAGCAAGTATAGGTGTTGGTCTAGAAAGAATGGTTGCCAAAAGCATCTTGCAAAATAGGAAAGTCGTAGGTGATGTAGCTGTAAATGGTTTAGGTGTTTTCGAAGGTGAAAGAGAAATTCAGCTAGAAGTAAGAATTGGTGAAGGCGGCACAATCTCATTAGCAGCAGTTGTTGATAGAACTGAAGAAGTTGAAACACCAGGCGCAGCTGCTAAAGGGAGATTAAGCGACGATGATTATTCTGATTTTAGTTGTTCAGCTGAAACCAGAACTGCATACCAATCAACCTACGACGCTATTCAACAAGAACAAGGCCTAATGTACGGTGCTGCCAAAGATACTATGGTAACAGCCGCAAGGACAGAAAGAACAGAGGATCTGACAAGAGAAAAAGAACAGGAAAAGGCAGCTGCTCATAGCGAGTTAGTAGCTGAAATAGATATTAATGAAACAGCTCTTTCCTCAGCTCTTAGAGATCTTGAGGGTCAAAGAGCAGGCTTGGTGAGTACATTCAGAGATAGTTATGATAGTGCAGTGGTAGAGAGAAGAGGTTCTGTTGCCAGGGTGGTTCGCGGGGAGATTGATAGAGTTGTTAGTAGTTTCAGAGACGGTGTCAGTGAGCAAGTAAGGCTAGGGCAAGATCGAGCAACTGCATTAAGGTCTTCTTTGCAAGCCGGTCTGGTTGCTTACCAAAGGGATTATGATGTAGCGGTTGTTGGTGTTAAAAGAGATTTTGCAGATGATCAATTAAGGTATGAAACGGCTATTACGGCAGCTGATTCCAGGCATGGAGCACTTGTTGATGCTTATAATCAAAGTTTAGAAGATGCCGACAGTATACTAGAAGCTGCCAGAATTGATATAGAGGCTGATTTTCGATTAAAAAAAGAAAAGGTAGAAGATGATTTTGAAGAACAAATAGCATTTTATTCAGCAAAGAAATTAGAATTAGAGACTCTTCTTAGTATGTCTGATGAGCAATCACAATTAATGGCTATGCAGGCTGATTTAGGTGTGGATAGTAGCGATTTCACAGGTTTGATGAAGAGGATATCAGAGCCTTCTAGAGAGGTGTTTGATAAGTATTTAGCAAAAGCAAAAGCAAAAGCAAGAAAAAGTGGTGGCAGGGGGCTAGGTAGTTTTGACAAGGCCTTAATTTATTTAGGTAAAAGAGACACTTTATATGAGTATCTCAACTCAAGGCAATATCAGATAGATAAGAGAATGAAGAAAACAATAGAAGCTAAGCTTGGTAGGCTTGCTAAAGTGCCTGATAGGGCATCTATAGAGGCTGAGTTGGGTGCTTTAAGAGAACCACCACTTCCAGATCTATCAACATTAGAAAAAAGAAGAGATCTCGAAATAGAAGCTGCCGAATTAGAATTTAGAACATCAATAGCTGCGCTTGGAGGAAAACCAGTTCACCCTGGCTATTCTGGAATTCCCAAGCCAAAGCCACTTGAGGATAGATTAACTGAAATTACTACCCCAGAAGCTAATAAATCTCAAATCGAACAAGCTATTATAGATCTAGCAGCAACTGAATATGGCATTCACGGTTTTACGACTTTAGATTCTTTATTAGAAGAGCTTGATAACCCTAATATGTCCGAGATTAATAGCCAAGCCAGAGAGTTGGTTCTAGCTAAGCTTCAGGCAAGTTATGAGTCAGGCACTGTAATAGGTCAAGATGGTCTAAGTGACATATTAGATGCTTTAGTTGCTGGAGATTCCCTACCTACCTTTGGAGAAGGAGGTGGTGGCTTAACAGAGCAAGAATTTATGGAAGAATGTTTAAGTGATCGTCCATCATGGTTAACAGAGATCACAAGAGATCAAGATGAAATACGGCTATTAATAACAGGTGATGATGCTGATGTTGAATCAAAACTTCTAGAATTAGCAGAGAGAAGGTCTGGTGTTACGCAAAAAATGATAGACGATCTGCGAGCTCAAATCCCAGATATAGCACTAGATGACTCTGACCTAGCTGCAATTAGTTCACAAGTTGACGCAGAAGCAGTAAGAGGTGATTTTGAGCCAGCACCAGCAGTTGTTTTATCAGCAGTAAAAGAGGAATGGGCTTCTATATTCGGTGAAGAAACCTGGGTAGATGACCTATTAACAGAAAGCGGAGAAATCAACACTTCAGCTCTAAAGTCCCTGATAGATCAAAAAATGGCTACTCACAAAAAAAACTGGATGGCAGCTTATTCAAAAGTTATGGGTGGTGTGGGTATGCACGGAACAATGACAAGCCCTCAATCACAACTAGAAGCAATGAGTAGCGCATATACAAGCGATGGCCTAGAGCTATATATGTCCGCATACCGCCAAAAACTTATGGAGGCACTAACCACAACCCAAAGCACATGGCGTGCAAGCAGCTCTGATTTTATAGCTGCTAGAAAATCAGAGCTGGCTAGTTTTGTAGATATAACGTTTGATAGTGATTTTGAAGATCTCGAAGATTTACTTGGAAAGTTAAGGAAGGCAACTTTAGAAGAAGGCGCTATCACTACAGCAAAGGCACACTGCGAAGGCCTAAGTGACTTTGATACCAGGCTTGCAAGAGAATTTGCAGCTGTAAAACCAGATACAGTAACAGCCCATGGCACAGACTTCGCAGCACTTACTAGTCAACTGTCAGCAGAAGGCAAAGCGCAGGGTATGGTAGGTTCAGAGGTGTTAGGTACATCTGTACTAACAGATTTCCACACCCCAATAACAACAGTAAGAACTGGTTCTTCTTTTGCAGAATCCGCTTCATTAGTAGTGCCTGAAGATTTAGGGTTATTGGTCGATGATGAGGTCGAAGTTCCTATTTATTTAACAGCTTCAGCAGTTCAAAAAGTTGTTCCAGCAGCTCTGGAAGCTGTGTATGAACAAGACGGGGGTGTCCTGGTAAGAAAGGGTGGGCAGTTAGAAGCCGATGTTCTATTAGGCTCAATAATGGCACAGGTTGCTTAATTTATAAAAATAATAATTCTAAGTACAGCTAAAAATTAAAACCCTAATCCAAAATAATAAATAGTATCAATTTCTCCAAAAGCAACCCCTACTTTTGTGATTAAATAACCCCAAAATCCCATGCCTGTTTCCATAGAAAGTTCAAAGCCATAAGACCCAATATTATCGTGATAATCTCTTGCTTCAAAATAATCGTAAAACGCAGATATATATATATCACCAGCAAAAAAGTTTGGGTTCCACCAACCGTTTCGTATTTGCATGAATTGTCGAGACATCTCTAAACTGTAACTATATCCACTTGTTTCATCATATTTAGTTTTGGTATAGCCGCGTATAGCAGCGATAGAGTCTATGTTTTTAAATCCATTAGCCCTTAATAAAATTTGTGCATTGTCTAACTTCACTTTTTCGCTAAAGCCTAGACTATAGCCATTGTTATTGAGGTCTGAGCTTGCTTGTGCTGATATAGTGTGTTCTGGGTAGTTCCAGTTTGCCTGAATAGCAGGAACCTTACTTTCAAGGTCGGTGCTATAGCCCAAGTATAAATTTGACAGACCTTTTCTATTGGATTTGTATATCGGGTATGATGCACTAATATACGTTTTTCTCTCATCTGATAATTGAACATTGCTAAAGTTTAAAGATAGAGGCATTAATAGCTTTGTGTTAAATTCTATATCAACACCAGCATAAGAGTTGTAATTAAGTAAATAACTGTTGTAACTAAGCGCATCTTGACCATAGGCCAGATAAGGCAAGAACCTAATAGATGGCAAAGCCATACTTCCAAGGTCAGCGCTAAGTGCATTGTTTGGCTTTAGTTTAGGGTCAAAAACAAATTCTTGTTTTGTTGTTTTTTCATGGTCTTTTTGAGTGTATTCTTTTTCTATAGTTTTTGCTTTATATATTTGTTCTGCATTAATGTTTATGCCAACATAATAAAGGTTATTATCTATAACCAAACCATTAGAGGCATAGCTGCTATCTGTAAGTGAATAAGTTTTACGGTTTTTTAAGTTATAACAGTAGACCCCAACTTTTTTGTCATAATTTGCAGTAAAGTAAAGCTTCTCATTAGCAGCTTTTAAGTTGGTTTCTGCCCATGCAGAATCAATTATAGGTGTTGTCTTAAGGGTAGTTAAATCAAGTTCACAGATATCCCAAGATCCCAGCTGCTTTTTTGCAACTACATAAATATGATCATTTATTATTTCAAGTTCTGATATTTGTCTTTTGGTTATCCCTAATTTTGTTTTAGTGCCGCTATGATACTCCCAAACTTCACTTCCGAACCGCCCCTTTTTATCAACTACATATATTATTTTATTTTCATTTATCACAACAAAGTCTTTAAATTCTGCAGAGAAAATAGGCTCTTTTATATTGGTTTTTAAGTCCAGTTTATTTAGGAATGCTATGCTGCCATAGCCGAAATTCAGGGTGTTATCAAATCCGTTTATTACATCTGTTACTGCAAAGTACAGGTTATCTCTAATACGCTGACACTCTCCGATCATGGGTGTATTTTCTTTTTCTATTATCTTTTCTGTGCCTGTTTTCGGGTTGTATTCAATTATTTGGCTGTGAAAGTTATAGATAAATGCATGGTTCTGCTGAATTTTTTTTCTTACATAGTAAAGCAGCCCTTGGTAAGAGCTTAGCGCATAATCGTTTGATACATATTGGGGTTTAGAAATTAGCACGCCTTTAATTTGCCAGTTACTATGCTTTTTTGTTTCATAAACCTGCCAGTCTTTATATAAATCAAATAAGGTTTTTTTGTAGATTTTTTTAGCAGATCTATCTAAGCCAAATTGCGGGATGAGTGTGCTCATGTATGATGATCTGTTACTACCAGATTCAGAAAAAAATTCAGCAAACGTTTCTTCGCTATGTTCTTTAGCTAAATAGTCAAAAAACGCGCCACCATAAACATAGTGTTGGCCAAGTGGATAGTTGAAGTGAAAGTAATTGGCTTGTGATGGGTTTGGTAGTTTTCCTGCCTTTGCTTTGCAGGCAACTATTGCTTCATAATAGCCATCATTCAAACGGCCTTCATATGGGCTTATTTGAGATTCAGTATAAACCGTTATGCCTTCAAGTACCCACAACGGGCTATAGATATTTGGTGAGTACATAGATCCAAATATAGTTGTGTAGAGCTGCGGTATTCCAGATACATTTCTCTGGTGGTTTTGGTGGGTTAGCTCATGGACACCTAACATCCGTGGCCAATTTTCTAAGCGCGCGAGCTGAGATGTAGAGCTTGGGCTATTTGCATAAAATGTTACCCGATCATTAATAAAGTCAGAGAACCCGTTAGTTTCTAGCCCCATATCCTGAATAACTATTATGGATTTATAGTGGTTTTTATTGCCAGTTATTTTTTGGATATAACTTTTATTCTGCTGTAAATAGAAAAGAGTTTCTTGTGCTTGGTGCTCAAATCCTTTTGGGAAATAGACTGTAAATGACTTGGTCTCATAAGTTCGCCAATCAAGTATAGATGCTGTTGATTGGCTATTAAAAAACAAAAAAAAGCATATTAGGATAGTTAACTTAAGTAGATTTTTTGTGGTTTTGGAGCTCATATTAAACCAATTGTAATTTTTGGTAACTGGGGTTGTCAAACTAAAACGAGTTTCTTTTCTTTATGCTAAAATAAATACATATGCTAATTAAAAAAATAATAAAAAAGAAGTTGGTTTTGGGTGTTGTATATGCGCTGATGTTATCAGGCCTCCAAGCCTCAATAATGGCTAAACCAATCAAACTGAATATACCAACAATTTATGGCGAAATAGAAGTTGGCTATGATACATCCAAAATAGGAACCGAAAAACTTAAGCGAGTATTAAGGATTTCGCCATACTGCACCAAAAACGAGATAGACGTTGTTTGGGCTTTCGGGTCACCAAAAAGTCAGAGTGACGAAGCTTATTTTGAAAGGGTAGAGGCGGTTGTTGCTGCTAATAAGAAAAACTTAATAATTTTGACAGATAATGAGTTTCCTGCAGTTTTAAAGACTGTTGTTGATTTTTATAAGAGGCAGATAGGTTTTTATTTGTGGTTAAATGAATCAAAGGCTACGTATTATAAGACTCTTGATACAGGTGTTTTGAGCAAGGGCTTTGATTGGCTTGATTTTGAAGAGGTTTGCGGATCAATTATAGTTGAGATAAATGAAGCAAATAATTTTGCTGAAAAGAGAGAACTTATATCTTTTGATTGGCATAATGCAGTTAACTCAGCTTACCAAGATGCGTTTCCGTCAAGCAGTTATCCACGCGCAGCTTGGGACGCATTTATTAAAAAATATAAAATTACAGTTAAAGAATTAGATGGCGGTTTTATTTAGGTCTGTATGTAATACGGCCACGTGTCATATCATACGGCGAAAGCTCAACTTTTACAGTGTCACCCATTAGGATTCTTATGTAATATTTACGCATTTTACCAGATACGTGTGCGATTATAGATTGACCCATTTCCAGTTTAACTCTGAATTGGGCTCCTGGAAGGCACTCTTCAACAACGCCAACAACTTCGATTGCATCTTTCTTTTTGTTCATTCTTTAGATTCTCCTACATTAACAAGGTGCGGTCAAGAAATAATAAAGGCTACGCACGCATAGCCTTTATATGTATTTAACGGGATTGGGCTTATAGACCTTTAATTAGATTTAGATAGTTTTTCGGGTCTTGAATTTCTTTAAGTAGTTTCGTTGTTATATTATTTGTAACATTTTTGCCATTATAAGTTAATATTATGTCAGTTTTAGTTGTGTTGTATATTTCTGATAGTTCATCTAGCAGTCTATCAGGGTTGTTAACCACTTCAAGAGGTTGTTTTATACTTAAGTAGTTTACATTGATGGTGATTTTATTCAAATGCTCCTCGACACTCGGATAGTTAATTAAACTTTGCTTTGCCTCAATCTTTTCTTTATATAACGTAGAAATACTCATAATATTTTCCCTCCATGTTTTGGTTTTTATTTATTAATAACAAACTTCATTCTACTATGTTATCGAAATAAAAGTAAAAAAATTTCAAAAAGATTAATAAATCATGAATTTGTGATCAAAAAATATGTATAGATGTAAAAAAATACATGAAAAAACCTCAGTGTTGTATTTATGTGGATATGTAAAAAAGTGATCATAATAGCAATAAACACAAAAGATGAAAGTGCTCAGAGGTCTGTGCGTACGTTGTTGCAGAGTAGCACGAAAATAAGGTTTTTTTTATGCTGATATTCCCGCCTACGCGGGAATGACATTAACATTCACCAGGGATGACAGTCTAAAACAATGAATTTGTGCTGCTCTGCAACAACGCATGCACACTGCTCTGAGATGTTCTAGTCTCAATTGCTCTGCAACAACGTACGCACAGACCTCTGAGCATTTTGCTGGTATGTTTCTGCTAAACGTGAACAAAGGTTGCTATTAGATATTTCATAATATGAATGTTACGAGTAAAATATGCCTATGCCTAACGAACTATTTGATATCAATCCAACAACTATGTCTCTTTACACAAGCAATAGCCTCAAAACTCTAGCTCAAGAGCTTGCTTGCCAGATGATCGAGAGACCTTTAAACGGCATTTTTAAACCTGAGATTATTGTTGTGCAAACACCTGGTATTAAGCGTTGGCTATCTTTTGAGCTGGCAGATATTTTAGACGTTTCTGCGAATTTACAATTCATCACCCCAAACGAAGTTTTAACTAAAGTGTTTTCTTCATTATTAGATAATTGTCAAAACTCTATTTTCGATCAGCAAGCGTTGGTATGGGCTGTGATGAGAATTTTGAAAAGTGACTTTATTAATAGAGCAGAGTTTAGTTATTTAAAAAAATATATTGAGGATAACGATCAGAAACTGTATCAATTATCACAACGTATTGCAGATTTATTCGACCAATATCAAATGTATAGACCCGAGTTGATCTATATCTGGGAAAGGGGCTCTTTGCTATATAAAACAGAAGCTGAGATTTGGCAAAAGCTTTTATGGCAACAACTTCTTAGTATATACGGAAGAACTCATCGTTTAGCTATAACAGAGCAATTGGTTACAAAGCTAGCAAGTTTACCCCCAGACTCTATCAAGGCTATGGTAGAGCGAGTTTGGGTCTTTGGAGTTTCTACACTTTCTCATTATCATTTAGAGCTGTTATTTGAGGTTGGTAGAAAAGTGGCTGTTAAGATGTTTCTATTGAACCCCTGTAAATATTATTGGGGCGATATCAATTCTAAACGCGAACAAGTTTGGCTAAGACGTCGTTCAAAAGGCAAAGACACTAAAACAGATCTGCATCTGGAAACTGGTAACAGATTATTAGCATCGTTAGGTAAGCTGGGCAGATCTTTTATTTCCGAGCTTTTTCAGTTTGAGATGTTAGAGCATTTTGACATTTTTTCAGAAAAGAAACCAAAGACACTTTTGTCTAATATTCAAAACGATATTTTGAACCTAACTAACCCCCAAAAAAAATATATGGCTGTTGAGCATGCAAGTTCTATCACAATCAATTCGTGCCATAGCCCTTTAAGAGAGGTTGAGGTTCTTTATGATTACTTACTTTCCTGTTTTGATAACGACAGAAAATTAAAGCCTGCAGATATCACGGTAATGGTTACAGATATTGAAGCTTATGCCCCTTATATAGATGCTGTTTTTAAAGCTGGAGATCATAGAATCTCTTATAGTTTGGCGGATATAAGTTATAAAAAGGAAAGCACAGTGGCTGATGTATTTTTAGCTATTCTAAGTTTAGAAAAAACTCGCTATCAAGCCCCAGATATTTTGGCGTTACTAAGTTATGCACCTATCCAAAAAAAGTTTAGAATAATGGATGCTGATTTAAAAATTCTTACAGATTGGGTTTCTAAAACAAACATTGCTTGGGGCAAAGACGGTGAAAGTAAAGAAGGTTATGGGCTGCCACCAAGCCAAGAAAACACCTGGCAAGCTGGTATTAAGCGTATGTTGTTAGGTTATGCAATGCTTGATGATGGGGGGTCTCTTTATGAGGGTGTTTTACCTTTTAGTGAAATTGAAGGTAGCGGCTCAGAGCTTTTGGGTAAGTTTATTGATTTTATTGAAAAGCTCTTTGAGATTGTCGATAGTTTTGATGTAAAGCAAGATATTGCTTCATGGATAATAGTCCTCAAAAGAATTATTGAAGCCTTTATAGTTGAGGACGATGATTCTGCAAGGGATGTCGAATATATATATTCAGCAATAAATAGCTTGCTTGAACATAGCCAAGCTTCAGGTTTTGATGAGGGGATAGGGTTCAAAGTCATCAAAAAATATTTTGAAGAATATTTATCGTTTCAAAGCTCTGGTTTGGGTTTGATTGCAGGTGGCGTTACTTTTTGTTCTATGGTTTCGATGCGCGGTGTTCCAGCCAAGGTTATAGCGGTGCTTGGCATGTCAGATTCTGCATTCCCACGTAAATCATTTGCAACCAGTTTCGATCTTATGCAAGTCGCTCCCAAACCATTGGATAGAGTTTTAAGAGATGGCGATAGATATTTATTTTTAGAGGCGTTAATCTCGGCTCAAGAACGATTCTATGTGAGTTATATAGGCCAGGACATTCAAGATAACACTGTTTTACAGCCATCAATTTTAGTTTCCGAGCTATTAGATTATATAAAGCAGTCTTATTATAATGATGGCAAAGATATATTGGAGACAGTTTTTCAAAAACAACCATTACAAAGCTTTAGTAAAGCTTATTTTCAGCCCAACACAAACCTTTTTACTTACTATCAACTAAGTTATAAAGAAAACAAAGAGCTTTTAGAATCTGTTCCAAATATTAAAAATATTCAAAAAAAACAGCAAGAGTTACGGGCTCTATCATCAGAGCTAGATCCACGTTTCTATGATATTTCAATTGATGATCTTGTCCATTTCTTTAAAAATCCAGCCAAATACTTCCTAAAAAATCGGTTAGGTGTCACTTTTAAGGATCAAAAAATAAATATCGAATCAAAAGAGCTCTTCGAATTAGAGCCATTAGGTAGTTATAAGTTAAGGCTTGAAGTCCTAAAATATTATCAAAACAAAGCAAAAAATAATGGTATAAATGACCTTGAAAAGATACTAAGGGCAAAAGGCGTTTTACCGCATGGTTCTGTGGGGTCAGCAATACTAAGTTCCTGTTATCAAGAAATAACTTTGTTTGTTGATAGGTATGAATTATTAGTAGCGGCAGCACCAAAAATTCAAACAGCACTTAATATTAGTTTAAAACTAGACGGAAAAGAGTTTCGAATATCAGGAGCTCTTGATAGAGTCCATAAAAATATAGGGCAGCTCTTTTTAAAACCAACCCATAAGCCGTCTGCAAAAGATAAGTTAGAACTATACATAAGACATCTGGCAACCAATCTTACATCATTATCAACCAGTGAGTTGGATAGCCAATTTATGTATATAAATCAAAAGAACGATCTAAAAATGGAGCCAATATCAAATCCCCAAAAAAAGATGGAAGATCTAGTAACTATCTATAACAAAGGCATCCAATCTTTAATTAAACTTAGCCCAACAATAATAGTTAAATATAATGAGTTCCTAAAAAAAGGTGCCCCAGAATCAGAGGCAGCGACAAAAGCATATGAAGAGTTTTATAAAAACACGAACTTTGAAAATGTTGATCCATATTTTGGGTGTTGTTTTAGTATGCCAGGAGTTGAGGTAGATAATAGTTTGTTGTTCTGTATTTGATTTATCACTATTTAAGTTCTAAACCAATGGCTAGAATACAACCAGTTGGTGATCTAATCGAAGTATAAAGTAAATGCTACAATAAAAAAAATCAAAAAAGAGGAAGCTTAAATTACACTTAAAACCTTTAATGTTCTTGATCAAAAACTAACTCCAGGCCCCAAACTAATCCAAGCTAGTGCAGGGACAGGGAAGACCTATAGCATAGCAATCCTTTTCTTGCGCATGGTTTTGGAGCTTGGGTTTGATGCTAAAGAGATATTAGCTGTTACCTATACCAACGCAGCAACAGAAGAGATGAAGGCAAGGGTTCGGCTCTTCTTTAGCCAAGCTTTGCTTGTGCTTACCAACCAGGACCAAGCAGATATCCCGTCAGAAATAAAAGCTGTAATAGACGTAGCCCTAAAAAACCGATCAAAAAAAGAGCTTATTAATAATGTTCAAGACACGATTTTATGTTTTGATGAGATCCCAATCTTTACAATACATGGCTTTTGTCAGCGTTTGATCGCAGAAAATGCTTTTGAAAGTAAAGTTAATTTTGATTTAGAGTTGGTTGCTGATATTTCAGATATCTTGGATGAGACTGTTGAAGATTTTTATCGTCAAAAATTTAATAATCTAGAGCCAGAGCTTGCAGATTATTTATACGTAAATAAAATAACGCCTACTTGGCTCAAAAAAAAGCTAAACAATCGTTTCGTTAATCCTTTTTATGAGGTTCGGCCCATAAGTGCAGACCTGGATTTCTTGGATCAGTTAAGTAGCTTAAGACAGTTATTTAGCAAAGCTAAAATGCAATGGCAAGAAAATAGAGCCTCTATTATTAAATTGCTTAATTCCCCAACTTTAAATAAAAAGTCATATAAAGTGGCTAGTATAAGTTCTTTGGTATCAGATCTAGACCTATATTTTGCACAAAGTTATCCGTCATTAAAAATATCAACTCGTTTTGTTTTAGTTACAAACACCAAAATTGAGAGCTCTACCAATAAAGGCCAGTCATTAATAGAACATGAACTATTTATGATTTGTGACGAGTTTATGAAAGAGGCTGTTTCTATTAAGGATAGCTTTGAAAATTATCTTAATAGTCAACTTGTATCTCTTTATGAATATGCAAAAAATCAAGTAGATAAAAAAAAGCTAGAGCATGATCTATGTTCTTTCGATGATCTTTTACTAACTATTTACTATGCATTAGAAAGTGATGAAAAGACCGGTTTGCAACAAGTGATTAACATCAAGTACAAGGCTGTTTTGATTGACGAGTTCCAAGATACGGACAGTATTCAGTACACAATTTTCAAAAATTTGTTTGATGAAGCAAAAATAATGTTTTTTATTGGTGACCCTAAACAAGCTATTTATGGTTTTCGTGGCGCTGATATTAATACTTATTTAGCTGCTACAACTCAAATCGAGCCCAACTCTTGCTACTCTATGAAATATAACTATCGTTCTGAACCTAATCTTATAAATGCTATTAACCATTTATTTAACCAATCACAAAACCCCTTTATAAATGATGCAATAAAGCTAGATAGGGTAGAATCTGCTGGGGTTACTAAAGACCTACTCACTGAAAATAGCTCATCAAGACCACCCCTAAATATTTGGTACCAGAAACCTTTAAAAGAAGGCTCTGTTATGGCAAAAGGAACACTTGAGCCTATTTTTCATCAATCAATAGCAAAAGAGATTTTAGGCCTCTTAGATCAAAAAAATGATGTGAAGCTGGGTGAGCACCCAATTAAACCTAAAGATATAGCCATTCTTGTTAGGGCTGGTCGTGAGGGTATGATAATAAAAGATACACTAGATTCTGTTGGTATCCCATCCGTTCTTTCTAAACAGGGCAATATTTATGCTTCTGATACAGCCATAGCATTCTATTATGTGCTTGTTGCGATCGCTTATCCAGAGAACCAGGCCTATATAAAGGCAGCTTTACTTTCAGCTGTTATGAATGAATCTATTCTAGAACTAGAAACCATTTTGGAAAATAATACAGAGTGGGAAGGTTGGGTGAATAGATTTTTTAAATATCATAATATCTGGCATAATCAAGGTTTTATGGTTATGTATAGGCGCTTTATCAAAGATAATCAGATCGAGTCTAACTTATTACAAAAAAGCAATGGCGAACGTCAACTTACCAACCTAAACCATTTAGCAGAGCTGCTACATGCAAAAGCGAACTCTTCTAAGATTTATCAGTTATTAGAGTTTTTTGAAGAGTCTATAATCAAGGTTGGCTTGGGAAATACTATCAGCCCAGAACATGAGTTGCGTTTAGAAAGTGATGAAAATGCAGTGCAGATACTTACCTATCACAAAAGTAAAGGTTTAGAGTTCCCTGTTGTATTTTTAGGGGTAGACCCACTAGCAGTAAAAAATCAGTCAGGCACAGTAACAAAAGACCATGAAATACTAATTAGCCCTTCAGAACAAGATCTGGAAGTAATAGATAATGACAGCTTGGCAGAAAATATGCGTTTGTTATACGTTGCACTTACCAGAGCTAAGAATCGTTGTTATATATGTTGGTCAAAAATGAAAGGCTCAGAAACCTCTGCTTTTGCCTATCTTTTCCATGGTTCAAGTTCAAAAACATTATATAAAGAGCGTTTAGATCAAGACCTATTTTCAGATATTCAGGCGTTGGGTTTGAATGACAATATTAATGTTTGTGACCCACCAGTATTAACCCTTGGCAATACCTATCATAAACCAGCTGAAAATATAGAGCTCAAACAATTAAAGAAATTTAAGTATAGAGTGCCAGATGGTTGGCAGGTAAATAGTTTTTCGTCTTTAAGTAGAAGCTATGTTTCTATTGCAGATAGAGAGTTGCCAGAGTTGGATAGCTGGTTTTCTAGCGAAAAGGAAATCATAGAAACACCTTCGATTTTTAATTTTCCTAAAGGGGCAAAGGCCGGCAATTTTATGCATGAAATACTTGAGAATATCGATTTTCAGGGTCAGGTTCAAGAGCGATGTCTTGTTGTTGATGCAGCTCTTGATAAATATAATTTCAAGAACTATAGGGGCTTCAATTGGCAACCTGTCCTTTTAATGATGCTAGATAATGTGTTAAATACAAACATAGTTGATACAAATAACCAGGCCACTTTTAAGCTTGCAGATATAGAGAAAGCAGCTTTGATAAAAGAGCTTGAATTTTATTTCCCTGTAAGTAATAAGTCTAAAGAAAAGGTGTCAAGTTTAATAAACATAGATCTTACCAAAAAACAGCTGGCTGGATACTTGAAGGGTTTTATTGATCTTATTTTTTGTTATAACAATAAATACTATATTTTGGATTGGAAATCTAATTATTTGGGGTCAGACCTAACTGATTATAATAATATAAATATTACTAAATCCATGACAGAACATAATTATGTTTTGCAATATTATATTTATATAACAGCGGTCAATAAATACTTACGAACACGTCTCAAAGATTATAGTTATGAGCAAGATTTTGGTGGCGTTTATTATTTGTTTTTAAGGGGTATAAATAAAAAAAAGTCAGGTTATGGCATCTATTTTGATAAGCCTAAAAAATCTGAAATAGAGGGTTTGGAATATGCATTATCTGGAAAATAAACTAATAGATAGTAACTTGTTTGGTAAATTAGATATAAACTTCGCAAAATACATTGGCGAGCCTGTAAATATGGACGAGGGGGTAGGGGATGTAGCACAGTTTTTAGCTGCTATGGTTAGCAAGGCTAGGCATGAAGGTTATGTAAGTATAGGTCTAAGAGAGACATTTGAAGTTGCAAAAGACTATTTTAGCGCAGCTCTTAAGTTAACAAATTATGAAGCGTGGTTAGAGGCAATAAATAGGGTTCCTGCTATAGGTGTGCCTGGTTCTAATAAGCCACTAATATGCTTTAAACAAAATCTCTATTTACAAAAATATTGGATATATGAAAACAATGTCTATTCAACCCTAAAAACAATGTCCCAAATAAAGTTAGATATTGTAGATAAAGATAAATTTAATGAAAATTTAATGTTTGTTTATGGCCAAGAATCCGTTGGTTCTGATAACCAACAAAGAAAAGCAGCAATAAAAGCAGCCCAAAACAAACTAACAATAATCACGGGCGGGCCAGGCACTGGCAAAACCACCACTTTAACCTCGATTTTATATCTATATAAAGAACAGTTCCCAAAAGCAAAAATTGCGTTACTAGCACCAACAGGTAAGGCTAGCCAGCGCATCACAGAAGCTATGCAAGCGGCTGTTGCCAAGCTAAAAATCAAAAGCGCATTTTCAGAAATTTCGACATCAACTATCCATCGTATGCTTGGTTACAGGTATAATTCACCTTTTTTTAAGCATAATGAAAATAACCCATTAAACTATGATCTAATAGTAATAGACGAAGCCTCTATGATTGATATTGCCTTGATGTCAAAGCTACTAATGGCATTTTCAACTAATACACGTTTGATTTTAGTGGGCGATAAAAATCAGCTTTCTTCTGTAGAGGCAGGCTCCTTTTTTGGTGCTTTTTGTATTAACCAATCGTTTGAAGATAATATTATTAACCTTACAAAAAACTGGCGTTTTGGTGAGGATAGTGGCATAGGTCAGCTAAGCCAAGAAATTCAATCCGGAAAGTCGATTGCCGAGCTATTACCGATATTTGAATCATATAACGATATAAATCATTTAAAGCTCGATAAAGATACTGTGTTGAATATAGTAGATAAGTATATAGAAAACTATTATCAAAAAATAGTTACGGAACCTGATATTACAAAGGCAATAAACTTAATCAACACTAGCCGGATACTGTGTGTGTTTAATGAAGGTTTGTTTGGCGCTACAAAAATAAATAGCTTGATTAAAAGAGTTTTGATTGAGAGGGGTTATGTATCAAGAACAGATCAAATATATAACAATCTTCCGATCTTAATTACAAAAAACGACTATAACCTAGGTCTTTTCAATGGCGATACAGGCTTGATAAGAGCTACCCAAAGTGGTGAGCTCAGAGCCTTTTTTATTAAAGAAGATGGCCAACAAAGAAGCTATGCGCCAGCAATGCTACCGTCCTATTTGCCATTATATGCCATGACCATTCACCGCTCGCAAGGTTCGGAATTTCAAGAAGTGATAATTATCCTTCCAAAATCAGAAAATATGCGTACCAGTAAAGAGCTGCTATATACAGCTATTACAAGATCTAAGAAGCGTGTGTTAGTTATGACTCCAGAGGCATCTAAATAAGTAGTCTTGTATTAAGCTTAAAAAACTTCTAACTATATTCACTAAACTTACTAAAAATAATAGATGTTTTATTTTAGATGTTAATGGGTATATATAATCTATACCCAAACCAAAATAGAAACTAGAACACAAATTTTAAAACTTATGTATATATATACACGTCGCTTTAAAATTTGAATCCTATTTTCATTTTGGTTTGGGTATATAAATTACCGTTAAAAATAAAAAGGAGCCAGTAGTTATGAAAAAGATAAAGATAATGTTTTGTGTTTTTATATTAGCTGTATGTTTTCAAGGTGTGGTTTTAGCAGAGACTATCGAAGAAAAAATTTTAGCAAGTGATGCTGCTGCTGGTGATTATTTTGGTTATTCCGTAGCAATTAGTGGAGATTATGCCATTGTGGGGGCTTATAGTAATGATGATGCAGGAGCTGTCTCTGGCTCTGCGTATATCTTTCTGAGATCAGGAACATCTTGGAGCCAAGAGGCTAAGATCACGGCTAGTGATGCTGCTGCTGGTGATTATTTTGGTTATTCCGTAGCTATTAGTGGAGATTATGCCATTGTGGGTGCTTATTGTAATGATGATGCAGGAGATAACTCTGGCTCTGCGTATATCTTTCTGAGATCAGGAACATCTTGGAGCCAAGAGGCTAAGATCACGGCTAGTGATGCTGCTGCTGCTGATTATTTTGGTCTTTCCGTAGCTATTAGTGGAGATTATGCCATTGTGGGGGCTAGGTATGATGATGATGCAGGAGGTGCCTCTGGCTCTGCGTATATTTACACAGGCTTTTCATTAAAATCAACAATAGACGAAATCTACACATTTGAAGAAAGCCAAGACTATTCAAGTGGCGAGCTAACAATCGGAAATACTGATACTGGCACAGCAACCATAGAAAGTAGTGTAGAAGTAAGTAATATCGACACAATATACGTAGGCAAAGAACCAGAAGGTATAGGAATATTAACAGTATCAAACCCAGGTTCAAGCCTAAGCGGTGATAACATGACAGTAGGCCAATCAGGATCTGGCACAGTAACCCAAACCGAAGGCACAGTAGAAATAACCAACACCTTAAAGATAGCAGAGAATATAGGTTCTATAGGAACTTATATTCTAAACGGATCCTCAGCAGTATTAGATGCCGGCACAATCGATATCCAAGCCGGAACCGGAACATTAGCCCTCAAAACCGGCACGCTAAAAGTAACCACAATAAGCGACTCAGTAGTAAACCAAGGAGTAACCCTAAACCCCGGTCATTCACCCGGAATAAACACAGTAGCCGGCGACTACACGCACCAAGGAGCAGCGACATTACACATAGAAATGTCAGGCCCAAGCGCGAGCGGCCCAGTGCAATACGACCAACTAAAAGCTAGTGGTGCAGTAAAAATAGAGGGTGGCAAACTAAAGATCGAATTTTTAGAAGGATACACGCCAGAGCTAGACACAGTTTTTAATATAATAGACGGAACAATAACCGGCACATTTGATAGCTACGAATTTCCAGCCAATGCCTTTTTTAAATTAACAAACCTATATACAACAGGAGAAATAATCTATTTTGGAATGGGAGAAACTGACAGCGACGACGATGGAGTACTCGACAGTGTAGATGATTTTGATACCGACCCAAACCTAGTATCTATAGATTACATACCAGACGCAGGAACTATGGGCACCTTAACCTTTGAAGATAAGTACCCAGTAAAAGGCGATTATGATTTCAATGACTTGGTAATGGGATATAAGTATCGCCATCTCTTAGACCCAGAAAACAAAGTAAAAGCTATGCATTATTTATATACAATAAGAGCAATGGGCGCAAATAACGCGTTAGGATTTGCGATCCAATTCCCAACAATAAATGCGAGTGTGGGGTATAGCGCGACCCTAGAGAAGAATAGTGAAGGAGCAATCGAAACAACAGCCCAGGCTGGAAAAACCAAGCTAACATTCAATATCTTTGCCAATGCAAAAACCGAGCTAAATAGCGGAAGTAAGTTTG
>Ga0233447_1000198_pt1 | contig 76272 bp, 52 predicted proteins | sample SI_124_October20_3_FD_183014 | JGI IMG/M metagenome (GOLD analysis project Ga0233447, IMG submission 183014) | Seawater microbial communities from Saanich Inlet, British Columbia, Canada - SI_124_October2016_135_MG | ecosystem: Environmental > Aquatic > Marine > Inlet | place: Canada: British...
ATTCCTCCGTATTTTTAGTAGAATTAAGAGGATAGCCTATCTTAAATATTAAAAACACGTCTATGACGTGTTTTTTTGTGCCTGTTTTATTCTTGGGTTATTTTATTTTTACCGGACACCAGTGATATTCAACCCCAAATAATTTGCAAATAATTTGCTAATTTTTTTATGAAATAATTTTGTTTTTTTATCGATAATTAATAAGTTATGATTAAAAAAATAATTTCAGTACTAAGTAGTAGCTCAGAAATAAGTATCAACTCAAAAGTCCTTGATTTGGTTTTTCAGATACCGACTACTGCTACTATAAAGCACTTTAGGCGTCGCTCATTAACCCCTACCGCCAAGCTTCGCACTAGAGAAAGCTCTAGGCGTCGCTCATTGACTCCTACCACATCTGTTATTAGAAGTAGCTTTAGGCGCCACTCATGTATTAATACAATAGGAAACCGTTTTTATGAAAGTACCGATAGTTGTTTAAGTGTTTCAAGTGTTTCGACCACATCTTGTTGTAGTTCACGTCGTAATTCCGGTGTTTTAAGTCGCATTTTTTATGCAGCTAAACAGCTTGAACAAGACTTTCATGCAGAAGACAGAGGCTCTTTAATAGATACGTTTATTAAGTTATTCAAGGTTGTTTCTTTACGAAGATTGACAGGGGAGGCTGCTGTAAAAACAAAAGTTTTTTCCAGCTTACCCTCTGCTTTTGAAGGATTTTCATCCCCTGTGGGATTATATAGTGATATTGTAGCATATGGTTTTTTTGCCGCTTATGAAGATGGTTATCCTAGCTCTTGGGATACAGATTTTGATATGAATATGGTAATAGACACAACAATACCAGTTAGAAAACTGGCTGCCCTAAAAGAAAACATAATGAAAATTTTACGCGATGTTAGTGATGAATTTGCAACTGAAGGAATAGAATTTGAGGTAAAAGATTTTACTTTAAAATTACTTCGTGATCTTAAACGTGAACGAGTAGAGAGTTACGGAGGTATGTTATTTGCTATTTATGTTAGCGATAAAGTAAGGCCTATTGAGGGAACAATGGCGTTGGTTAAAAGTGAAGATGGTTTTTTTTGTAGAGATGTTGATAAAGCTGTAACTCCATATGATATTAGAGTAGCAGATGATTTTTTGAGAATATTGAGACATGTTTCAGTAACCACCCCGGAAGAAATTAATCAAGATTTAATGGCATATTGTATAAAAATCATTGAAGGCAAAGATATTAAATATAAAATGCGTTTTGACGGGTACATCAGAAGTGATGCACGTTTTCGAAAAGCACTTGTTAATTGGATGCAAGCATATGCAGCTTTTGTTTTTAATTTAGGAGACAATCCGCATAAGCCAAGCTCTACAATTAGACAAGCTGCGTCAATTGGAGATAATAGCCTTAACTGGAGGGCTCCAGTTAAGGCTATTATGAAAAGAGTTACAGACTATAGAAAGCGGTCTCCATTTCCGTTTAGAAGAGACCAAAAAAAACTGGCTGGACAGACAGTCTTATTTAACAACATGGTTGATGAATGAAGCTTTTGAGCTTGCTGCTAATCATGACACTATAAGCGCTGATATTTTTGCCAGGATGTGCAGTTCTAATCCTAAATTTATAGATGACTTTGAAGGTTTGCTTTTTCATTTTCAGGACTATGAAGATGAATTGGCACAAATTGATATGGAACGCATTGATATGGCTTGTAGGCCTGGCTTAAAACGTTTTAAACGGGTGTTATGTTCCGGTCCTCTTATTTCTGATCTTGATATTAGCCCTGAATTGAATAAGAGATATGGCGCCTATAAATTTAGAGCTAATTTTAGACATTTATTGGAAGAAATAAAAGAATTGCAAGGTGAAGCTTGTGACAAAGCTCAAACACAGCTTATAGAAAATTATAAATTTCTAGGTTGGGTAGTTTTCAAACATTTTGAACGAGCGAACCTAGCATTAGTATCTACTATTGAAGAAAGACTTTATATTGATTTAAATAAGCTTCTTAAAGAAACAAGCGATAAATTTAATGTAAGTCATTCATATGGACAATAGGAAAAAATATATATAGAATACAAACGAATTATTTTATAAATTATATTTATACTAATTTATAAAATAGACCATGGTCTCGGGGTGTAGCGCAGCCTGGTTAGCGCACCTGTTTTGGGAACAGGGGGTCGGAAGTTCGAATCTTCTCACCCCGACCAAACCATAATTTTAGTTCTAACAAAGTCTACAGTGCTCAACCATGTCATAAATTGAATTCAGATCAACACTTCAACCTTCTTATATCTCAATATTCTGAATTTAAATGAAGCTCAAATCCTTTCTAGTCAAATGATAATATAATCTATCTAATTATCATTTTAATGCGTAAGTGACAACATGGGTTTACTTGTTATCACTTACGCATTAAAATAACAATATAGTCAATCATATTATCATTTATGTAAAAATGTGAGGATGCATGTTTAAAGCTGGCCAATATAAACAACAATATGAATACAAAAGTTTTTTACCTTCTTTTGTAAATCAAAGATATGATTGTCAAAACAAAGATATTCCTGTTCTGCTTGAAAACGCTATGCGTTATGTAGGAGAATTAAACGCATATTCAACACTCGTTCCTGATGTGGATTTCTTTATTAAAATGCATATTATTAAAGAAGCCACCACATCAAGCAGAATCGAAGGAACAAAAACCAATATAGATGAAGTAGTGCTACCTGAAACAGAAGTAACCCCTGAAAAAAGAGACGATTGGTCAGAAGTTCAAAACTATATAAAAGCTATGAACTTTGCAATCGCAGAACTCAAAAATCTCCCCCTATCAATGAGACTAATAAAAGAGGCTCATAAACATCTTTTATCTGGTGTAAGAGGACATCACAAACAACCAGGAGAAATCAGAAAAAGCCAAAATTGGATAGGCGGTTCAAGTTTAAATGATGCATTTTTTATCCCCCCACATCATAATAATTTACCAGATTTATTAACTGACCTAGAAAAATTTTGGCATAACAAAAAACTTAATATACCTAATTTATTAAGAATAGCCATCAGCCATTATCAATTTGAAACAATTCACCCTTTTCTTGATGGAAACGGCAGAATAGGAAGACTTCTAATTACATTACATTTAGTAGATATGAACATTTTAACTAAACCAGCTCTTTATCTATCAGACTTTTTCGAAAGAAATAGAGGCTCATATTATGACTCCCTAACTATGGCAAGAACATCCAACAACCTAGATCAATGGATCAAATTCTTCTTATCCGGTATCATTGAAACAGCAAAAGGGGGAAAAGAAACATTAGAATCAATAGTTCATCTTAGAAAAAATTATGAAAATAAAATAATGACACTAGGAAGAAAAGCAAAGATAGCTCATAATTTCTTGCTTTTTCTGTTTTCAAATCCTGTTGTAACTATTAACCAAACCTCTGACTTCTTAAAAATAGGTTTTGCTGCAGCAACTAGATTGATAAATGATTTTCAAAAATTAGGATTATTAAAAGAAATAACAGGTTTCTCTAGAAATAGGATGTTCGCTATTTCAGACTATTTAGCAATATTTAAATAATTAGCAACCGTATTTAGTTCTAATCTCATCAGAGTAAAATCAATTATTTTGATTATTAAAAACCAATTAAAACAATGATAAACTATACCTAAACCGAAATAAAAATATTAATTAATTCGTAAATACGTTAATGAATTAGCCAACGAAGCATATAATTATTTTGACAAAAATATCAAAGCTCTACCTAAAAAAACTGACGGGAGCTGGGATTTTGATTCTGGAGAATATCATAATACAGATGTTGATGCATTTAGACACACCTATATAAGTGGAGTTATAACACAAGAATACTGTGCAGCTTTTGCAAATCTTTAATGAATACTTTTTTGACTGGTTAAAAGGTTTTATTATGGATAGAGAATCTTTCGCATCAAATACTCTTTCAGGAATGTATCCTGAATATGAAGTAAAATTAGTTAATAATCTTCAACCACCAGTTTCGGTTGCAGATAGCAATAAAGAAAACAATTTAGGATAAAGTCTAAGTGCCTTTAACTCCGTATCATATTGGCCCAGGTCTGCTTATAAAAGCTATTTTGCAAAGTAGTTTCAGCTTCATGGTGTTTGCTTGGACACAAATTATTATAGATATCCAACCTTTAATAGTATTACTTATCGGAAAAAAGTAACTAAAACTTTTATTGCTAAAAACTAATCTCAGGTAATGAAAAAGATACTATATCCACATTTTTAGTTCTAACAAAGGCTATAATACTCGACCACTATAAAATCAAAAAAAAACCTCTATTACAGAGGTTTTTTTTATTAGTAATTAAAAAACATTTTTTTTTAATAAAAGCCCTGACTAGCACTACTACCCAAAAACTCTTTATAAGTACCACCAAAAACAAAAATTCCACTTGACCCAAACACAATCAATTTAGTAGCTAAAAGATGCAAAAAAGTCTCACTATGCGTCACTATAACAGCCGCTCCACTAAACCCCTCAACAGCCTCAACCAAAACGTCACAAGACTCCATGTCCAAATGATGTGTGGGTTCATCCAAAAACAATAAATTTGTTGGTGTTAAAAGAATCTTACTTAATAAAACCCGGCTCTTTTCTCCACCAGAAAGGAACGAATTTTTTTTCAAAGCAGCATCACCAGAAAACATCATACTGCCACAAATCTTTCTAACCTTCTCTCGGTTAGAACTTGGATCACAACCAAGCAATTCTTCTTCAATTGTATTTCCAGGATTCAAAGTTGATATATTAGTCTGCCCAAAATAACCAACTCTAGCAGCATTATGTAAATTAACCTCACCAGAAACAGGCTCTAACAAGCCATACAACAACCTCAACAAAGTGGATTTACCAATCCCATTCTTACCAATCACACAAATCTTATCATGTCTATCAATAGACAAGTTCAATTTATGAATAAGGTTATGTGACATTTTATCATATTTAAAGCTCAGATCATTTACCCGCATCAAAGTTTTTGCTTTAAATTCAGCCTCATTAAAATAAAAAGCCAAGTTTTGTATATCTGCCAATTTTTCTAATTTTTCAGATCTTTCCAACGCCTTAATCCTAGATTGAACTAGTTTCGCCAAATTTGCCTTTGATTTAAAAGTATCAATAAACACCCTGGTTTTCTTTTCTTTTTTTTCTTGATTCAGCCTGGTTTTCTCAAAGATCTCTTCCTCTTCCGTAATTTTCGAATATATATCAACAGATGACCCTCTAATCTTCTTAACCTTACTTCTATGAATAGCAACTGTATGGTTCGCTATATTATCCATAAAACGTCTATCATGAGAAATAATTATCAGCTCATTTCTCCACGCTTTTAAAAATTCTGTTAACCATCGTACAGACCCAATATCAAGATAGTTAGTAGGCTCATCCAAAAGCAGCATATCTGGGTTCCCAGCAAGCACCTTCACCAAATTCAACCTAATTTGAAATCCACCTGACAACTCTTGTGGATCTCGATAAAAATCATCCTCTGAAAAACCCAACCCCAACAACAGTTTTTCTACTCGCCACTCATCATATTGCTCATCAGGCCCAAGCCCCAAACAAGCCTCTTCAAGCACCATCTCTTTTGTAAACTCTAGATGCTGTTTCACATAGCCTAAAGTATAGTTTTTTGGCAAAGACACCGCCCCTGCATCTGGCTCCAACTCCTGGTTCAACATAGAAAAAAGCGTGGTTTTCCCAGAACCATTCCGGCCAACCAAACCAATTTTATCACCAGGATTAATATTAAAACTTACATCATCAAAAAGAACCTGGTCACCAAATGATAATGATATATTTCTTATTGAAATCATTGTTATTATTCTCCAATCAGCATAATAGGGGACTTTTACAAAATACCAAGAAAATTTATGGCTCTCTAATTTTGGTATTTTGCAACAATCCCCCAACAGCTTAACATCTACTCAAAGCCACAAACCAGCCCCACGACTTCTACAAAACCCATAATTTACCACACTCTTACAGAAAGCAACGTTTTCCTATACAATAGACCTGCGTTAAAATTAGAATATGGAGAAAATAATGAACAATAATAAAATCTATGTAGGAAACCTGTCCTTTAACACAACAGAAAGTGATCTAGAAACAGAGTTCTCAAAATATGGCGAAACTGCTGATGTAAAACTAATCTCAGACATGGAAACAGGCCGCTCAAAAGGCTTTGCTTTTATAACTTTTAAAACAGCAGAAGCAGTAGAAGCTGCTCTTGAAAAAAACGGCGAAGACATGGACGGACGTCCTCTTAGAGTTAATAAAGCTGAAGAGAGAAAACCAAGAAGCAATTCAGGGTCTAACAACTCAGGATCTGGTTTCGGAAACAGAAGATACTAATTATGAATAAAATATTTATTATTCTATTAAAAAACAATTACCTACTATTTCCTACAAAAAAGCCTAAAAAGAAAGGCAATTTTACAAACGAAGTAAAACTATTTGAACTAGACGGAAAATCACCATGCCAAGACATAACAAAATGGGTCGAAAGCAACTATGATCTACCAAACATAAAAGAAATAAAAGACTGGGAATAAATCCCCGGATTATTTAAAACTTTTCTTAAATAAACAAAACACCAAAAATTCTAAATTTTTGGTGTTTTGTTTTTATCACAGTATATACTCAAACCAAAATGCGAAGAAAATCCTAATCTTAAATTTGAAGTACTAAACAGGGACTACACTAGACACACATCAACTCAAAACCTTAACTCAAATAAATCCAAAGGCCATAAAGTAATAATGGAAAAGCTGTATTCTTCTCTCATTAATTCTAATTATCTAAAAACCTAATAAAATCAGCCCCCCAGCTCCTCTTCCTCTTTAACATCTCCAGGCATATCATTTTCATCATACATATTTTCTAAGTATCTAAACTTTGCAGGCCGCTTCTTCTCAAACTTCTTAATCTTAATCCAAATCTCTTCATCAAAACGCCGCTTAGTACCCAGCTGTCCATGAAAATTATCCCCAGCAACCCAAAGCTCCCCATCTTTAGTTACCAACAAAGAATGAAAATATCCAGCAGAAACATCTCGCACATTCGAAAAAACCTGAACCCACTCCCAACTATTATTTTCACCACCACAACCCAACTGACCTCTGCTATTCGAACCAGAAGCCCATAATGTACCGTCATTTGTAATTGCAAAACAATTATTCGGAGCTGAAGACACACCCATAACATCTGTCAAAACTTCAGCCCAATAATACTGATGATTTCGCTCTCTTTCTTCTTCAAAATCGCTAAACTCACCAGCATCTTCCTCAACTTCTTCCTCAGGCGCTAACACACCTATCTGCCCATTCCAGTTCCAACCAGTAACCAACAGCTCGCCACCACCTTGCGGTATGTAGATAGGAGCCCTAATATTTACTGTTGTTTCATCTTCTTCCAGATCTCCCCTCAAAATCTCAGCTTTTATTTTAGCCTCTTCCTTTGCTCTTTTTCTTAAATAATCTCTATATTTCTCTCTAGCCACAGCATCTTCTTCTAGTTCTTTGGTTGTCTTTCTAATTACTATGCTCGAATCTGAAAAACCTTTTGAGAGTTTCTTAACATTATCCATAACTTTAACCCATTTACTACCCCCCATAATCTCACCCAAACCATATTGACCATAACTATTACTACCAGCCACCCATAAAGAATCATCTTTTTTCAATACCAAGCTATGATTCACACCTGCATACACGGCCTTAACATTATTAAGCACCGACCTCCAACGCCTTATTTTCGTTTGCCAAATCTTTTTAATTTTCTTTTTTTTGGTTCCATCCGGAGCTCTTACATAATAAACCTTTTCAATATACCGCCTTAAACCCAGTTGCTCTTTATTATTATCACCAGCCACCCACAACCGGCCATCTTTCGTAACTGCCAATGAGTGTCTTTGCCCGGCTGCAATAGCAACAACATTAGATAATACATTCCGCCAATTCAAAGCCCCTTTAACCTTATAACCCAACCCTAACTCACCATAGTGATTAGAGCCAGCCACCCATAAACGCCCATCATTAGTAAGAACCATCGAGTGTGTATTTCCTACAGAAATATCCTTCACACCTGAAAAACAATTAACCCAACCCTTAACATCATCTCTAATACCTACCCCTAGCTGCCCCTCTCTATTAGCACCAGCTACCCACAAGTTCCCATCATCTGCTAAAGCTAAACTGAAAAATGTACCGGCAGCAACCTTTTCAAACTTCGGCAAATTACCTTGAAATATTTTCCAACTCCTAACAGTTTTATACAAAGCAGGTGCTTCTCTAGAAATATAAGGGTATGCAGTATAAGAAACAAAGCCTATACCAAAGCCTACTACCACTACTACTAAATACTTAAACATCCTTTTAATCATACTAAATATGATAACTCAGCTTCTACCAATAAAGAAGAGCAACACAGACACCTTTTCAATTATTTATAAGCGCTTCCCCAACTTTTCTTATGTTTTTTATATAGTCCTTTGCCATTGGGTCTATAGCCACTACCTGCCCTCCAATCTCCTTGGCAATAACAGCTGCAGATTTCTTGCTAAACTGCGGAGACACAAAAACCGTTTTTATCCCTTCTTTTCTAGCCAACATAATAAGCTTCCGAACTTCTTTAATTGATGGCTCTTTTCCATCAATTTCAACAGGAATTTGCTCTAACCCAAAATCTCTTGCAAAATATCCCCACGACGGATGAAAAACAATAAATTTTTTATTAGTTTTTTGTTTAAGTTTATTTTGTATTTCTTTTTTCAATTGTTCTAGCTCTAAAACTAGTTCTTTTGCATTATTCTCAAAAACAACTCTATTTTCAGGAACTATATTAACCAGAGCCTCCCTAATATTCCCAACCATAACTATCGCATTATTAATTGATAACCATATATGAGGATCTAACCCATGATCATGATTATGATCATGGTCACAGCCAGCCTCACCCCCCCCACATACATGTTCACCAGAAACCGGCTGTAAAACCACTGCCTTACCACAATTCACAACCTTCATTTTGTTATTTAATCTTTTCAATTTTGGGAGCCACACATTCTCAAAATCCAAACCAACCCCAAGCTCAAAATATATATCAACCCGACTTAACTTCACTAAATCAGACGGCAAAGGTTCATAAGTGTGTGGATTTGCACTATCCGGCATCATAACACCTACTTCCAAACCGTCACCCGCGACTCTTTCAACCAAGTAGCCAACAGGCCCAATAGATGTCATAACTTTCATTGTTTTAGCAAAACAAACACCACAAAAACCCATAATAAAAAAAATTAAAACCACTAAACAACTCAATAGCTTCATACCCGAACCACCTTTCCAAAATAAAAAAATCAAATCCTTATAAAATTATACCAAAAAAATACAACCCACAGCATTGGTTAATTTAAAAAAATAAAAACATCTACCAAACGTTAGGTCTTAAAATATACAACGTCTTAATATATAATCACCAACCATGCCAAACATAATAAAAGACTACAAAACACTCATCAAACTACCCACTTTTTACGAAAGACTAGCCAAACTACTCAACTCTGGCATAACTATCAAAAAAGCTCTAGATACAATTCATCAAGATGAAACCGATCCAAAATTCAAAAAAATAACCGCAAAAATCATCTCTAAAACCCACCAAGGCTATAGCTTTATAGCAATATTAAACGAAACACTCCCTCAGCATCTCCCCCTCAACTTCACCAATTCAGAAACCATTCCAAATATCGCGGCCTTCTTAATAGAAACAGCTGTTTTTCAGAAAATAAAACTATCAAATCTAAAGAGCTTAGCCGCAAAACTAATCTACCCTTCTTTTTTATTAATAACCACTTTATCAATATCCATTTTATTTATCGGCTTTCTTCTCCCAGAATACCACTCGTTCTACAAATCCCTATCAAAACCCCTTCCAAAAGCTTTATCACACCTAATCACCCTAACAGCCTTCATCAAAAAAAACACAACACCCCTAATACTAACAAGTTCTTTAACTCTATTCATTTTTTCCAACAAGCTCCTTCATACTTTAAAAGACAAATTCCATTCCGTATTTTTCCCAGAAAATCCTGCCGACTTTCTCTGGCTACTCGCTATACTACTCAATAGTGGCCTAAATATTAAAAAAGCCTTAAGCCTTTTTCACTTTTCTTCTGATACATCATTTTTTAAAAAATTTATTTACTTCAAATCCGATTTTCTTAATTCTGGCAATTTTGCCACGAACCTTTCCTCAAACTTCAATCTCAACGCTTATCAAAAAGAACTGCTAATAAACTCCGAAAAAACCGCGACACTAGCCAAAACACTACACCTAATATCAACAGAGCTCAAAAACACAGAACAAAAAAAACTTATCAACACCCTACAAAAAATTCAACCAGCCCTACTACTTGCACTTGGCATAGCCATTTTCTTCTTTATATACTTCACACTACTGCCAGTTCTCAATAGCATACAAAATATATTATAATCATTGGTTATTTTTTATTTCTTTTTACAACTTTATTGACGCCATCGTCCATATAATATAAAATCCAATACCAATGGAGATCAAATCAAAAAAGGGATTCACATTAATTGAAATCGTCATGGTGCTAGCCATTATTGGCATCATTAGCAGCATGATCTTCCCCAACTTCTCAACAGTCCAAACAAAGGCCAAAGAAACATCCCTAAAATCAACATGCCACACCATTCAAGTAGCACTCGAATCCTATTTTCTAACAAACGCCAACTACCCCAACGGCAATAATCTCCATATAGCCGATCTTCTAACAATCCTACAAAACTCTGGCGAACTAATAAACCCACCACAAAACCCCTTTACCAACAAAACCTTTTCATCATCAGATAGCTCGGGAAAAATAACCTACACCTATGAACCAGAAACCAATATCTACACAATTATCGCCAAAGGCATTAACAACCAACAAACAATTTTCACACTGCAAAACATATAGCAAAACCAGGCACAAAAATCCCAATCAAAAAGTTAGCCCTCATTTTTTTCCTTATTTAGTAAGATGACCACTACTTTTTTTGATATACTATATTAATATGAGCCCCTTAAAATCACACACAAAGCGCCTAGCCCTCGCTATATTATTTGCAGTACTAGCAGCAGCACCAACCACAGCTACTCAGTCAATAAGTATAACTAGTGCCCAGTACCAATTGAATGGCACTAACATAGAAGACACAGCCGGCAACAATATAATCAACGCTGGCGATCTAAACCAAGACGGCTACTCTGACCTTATAATTGGTGCCAAAAATGCCAACAGCTCTTCTGGCCAGGTTTATATTTTATACGGAAACACCATAACACCAAATTTCACATTATCTGCCTCAGATTTCACAATCACATCAAATATTGAATCCACAACATATATAGGCAAAGTTTTAGCTGGCAATGGCGATCTGGACGGCGATGGAGCACCAGACTTTGCACTTGGCGTTCCCGATATTAAAAAGAACGTATACACATATCTCAGTCAAAACCGTGGAGACTGGACCTCTGAAATGACACTTGGCAATGAAGGCCAACCAAAAAACTTCAATAGTGATTCATCTATTATGAACACTGGTGAAAACGGCTTTAACTTTGTCTCCGTTGATGGCGACTTTAATGGCGATGGTTACGATGACCTCCTAATCGGCACCTCTATAGGCAATGACAACAATACAGGTCAAACATGCCTATCCCTCGGCCGCTCAAACTATAACAGCCTATCAACACCCATAAATATCGAATCACCTAGCAGCAGCTACCCCAACATCAACCTAACCTTCACCGGCGAAGATAATAATGACTTTTCTGGCTATTCAGCAAGCATTATTCCAGACATAAACAGTGACGGGTTTGATGAAATATTAATAAGCGCCTATAACAGCAACTTTAACACTGGAAAAAAAGTATATCTATTCTACGGCAGCAAACTTAGCGATATAAGCAGCATAAATGAAACCACCCATTCAATATCTCTATCAAGTGCCGATGCTATCTTCTACAGCAAAGACAACTCAACAGATGGATTTGGCGAAACAGTTGTTGGTCTTGGCGATATTAACGGCGACTTATATGGTGACTTTGCCATAGGCGCACCAAAAACTAACACAGACACCAACAGCTCTGACGCCCCAGAAGGCACTGTTTATATCTACTATGGTGGGCCTGGCAAACCATACACAACCAAAATACCATCAACCAGCTATTCTGCGAAAATCACAGCACCTTCAGACTCTGTAAGTATGGGGCTCTTTTCTATACGACCAGCTGGTGATATCAATGGTGATCTATTACAAGACTTCATCATTGGTGAAGCTGCATATCAACACAATACTGGCCGCGCTTTTGTGTTTTTTGGCACAAATCAAAAGCTTTCTGGCACAATTCCAGCACAAAATGCAGATATTATTATCAACGGAGCAGCAGAAAACTCAAAAACCGGCTACATAGTCTCCTCTGCCGGTGATATAAATGAGGACGGAATAGATGAATTCTGCATAAGCTCACCACACTATAACAACCTCTCTGGTCTTATATCTATTTTTTCTCTGCAACAAAACACACTTACCTCTGCCGGTCAAATATCTAGCTTGAAAATATATAAAGATGAAACATACTCCCCCTCAGCAGAAATAACAACAGCCAACAACTTTCAAACACTCTATCTAGAACTAAAAACCACAACCAGCCCCGAATCAAACACCAAAAATATTGTCGAACTTACAGCCTCATCAAACTATGCACCCAATGCCATAAAAATCAGATTATTAGAAACAACCCTAAACTCTGCTACTTTCCGTGGCAAAGCAAAAATCGTACGAACTCGTAACTCATCCAAATTAAATCAAATTTCTGCCACTATTAATAGCACTATCAGATTCCAGTCACTTAATAACAGCAGTATCTCTAATGCTATAACAATTGAAAACACCAAACCAATAGCCATTATTACAGCCACAAACCAAGTAAGCACTGGCAATGCAACAAAAATACGTATTAATTACACTCTCTACGACTATGACAACAACAACTGCCTCTTCGATAACACAGCAAACCAAGTACAATACTCAATAGACAACGGCATCGTTTGGCACAACGCCACCATATCAGGATGGACCAACAACCTAACAGCTAAAGAAATCGGTAAAAATCACACAGCTAGCTTTCAACCTCTATTTTGGGACGCAGCCACAGACAACATAACAAATAATGACTGTCTATTACGCATAAAAGCCCATGATTACTCAAGCTTAAGCAACACCTATTCTCAAAGTAGCCTCTTTAAAGTTGATAACATTGCCCCAGAAGCACCAGTCCTTGATCAACCACCAACAAAAAGCGCCTACGCCATCACCATAACCGGCCAAGCAGAACCAAATAGTATTGTGCATATCTATGTTTCAGATCAGGCCGGCCAAAACAAACAATTTTCAACAACAGCTAATACAAACATAAACGGCTTATTCGAAGCCGCTCCTGTAGAGGTAACACCAACTAGAAATCGAATCACTGCATACTGTCAAGATTTAGGACTAAACATCTCAAATGAGTCTTTACCTATATATACAACGTTCAACCAAGTAACTAGCGAACTAACAAATAATGGCGCCACCATCAACCTAACCATCCCACTTGAAGCCCTGAATTCCGACCAAATTAATTTCCAATTTTTATCTTCTGAAAATATCAGCACCCAAGCACCAACATATTATGAAACGGTCATTGGCTTTAACCTAAACACAGAAACCGAATCATATATAACATTAAACAGCTCTATCGATGTCACCCTAAACATTCCAACCAACATCAACACAAACTATACTAAAATTTATTTCTGGAACAACAACTTAACCACCCCCAACTGGTCTGAAAACACCATCTCCGTAAATGCCATTTCAAATAATCAAATTAGTTTTTCAACTAACTATTTTTCTCAATTCATTATTGCCACTCTTCAAGACCAATACCCACCACAAATATCTAACCTCAAAATAAATGATGAGTATGTAGAAGACAACAGCTACCAAGTAAACGATCCATCCATAACCATCGACATTTCAGATCAAGGATCAGGCGTATCCAGCTGGTCCATAACCCTTATCAATAAAGAAACAAATGAAGTTATTACACAAAATACCGCAAGCGGCCTTTCATACAAAACTGCAACAGAAATAGGAATAACTCAAAATATCACACTTGAAGATAGCACCTACAAAGTAACTGTATCTGTATCGGACAACAGCATCCACACAACCTCAAAAAGCATACTTTTCAAGGTCTCTTCAAATTATTTTGATTTCTCAATACTACAAGCCCCAAATCCATATATCCCATCCCAAGGAAACTTAACTTTTGGCTACAACCTTAGCACCGAAGCCACAGAACTAACTATTTATCTTGTTAACCTGCGCGGCGATACTATCTGGACATATCAAGCAAATAATACAGAGCTTGCCACAGGCTATAACCGCATCTACTGGGATGGGACAGACTCCACAGGATACGTAAAAAATGGGCTCTATTTTGCTTACTGCATTGCTAAAAAAGGCAAACAAGTTATCCAAAAGAAACTTAAAATACTGGTTCTAAAATGATGAAACAAAAAAAATATTTTATTTTACTACCCTTAGTCATAATACTTTTCACCACAGTATTAAATGCATCCTATGACTTCACGCTAAACAAATTTGGTGTACGTGCATTGGGTATGGGTGGTGCCTACACAGCCATAGCTGAGGGTCCAGAGTGCATCTTCTATAATAACGCAAAGAAACCCGCTATCAATAGATTCTATACAACAATCGAAAATGGAACCCGCCTTGGAGAACCCTTTTTCGCCATATCAGCCCAAAGCATATTAGATATCGAAAGCTTACGAGTTGGATACCTCAACTTTTCTGTAAATAATATTTCAGAAACAATACTAAATAACAAGAATCACACCGAAGCAACTGGCGAATCACTCAGCTATGGAATACATTCTTTATACCTGGGCTGGACAACAGCACTGCTAGGCAACAACATCGGGCTCATAGGCAACTACTACCAAGAAACTATCAAATCTGATTCTGGCAAAAGTCTTAGCTTAAGCCTCGCAACCCATAAATACCTCAATAAAGAAAAAACATTCAGCTTAGGTTTAACTGCAAAAAACATAGCCAATAATGGCATTAATTGGTCCACTGGCTGCCATGACACAATTGACCCAACCTACATCATTGGCACCAATATCAAGCTATTTAATAGCGACCTAAATTTATGTGCAGATATCGAATGCGAAAAAACTATCAGCTCCAAAACATTCTACGGTATCGAGTATTGGCTAATGGGATCTCGCAAACACGACTCTTCTTTCGTACTAAGATCCGGCATCAGAAACCAAGATTTCACCCTAGGCCTAGGATTATATATGGATGGGGTACTCATAGATTATGCCTACGCACAACCACAAAAAGGATTCCTAGAAAATGAACACCGCTTCTCTGTAAGTTGGAGCGCATTTAATTTTCTCCCAACAAAAATAAAAGACAAAAAACCAATAGACATCAACCAACTAATCCAAAACTCAACAGGTCTAGACAGCAAATTTGCAAAAAGTAGCACAAAAAAATACAACGCCCCTAACACTCATAAATTAAAACAAGGACCAAAACTACAAACCTTATTCGAATTATCTTTAATAGACAATGACACCATAAATATTTCACTTGAAAATGCGTCTCCGAGTACAAATATCGTAATAAATGATCTCCCCTTAAAAATCGCCACAAACAACACCAGCAACAAACTAACAAAACTACCTATTGAACTTCGCATATATTCTTCCAAAAACAATAAAGCTTGCATATTAAATATCCAAAAGACCAATGCCAATCACTTAACTTTTGACGGGTTTTTAGCACCTAACTATAAACTACTAATAAATTCTGAATTAATACAACCAAAGAACAACGGTCAAGTCTATTTAAAAATACTCCAAGAAAAACTAGTCACCTTAAAAGTAATAGATCTATTAATCTTTCAAAAATAGGGATTATTACAAAATAAATATCTACTTAGCTCTGTTATGAAATACCAAAAAAATTCACAATAAACCCTATTTACTCAACTCTACCTTTAATGTTTTTATTGCCTTACTATAAATTCTAGATATTTGTGACTCAGAAACCCCAATCATATCTCCAATTCTTTTAAAAGTAAGATCATCCTTTGTATGAGCAATAATAATTTTTCGCTCTCTTTCTGTCAGCGCCTGCATAGCCTTACCCAACTCAATCCCTGTTTCTATTTCACTTTCAAAACTTGATGAGTTCTTCAACGTCACAAACATATAAGCAGCATCCGAAACCCAATCATAAAACCTTGATGGATCTGTTCTTGTTATATGCCTAATATGATCTTTCATAGCCCCAGTAACCCTTAAATAAGCCAAAGGCCAAATATCATCACCCTTCTCTGGGTTCCAAGACTTAAAAGTCTCTAACAGCTCTATCCAAGAAACAGTACTTAAGTCATCACCCTCACTTGATGCAACATGTGACGGCAATTGCCTTTTATATTTATTAACTAGCTGGTCTATCTTTATCTGAAATTTACGTAAAATATCATCAATATGATTTTTTAATATATAAATCTTTATATTATTAAAGATTCTTTCTTTAATTACATCCCAAACCTTATTTACTGTAGTTACAATTGTCACTTCAACCCCAATTTGCTAATAATAGCAGCAAAACAACTACCACCAGCTATCTCATCCCACTTATCTTCTGGCATAGCAGCCTTTACAACCCTTAAACCTTCATCTCTTATCTTTTGAACCAATGTTTTCTTTACTTCACAATCCTTTATATTTAAACTAGCCAATTCCAGAGCTATTACTGAGCTCTCTTTCTTTTTTTCAGGGCTCTTTTCTTTTCTATATTCACTCTGTGGAATATGCTTTATATAAAATTGTTCCATTATTCTTCGTAATTAATTATACCGATAGATTGCACCTTTATCTGCGGCACAACCTCATTATAAGACAAAACCGCAAGTTGAGGATAGTTTCTCTCTGTAAACCTTTTGAAATGAGGTCTCAGCCTTGGCGAACATAAACACACACTAGACTTCTCCATCTTTCTTAGTGACCCCATATACTCTCCAACTTGCGCCAATATTTTATCACCCATCGCCGGCTCTAAAGCTAAAAACGACCCATATTCTGACTGATGCACAGAATTAATCATTGTTTCTTCTAGTCTAGGATCTATTGTAAATACTGTAATAACATCTTCCCCATCAACATATCTACTACAAATTTGTCTTGCACACGCCTGCCTAACATACTCAGCCAATAAATTTGTATCTCTAGAAACATGTGCATAATCAGCTAATCGCTCTAATATAGTAGAAAGATCTCTCACCGAGACTCGCTCCCTTACCAATGCCTGCAAAACCTTATGCACCTGCCCCAAAGAAAGCATATCTGGAATAAGCTCCCTAACAATAGCCGCATTAGTATTTTTCACCAACTCCACCAAAGATTGCACATTTTGCCTTGTCATTATCTCATCTGAATGTTGCTTTATCGCCTCAGAAAAATGATTAGCAATAAAATCTGTTATATTTTGTCCAGATATATTATTTTCCTGAAGCTGATCTATCTGCTCTTCAGAAACCCATGACCCAGGCTCTCTTGTGGTTGGGCTTTCTGCCTCAATACCTTCGATACCCTTCCTTTTAAGCTCTGAAACTGTTTTTTCAACAAAGAAATGCCCTGGCAAAGCCTCTCCCGCAGCTATCTTTGTCCCTCTTATATCAATCTGATAATGGTTAGGCGGCAAACTCAAATCATCCATAACCCTTACACCGGGAATTACAAAGCCCAACTCCTGCCCGATATGATACCTAACCAGCGTAATTCTTTCTAAAAGAGGCCCCTCTGAACTTGGGTCAATCAAAGGCACCAAATTCCTACCTGTTTTTAAACTTATTGGATCTAAATTCAACGTCCCTAACAAATTTTCCGGCTTTTTCATCGCATCTTTTGCCGCTTCTTGGCTTGTATCAGAAACCATATCATCACTTCGTTTCTTCTTACTCATAATCATTCCGGCTAAAGCCATAGATCCAGCTGACACAAGAAAAAAAGGAATTGTTGGCATCCCTGGAACTATTCCAATCAATAACAAGAAAATAGATGTAACAGCAAAAGCTTTTGGTTGAGAAAATATCTGTCCAGCCACATCTGATCCCAAACTCTCTTTTGAAGCAGACTTTGTTACAACCAAACCAGTAGCAATCGCAATTAATAAAGCTGGCACCTGAGACACCAACCCATCACCAACCGTAAACCTGGTAAATATCTGCATGGCCTCACCAAGCGCCATATCCTGCTGAAATCTACCAATTATTATGCCCCCAACAATATTAATAATAGTAATAATGATACCGGCAATAGAGTCGCCTTTTACAAATTTATTAGCACCATCCATTGACCCAAAAAATGTAGATTCTTTAGAAAGATTTTCACGTCTAGACTTAGCCTGATCCGCATCAATCAAACCCGCATTTAAATCCGCATCAATACTCATCTGCTTACCAGGCAATGCATCCAAAGTAAAACGAGCTGCAACCTCAGCCACACGCTCCGAACCTTTGGTTACAACCATAAACTGCACTAAAGTAATAATACAAAAAGCAACAACCCCAACAACAAAGTTTCCTGCTGTAACAAACTCTGCAAAAGCCTCGATAATCTCTCCATTAAAATCCGCACCTTGGCTCAAAATAAGTTTTGTTGATGACACGTTCAAAGACAATCTAAACAAAGTTAATACCAAAAGCATTGAAGGAAAAGCTGCAAAATCTAAAGGCTCACTCAAATACATAGCCACCAGTAACACAGCAACAGCAATTGATATATTCAATACCATCAACATATCAAGTAAAAAAGTGGGTATAGGTACAACCATCAAACAGATAATTAATATTAGCACTGAAGCTAAGATTACATCCTGTAAGCTAAAAAGTTCTTTAATTTGCTTTCTATCAAACATATATGGAGGTCTCGTGTATATTATTTTTAATTATAAAATCAACAACCACAACGATTAATATCGCTGTCGTCTCTTCTTCTTTAAATTATACACAAATGCGAGTATCTCTGCTACAGCTTTATAATATTGCGGAGGAACAAAACCATCTGCTATCGAATCTCTAAATAACCCCTGTGCTAATGGCACGTTCTCAACAATCGGAATATAAAATTCCTCTGCTGCTCTTTTTATTTCTTCTGCCACCAACCTCTTACCCTTAGCAATCACAACAGGAGCTCCCATTTCATTTGGATCATACTTCAACGCAATTGCTATATGAACTGGATTTGTCACAACAACATCAGCACCAGGTACAGACCCCATTTGACGCGACTGCGACATTTGCCTAGCAGCATCCCTTTGCCGCTGCTTTATCATTGGGTCACCCTCAAGTCTTTTATACTCATCTTTTATTTCTTTTTTTGACATTCTCATACTTTTTATATATTCGAATTTCTGATACATATAATCAAAAAGAGCAATAATTATATAAAAAGCCCCAACCCTCATAATCACATCCATAACCAAACCACCCGTATATGCCATAACCTGCCAAAGAGACAGCTGCTGCGCTAAAAGCACAATAAAAAACCGTTCTTTCAAAACACCAAATATAAGCCAAACAACCACTGTTATTTTTATTAACGACTTTAAAAGTTCAACATACTGCTTTAATGAAAAAAACTTCTTCATACCCTCTATCGGATTAAGTTTACTAAACTTGGGCTCTATTGCCTCTAAAGACACCAAAAAACCCGTCTGCATAGACTCCACAACTACCGCCGTCAACATAATCACACAAAACATTGGCGCCATAACATAAAGAAAGGTAAATAATGTCTCTTTAAGATAACCACCCACTAAACTAGCCGAAAAAGGTGCCCCAACATAATCAACAGCTCTATATGTTATTTTTATGATATTTTCCCACATATGCCTAGCAGAAGCCTTTAAGGTAAGAAAAGAAACAACAATCATAATCGCCGAAGTAATTTCTTTACTCTTCGGTATCTGACCTTTTTTTCTTGCTTCTCTTAATTTGTGAGGCGTAGGTTCCTCGGTCTTTTCACCACCATCTTCACCCATCTATATCACCCCTGTAATGCATAGAATAGTTTCAAAATATACTCTATCACATCTTCCATAATTTCATACACTCTCCCATTTAACCCAGGAATTATAGCTAAAAACACAATCAAACTAACCGTCGGCTTTATCTGAAACCCCAACTGAAACACATTAACTTGCTCAGCAACCTTATTTAACATACCAAACCCAAAATCAACCAAAAATATAACCAACAATATAGGTGCTGCCAACTGAACTCCTAAATAAAAAACATAGCCCCCTAACTGCACCAAGTAATGAGCCCCTTCCGACACCTGTGCCAAACTCATAGGATTCCCTATTGGCAATATAGTCATACTTTGCACAAGCGCAGTTAAAATCATATGATGTCCATCAATAGCAAAAAAAACCATCATACTTGCCCATTTAAGCATATAAGAAAATAAGGTCACCTGCTTACCACTGCCAGGATCCAACATACTAGCAACACTCAACCCAGCTTGCGTATCCATCAAGGTTCCACAAAACTCAACACCTGAAATAAATAAATCAGAAATAAACCCAATAAGAGACCCAATAAAAACCTCTGTTATTATTGCAAGACCATAAGCCAGACCATTTGAGGGAAGTATATTAGGTAGTGGTATAACAAAAACAAGCAACCCAGCCGTCCAAATAACAATAGCTACTTTTCCTGTTGTAATTAACTGTTTATGACTGAAAATTGGTGCAAAAGCAAAAACCCCCACCATCCGTGAAACAATCAACAAAAAAATCAAAACCTGTGTAACAGTAATTATCATCTAACATACATAGGTATATTGCCCCATAAAGATATGGCCAACTCTAAAACAATCCTAGATAACCAAGGAAATGTCGCCCCAACCACTAAAAGCACAGCCACCATCTTAGGAACAAAAGTTAGTGTTTGTTCTTGAACCTGAGTAACAGCCTGCAATATAGCAATAATCAGACCAACTACCAAACCAAGCCCTACACTAGGCAAAGAACCCAGCAATATAACCTGAACACCTTGATTCATTATCGTTGTTACTAAATCAATTGTCATAATATTCCTTTATACTAATTATAATCCACTATTTATAATTACAACAAACATACCCACTGCTTACTTTTCTAAAAGAATTGCATACTCTGTCACATTACTCCTCAACACTATACAAGCAGGATAAAAAGAACCTGGTTGAGGCATTGTAATAATTTGAACATGCCTTTTTTCTCTTGGGTTCAAAACAAACTCCATCACTTTTTCTGGCTCTGTATTATTATCACCCAATAACCCAGACTCAACTAACTGACCATCTACCATCATCAATAATCTAGCCATACCAGCAATCGGTGAAAATAGCATATCTACTTTCCTAAACCCAGAAAACTTATTATTAAGTTCTAAATTAATTTTATAAATAACCCCATAATTTCCCCTCAAAACCAAACCACTTCTTTCATCTTCCAAAAAAGGCTTATCCCCTATTGGCACTTCTCCCAACAAAGCCTTACAATCAAACTTTACATCTATTTCTTTATGCGCACTATCAAAACAACCATAATAAACTTTTTTACCTTTTGGTTTATTAAGCGCTGATAACTGTGGACATTTAGGATCCACTATCTGCATCTTAACTCTCAAACCTGAAGAATCGCCACTCCTCAGCCTTACAATCCCAGCCACAACCTGCTCAGGCTTCATTAACTGCCATATAACTTTTCTACTCTCCCCTGGTAATAGTTCAAAACTATTAGAAGAATTACCCGCAATTGCTGAAAAAAACCTTTTTGTAACTTGATGCCCAACAAAAAGCCCATCTTTACTTGGGCCACCCTCTGAACCAATAAACTTTACCGAAGCTGTAGCAGCATCTTCATTTTTTACTAAGATATTAATATAAAGGTCATTTAGAGATTTATTCTTATGATAATAAACCAACCTCAAGCCACTATCTTTCTGTACTATTTCATTAAAAATAATACTGGGCTCTATTACTTCTTCAGGGTAATTACTAACAACAAATTTCTCTTTATCTTCAATAAAAACTAAGTCATTGGCAAACAATCTAACTTGAAGACCAACAAAAACTAATCCCCAAACAATAAACAATACTAGTTTTTTCATCGAAAACTTACTAATAGCCCTTGTATTATTAAATTCCAGCCATCAGCTAAAACAAAAAGCAATATTTTGAATGGCGTAGATATCATGGCTGGCGACAACATAAACATGCCTAAAGATAACAGGATATTAGCAACAATCAAGTCAATAACAATAAATGGAATAAACAATAAAAAACCTATCTGAAAAGCAGCTTTAACTTCAGAAATCAAAAAAGCTGGTATTAACACAAAAATAGGAACATTTTCCTCTGTTTCCGGTCTTTTTATGTGTGAAAACTCCAAAAACAAAGCCAAATCTTTTTCTCTTGCTAGCTTAAGCATAAACCCCTTCAAAGGCTTTATCCCCAACTCCATCGCCTCTTTCTGTGTAATACGCCCCTCTTTATATGGTTTCACTGCCATTTCATTAACCTCATTCCAGGTGGGTGTCATAATAAAAACTGTCAAAAACATAGCTAAAGAAACTATAACCGCATTTGGTGGCGCTTGCTGTGTACCAATAGACTGCCTAATCATACTTAGCACTATTACGACTCTTAAAAATGAAGTTGTGGACATCAACAAAAAAGGAACTAAAGAAATTACTGAAAGTGCTAGTAATAAGTTTACAGAGCTACTAAAACCATCTGGATCCATAAAAGAATTCAGATCTAAATTAAAGCCAGCAACACCTTGTGCAGATATAATAACAGACCCAAATAAAACAAATAAAGAAGCACCTAATAGTATTTTTTTCATATATTTACAACTTCTGCAATAACTTAACTTCCTTGCCAATACTCATTAAATATTGCTGATCACGTATATCAACAATACAAATAGATAACCCAGAATCTACAGGTAACCTATCAACAATATTTATTTCACCAGAATATTTTTTATTTCGGACTACTTTACTCATTTTCCACATTAATAATAGTAAAGCTGAAAAAAAAAGGAGGGTAGCAATTACCTGAACATAATACGTAACAGGCATTACTTTTTCACGCTCGAAACAATATTAGTTACTCTAAAACCATAATTGTTATCGATAGCAACAACTTCTCCCTGGGCAATAACTTGGCCATTCACCACCAAGTCCAAAGGTTCTCCAACAAGTCTCTCAAGCTCTATAATAGACCCCTCCGTTAATTCAAAAACTTCCTTCAAAGATATCTGCGACCGCCCAAGCTCTACAGATAATCTTACAGGAATATTACTAAACACATCTTCTTCTACTTTTTTTCCAACATCATCACTATTTAATGTTGGGAATTGAACTTCAGAAACAGGGGATTCCTGTCCCAAATTCAAACTATTTTGAGTAAAACCATTTGATTCATTCACAGCAAACGCTTTCTCCATTAAAGGATCTATATCTCCTAGTGGGTCATTCAAAACTTTCTTATCTTCCATTAATCCGCACCTCTTTTTTTTATTATACTACCAAACCATATAGAGAACTGCTATTTCTTATATTCAGTCTAAAAAACCCACTAGTATAAACGGATTTCACTATTTTCAAATCGATATAACAATAAGTCAGTAATAAACATTTTATTAATGATTCTAATATTCTTCAATAGCTTTCTTTTATAAGGACCCTTATTTTATATATCTAAATAAGGGAGATCAAACTTAGTTTCGTCATCAGCAGCAGAAACCTCATCCTTTTTTTCAGAGTTCGCTCCAGTCAAATCAATTTCTTCTGTCTCCAAATCTAATCCCAGACCTAAATCACCCATAGCTATATCTTCATTTGTCATGTTATCTAACCCTAATAAATCATCTAACTCCTCACTCTTGTTTGAAACATTACCAACAAAGCCTTCCTTTTTTGAACCATCTAAACCCAATATATCATCTACTTCTGGTTCTAGTTCTACTGCTGCTAATGGGGTTTGGGTTGGTTCTTCTTCCTCTGTCTCAGGGAGTTCTTCTTCTAAACTTTCTAAGCCTAGCGTGTCTTCTGTTAATATGTCAGATACTACAGGCTCTGGTTCTAGTTCTACTGCTGCTAGTGGGGTTTGGGTTGGTTCTTCTTCCTCTGTTTCAGGGAGTTCTTCTTCTAAACTTTCTAAGCCTAGCGTGTCTTCTGTTAATATGTCAGATACTACAGGCTCTGGTTCTAGTTCTACTGCTGCTAATGGGGTTTGGGTTGGTTCTTCTTCCTCTGTTTCAGGGAGTTCTTCTTCTAAACTTTCTAAGCCTAGCGTATCTTCTGTTAATATGTCAGATACTACAGGCTCTGGTTCTAGTTCTACTGCTGCTAATGGGGTTTGGGTTGGTTCTTCTTCCTCTGTTTTAGGGAGTTCTTCTTCTAAACTTTCTAAGCCTAGCGTGTCTTCTGTTAATATGTCAGATACTACAGGCTCTGGTTCTAGTTCTACTGCTGCTAGTGGGGTTTGGGTTGGTTCTTCTTCCTCTGTCTCAGGGAGTTCTTCTTCTAAACTTTCTAAGCCTAGCGTGTCTTCTGTTAATACATCATCTATCGTTGGCTCTGTTACTAAACCAACTGTTTCTTCAGAATCTTGCACCAATACTGATTGTTCATCATCTACTATAGGCAACTCATCTATTAAGGAATCATCATCATTAACAATTGGTTGTTTGTCCGCCCCTAGACTTTCCACATCTCCCAAAATATCTTCATTTTTAACAGACACGTCAGCCTCAAAACCTTCCACAGATTCCTCAATTTGACCTTTATTTTCAGCAAAAACAGCCTCTACCACTTCTTTTTTTGTATCTAAACCAATATCATCATCGACAACAGTCCTTGCCTTTAAAACAGCCTCTTTATCATTTACATCAAAATCCATTAACTGTACACAAATCTTATTAGCTACGGTTCCCGGTTGTACAAAAAACTTTGCTTTTCCTTCTATATCCATCTCAAGAGGTGTTTCAATACTTTTATCTAAAGCAATAATATCCCCTTCTCTTAACCCCTGCAGCTCTTTCATTGTCAAACTAGTACGACCAACTGTTGTCTTTAACTCTAGTTTTATTCCTTTTAAGGTTCTAGGATACAGTTCTATATTTTTTTTAACCTTAGCCTTCTTTTTTTCACATCGCTCTAAAAGCTCTCTTAAAACACAACTTGGATATGCCCATACAATCTTCTTAAGATCTCCTTTTCCAAAATACAAGTTATATGTAAACATAATAAAAGCCTCTCTTAAGGAGACTTTATCATCTTTTCTATACTTACCATATATATATTCAGGCCTTATTTGATCAACACTGATCACATCTTTCCAAACATTAGTAAATATTGGTTGAATCTGCTCCATTTGTGCTCTTAAAATACTTGCTTCTATTTCAGAAAATTTTTCAGATCGAGTCTCATCACCTCTACCACCAGCTAATCTATCCACAATCACATCCGCCAAACTCCAGTCAAAAATAACATTAGCCTTGCCCAACCCTTCTATCACAAAGTTTGACTGTACAATCTGATCATTCTGAGAATTTAAATAGTCTTCATAACATAACTGCATAGCTACAATAGAGTGTAACTCTATTTTAATATCCATATCTTCTGATAATTTTTTTGTTATTGCTTCTGCAAGTCGATATTGATAGTAATGAACCTGCTTCATTTGATCCTTTGTTAAGCTATCAAAATTAGCATTTCTTACTTCACTAATACTAATCTCATCAAAATCACTATCTCTGTATTGAACAGTTGTCCAATCACCAATAGCGGGTCTTAATAAAATCTTTCTTGAATATGCAAATGATTTTTTTTCTTCCATCTACATCCTCTCAAATTTTACACTTAACGGAATACCACCCTCTAAATAAAGGCCACCTTTATAAACCATAACATCTGCCCGTAAATGCTGTTTAGTCCTCTTATCATAATACTTTAAAGAACCACTAGATACAAAGTTATATTGTGGTCCTGACATCATATTCAAAGCTGTATTAGGAATAGACAGCGCCTCACTAGCCTCTCCCCCACCAATCTTTGAAATTGTAGTTGTCATCATAATCTCTGTCTCTAGTCGCTTCCTTTGTTCATTTCTTCTTTGTTCTTCTATAGTCAAGGGAGCCTCTGTATAAACTCTATTCAACCCCTTTTCAAATACCATTATAATCTTTTCTTCATTATCCAAAATAAAATAATACTCATCATTTCCACCAATAATAAATTGTACGGTTCTACCCTCTCCAACAATCTTGCCATCTTCATCAAGAACATCAACCACTTTATAAAAATATTTATTCTTTATATAGTCTATTAAACTTAAAACATTATTGGCACTTAAACCTTGATTTCCGTAAAAATTTTGAGCTGCTGAACCTTGTTGTGATATCTGATTGCCTCCATAACCCAAAGCACCACCAAAAACACTATTTTGCCCCATTATACTATGAGAAGTCATTAAACATATAAATAGGTAGTAAATTATTTGTCTCAAATTCATATTTTTTCGTTTAAAGTTTTCTGGAATTCTCGAGTTTCATCTTCATCCGCATCCTCTTCAAAACACTCTATTCTTGGTTGTTCTTTATTCCCACCTTGCCCCCTACCTGACTCATCTCTTGTTTCTATATCCACAACACTCAATTCCACTGTTTCTCTTTGTAACGTTTGCTGCAATGCTATCAACAGCTCCTTCACTCTAACCATCAATTCATCTTTCAACTCACTATTAGAGTATAAAACTATACTCATCACACCATTATTCTCTTTAATTGAAATCTCTAACGGAAGCGACGCTTTAAATCTAAAACGATATTGCTTAGTTTGATCTAGTTTTTCTACCTGCATTGCAGCATCTCTTAGAAAATTCTTTATACTATCAAAGGTTCTAATAGAAAAATCTCTAAGCTCAAAAGGAACTATATTATATGCATAAAAACCAGGAATCACTGAGTTTTTCTTTTGTGGCTTCTGTTTATAGGTATCTACAACCTTTTCTTCGCTTTCGGTTTGTTTTGTCGTAGTCTCTATTTCTTTTTCTTCCTCAAACCCCGTAGTATCACTACCTATCACCATTTTTTCTTCGGAAACCTTTGTTTCAACAAAAAATTTCCCCGGTTCTTTTTTAACAATCCTCATATCTCCAGAGTAATCCTCTTTTTGCACTTCATTCATAAACCCAGAAAAAACCCTATCACCTATTGCAATCTGTCTGGGTAAAACATTTTCTGAAACTTTATTTACTGCGCCAAAATCAATCGACATTGCTATTCATCTTAGCTTCTTTTAAGCGCTCTTGTTCATCCTTTTTAATTTTGTATTTATATGAATCAAAAACCTGACCCAATTTTTTAGAGTACATTTCATTTTTTATAAACTCTTTTCTTAAAGGAAATCGCTGTTGCAAACTAAAACCCATAGCCTCTATTCTGTTTTGAATATCTTCAAAATCCACCATATTTTTATTTAAGTATAATCCCTTACCATCTTGCATTATTCTACCCAGATCCCTAACACCAGCTTTAATAAAATCCTCAATATCTGGGTTCATATCCAAAGGAATAACAACCGGGACATTTTTAGGTAAAATTTCTAAAGCCATCCCCACAGTATCTAACATTACCTTTTTTGTGGGTGGCGATGTATTTGCAAAAGAAAGCCCTGCATCCGGCACAAAATTTTGAATTAAAACCTCATGAACAGTTCCATATTGTTTATGAATACTTGCTATACTTTGCAAAGCATCTTTTCTATATGCCTTGTCTTCTCCAACACCAACCAATAAGCCCGTTACCGTTGGGAACTTAAGCTTACCAGCCCACTCTAATGTTTTATATTTAAGATCCAACTTTCTTTTTTGAGGCTCAGAAAACTTTCCAAAACGTCCCGTTTCAACCACGTCTATCATCACTTTTATCGCAGCACAAATTTCTGTCATCTTTTTCATTTCTACTGGTGTCAAAAAACCAATATCAATAACAGGAATTAAACCTTCTAAAAAAGCTAGCTCTGAAACTGTATATACATAATCCAAATAAGATTCAAAACCCCATAAATCTAAAAGAGCTCTTACATGTGAATATTTATCTGGCCTTTCTCCTGCAACAAAAAAAGCTTCTCTAGTTCCTAGTTTTCTAAATTTTTTGGACAGTTTAATAGTTGTATAAGGCACTGTTAAACCTTCTTTTTTCTTTCTGAAGCTACAATGAGAACATTCATTTCTACATATTTTAGAAAGAACTACTGGCAAAGCCTTTGAATACAAAACGACATTTGGGTCACTTTCACCAAGCACTTTAATATCATCCTCTTTATCACTTCTATTACCTAGCGAATAACCAACTACCATTTTCTTTCCTCTCTAATAAAAAATTGGGATATAAAAACTGCTCCCGTCCCTTTATACACTCGCTGAATTATACCACATCGCCACGCGAGATTAAAGCTACCACAGGGCACACAAAAGCAAGGTTAGTTGCTTCTATTTTAATAAAGTATTAGAATCCTATTTATCTAACTTTCAAGGAAAAATCTAATGCCAATTATAAATAAAAAATACCTTGATTTAACTAAAAGCAACACCAAAGTAGAAATAGATTTAAAACAGTACAAAAAAAACATTAAAGATGTTATTAAGCTGGCCCCTAACTCAAAACTTATGGTCATAGTAAAAGCAAATGGATATGGTTTAGGTGCTATCGAACTTGCAAAAACAGCATTAGAAAATGGAGCTTCCTACCTAGGCGTTGCCAGAGTCTCTGAAGCTATAGAACTCAGACAAAACAAAATAACAGACCCCATACTCCTTCTATCCGAACCAAAACCCGAAGATATTAAGCATATATTAGAAAATAACATCACCCAAACAATATACACAAAATCTTTTGCCACCAAATTGAATAATTTTAATAAAAAAATAAAAGTTCATATAAAAATCGATTCTGGAATGGGTCGTTTAGGTATTACAATAGATAAAATCAATGACTTTTTTATATATATATCAACACTTAATAATATAGAAATTGAAGGCATTTTCACCCAATTTCCTTGTTCTGACAACACATCTTCTAAACACACTCAACAACAGCTAAACACGTTCAACACTCAAATTTCTACACTAGCAAAACTTGGAATCAAAGCACCAATAATACACGCTGCAAATTCCGCTGGTATTTTTAATTATCCGAAATCACACCTAAACATGGTCCGTTTCGGAATAGATTCATATACAAACATAATAACTATCAAAAGCTATATCACACAGGTTAAACAGTTGCCTGCAGGCTCTAAAATTAGTTACAACAGCACTCATACCCTAAATAAAGAAAGCTATGTGGCTATTATTTGCTGTGGTTATGCTGACGGAATCCCTGTAGCTCTTTCCAATAAAGGACAGGTCATAATAAATAGCAAAAAATACCCAATAATTGGCAGGGTTTGCATGGACATGACAATAGTAAATCTTGGAAATAATCCAGATAATATAGCAGAAGGGGCTACAGCTATTTTCTGTGGCAAACAAAACCAAGAAGAAATAACAATTCATGACATTTGCAAACTAACAAATCGTATTTCCTACGAAATACTATGTGGCATAGGCCCAAGAGTACAAAGAGTTTATATTAGTTAATTTATAATTTTATGAATTTTTTTGATATTTGCTGAAGATTTAATAAGTATCTATTGTACTTGGCCACGACCAACTCTCCCACCAGGGTAACCCGGCAGTACCATAGGCGCAGAAGGACTTAACTTCTGTGTTCGGGATGAGAACAGGTGTACCCCCTTCGCTATAGTGACCAAGTACAATAGATACTTTTAAAATTAAAAAAACAATACAATTTACTTTTTAGAGCTATTTCTCGTAAGCCTTCTTAGTAAAGACCTCGACCGATTAGTACTGGTCCGCTAGAAAAATCATCTTCAATCTTCAATGAGCAAGCTCAAATCAAAAATCAAATAATTTTTCAACACACATTGCTGTGCTTACACACCCAGCCTATCAACCTCATTCTCTACAAGGGGTCTTACTCCCATAAAGGGATGGGAAATCTTATCTTGAGGTGGGCTTCCCACTTAGATGCTTTCAGCGGTTATCCCTTCCGTACTTAGCTACCCAGCGTTTACTCTTGGCAGAATAACTGGTACACCAGAGGTACGTCCATTCCGGTCCTCTCGTACTAGGAACAGATCCTCTCAAATTTCCTGCGCCCATAGCAGATATGGACCAAACTGTCTCACGACGTTCTGAACCCAGCTCACGTACCGCTTTAATGGGCGAACAGCCCAACCCTTGGAACCAACTTCAGCTCCAGGATGCGACGAGCCGACATCGAGGTGCCAAACCTCCCCGTCGATGTGAACTCTTGGGGGAGATAAGCCTGTTATCCCCGGGGTAACTTTTATCCGTTGAGCGATGGCCTATCCATTAAGCGCCACCGGATCACTAGGTCCGACTTTCGTCCCTGCTCGACTTGTATGTCTCGCAGTCAAGCTCCCTTATACCCTTACGCTCTACAGACGATTTCCAACCGTCCTGAGGGAACCTTTGAGCGCCTCCGTTACTCTTTAGGAGGCGACCGCCCCAGTCAAACTGCCCACCAGACTATGTCCTATTCCCGGATAACGGGAAGTAGTTAGTATGTCAAAATAATCAGAGTGGTATTTCACGGTTGACTCCCCAAAATCTAGCGACTCTGGTTCACAGTCTCCCACCTATCCTGCACAAATTATTCCGAAATACAAAGCCAAGTTGCAGTAAAGCTCCACGGGGTCTTTCTGTCTTGCTATGGGTAGTCCGTATCTTCACGGACACTTCAATTTCACCGGGTCTCTCGTCGAGACAGCGCTCAATTCGTTACGCCTTTCGTGCGGGTCGGAACTTACCCGACAAGGAATTTCGCTACCTTAGGACCGTTATAGTTACGGCCGCCGTTCACTGGGGCTTCAATTCAGAGCTTCGTCCTGAGTAAACTCAGGATTGACCCCTCCTCTTAACCTTCCAGCACTGGGCAGGCGTCAGCCCCTATACTTCACCTTACGGTTTTGCAGAGACCTGTGTTTTTGGTAAACAGTCGCTTGAGCCATTTCATTGCAACCCTTTCATGCTACGATCGCGAAGATTTTCACATTACAAGGGCACCTCTTCTCCCGAAGTTACGAGGCCATTTTGCAGAGTTCCTTAACGAGAGTTATCCCGCGCGCCTTGGTATTCTCTACCCACCTACCTGTGTCGGTTTTAGTACGGCTACCTGTAAATCTCACTAGAGGTTTTTCTCGTCAGTGTGGAATCAATCACTTCCCCAAAAGAGGGTCGTACTCGTATCTCAAGGTTAAATGGAAAGACGGATTTGCCTATCTTTCCCCTCTACATACTTAAACCACAATCCAATAAGTGGCTGACCTATCCTACTGCGTCACCCCATCGCTAATAACGATTTACCGGTAGTACAGGAATATTAACCTGTTGTCCATCGACTACGCCTTTCGGCCTCACCTTAGGTACCGACTAACCCTGGGAGGACGAGCCTTCCCCAGGAAACCTTAGGTTTACGGCGAACAAGATTCTCACTTGTTTTTTCGTTACTCATGCCGACATACTCACTTCCGCTTCGTCCACCAGACCTTCCGACCTGACTTCAGCCTACTACGGAACGCTCCTCTACCGAAGGTCTAAAAGACCTTCCCGCATCTTCGGTAACATGCTTAGCCCCGTTACATTTTCGGCGCAGAATCACTCGACCAGTGAGCTATTACGCTTTCTTTAAAGGATGGCTGCTTCTAAGCCAACCTCCTGGTTGTTTGAGCAACTCCACCACCTTTCCCACTTAGCATATATTTAGGGACCTTAGATGGCGGTCTGGGCTGTTTCCCTTTTGTCCTAGGAGCTTATCCCCCTAAGACTCACTCCCGAGCATGGATATCCGGCATTCGGAGTTTGCCTAGGTTTGGTAACGTTGGTGACGCCCCTAGCCTAAACAGTGCTCTACCTCCGGAGTCCTAATCTCGAGGCTGACCCTAAAGCCATTTCGAGGAGAGCCAGCTATCTCCTGGTTCGATTAGCATTTCACCACTATCCACAAGTCATCCAATGGTTTTTCAACACCAACTGGTTCGGGCCTCCACGAGATGTTACTCTCGCTTCACCCTGCTCATGGATAGATCACCAGGTTTCGGGTCTAATGCCAGTAACTAATTCGCCCTATTCAGACTCGGTTTCCCTACGGCTCCGTATAAAAACTTAACCTTGCTACTGACATTAAGTCGCCGGCACATTCTTCAATAGGTACGCCGTCAGGAACAAAAGTTCCCTCCGACCGTTTGTAAGCATATGGTTTCACGTTCTATTTCACTCCCCTTCCGGGGTTCTTTTAACCTTTCCCTCACGGTACTAGTTCACTATCGGTCACACGTTAGTATTTAGCCTTGGATGATGGTCCACCCGGATTCCCACAGGATTTCTCGTGTCCCGCGGTACTTAGGAATACAGCAAACAAGATCATACTCTTTCGCATACGGGGCTATCACCCTCTATGGCAGAGCTTTCCAGCTCTCTTTTACTAGAATAAGATTTTCTGACTTGTCTTTATAGGTGTAGCTATAAAAAGCTGTATCCTGCAACACCACAATCACAGCGCCTACACGCTACCAACATGATTATGGTTTAGGCTGTTCCCCGTTCGCTCGCCGCTACTAGGAGAATCTCGGTTGATTTCTTTTCCTCTGGTTACTTAGATGTTTCAGTTCGCCAGGTTCCTCTCCTTACCCTATGTATTCAGATAAGGATGCATAAACATTACTCTATGCGGGTTGCCCCATTCGGAAATCTCCGGATCAAAGTTTGTTTGCAACTCCCCGAAGCTTATCGCAGCTAGCCACGTCCTTTATCAGCTTGTGTGCCAAGGGATCCACCATATGCCCTTAATATCTTTACCAAGAAGACTTATGAGTAATAACTCTAATTTACAACATCAAAATTGAAGTAAACCCTATTGTTTTTCTATTTATTTTTATATCTTCAGCAATATCAATGATCTTCACGCTGTTTTAGCGCGGGGAATAACTATATTAAAGTCTCTTCCTTTTGTCAAACACTTTTCTCAACTTTTTTTAGGCACGCCAAAAGCATAAGAATAAAACCAACAAACCAAAGCTACTAAATATTATTCAAAGCCGGACACAAAAGTCGCTCTTCATCCAAAGATTTTCTCGATTGCCAAATCTCTGGCCAGCTAGGATAAGTTCTGCATTTTTTCGGCCGAGCCTCATATACAACACACCTATTCTCCTTATCTAAAAAGCAGCAGGCTCCGCCAGTCCCATTTATCAGATGCCACCACCCCTGACTCTCTATAAGATATTTTTGCTTGAATAAATATAAATCCACTCCAAGAACATACGCCATGTTCTTGGCCTCTTCTCTATCTACATATACATAACCACCAGCACGCCTACAGCAATTCCCACAACCACAACAAATAAAACCGTCTATCACTACAAAAGCCCTTTCCAAATTCATAATAAACACCAAAACCACCAATTTAAAATTGTAATATATATAGGCTATAAATACATATAAAAAAAACCACAACTCCTCAACAAACAACAAAACATCACCATCATATCTATGCTTAGCAACACCCATACATCAAGTATTTTCGATGCAATTAACATTCTTAAACAACGACAACTTAACATAGAACTGACGTAGGCTTTACTTACCTTCTACTAATTAAGCCATATCAGAATCTAGCTACAAACCTTCAAAACCCTTCAATAACCCCTCCTTTATTAGGAGGGGTCCTCATCTTTAAAAGATAAGGTTATTCTCTTATCTTTTAATTTATTCTACAATCACTACTAATATATATTTAGGGAAACTAAACCATTATGAATATCATTACTAAAAATAAGAAAGCTTTTCATAACTATGAAATCAGCGAAAAAATAGAGGCTGGCATCATCTTGCAAGGATGTGAAGTAAAATCTATCCGCGAACACAAGGTTCGCTTAAGTGATAGTTTTGCCAAAGTTGTCAAAAATGAACTATGGCTTCTAAATTGCCATATAAACCCATATAAAGGGAGCACACACATCACCCCAGATCCACTAAGAAACCGGAAACTACTACTACATAAAAAACAAGTCCTAAAACTTGCCTCTAAAATTCAAGAAAAAGGATTTACCCTTGTCCCTTTAAAACTCTACATTAAAGACAATCTCGTAAAAATAGAACTCGGTTTAGGAAAAGCAAAAAAATTATTCGATAAAAGAAAAACATTAAAAGAGAAGAGTGTTAATAGAGAAATACAAAAAGGCCTTAAATCCAGATAACCATACTAAAAGTATTACAAAACACCTTACTATATATATGCAATTGGATCTAATAATCCAGCCTCATTAAAACCTTTTAGCCTCAACAAACAAGAAGGACATCTTCCACAAGCCGGTCTTTGCCCCTCATAACAAGTATGGGTATGTTTGTACCAACCTAAACAACCAATGTCTTTCATCAACCGTACACTATCCGCCTTTGAAATATTCATTAATGGCGTAATAATGTTAAAACTATAATCCATAGCTAAATTCAAAGTCTGATTTAATGACTTAATAAAAGAATCTCTACAATCTGGATACCCAGAAAAGTCAGCCTGACAGACACCCGTATATATATCCTGAACCCCCAAAGATCTAGCATAAATAGCTGCATATGAAATAAAGATCAAGTTTCTTCCAGGAACAAAAGTTGATGGCAACTCACCCGGCTTGAACTCTATATCAACACTTTCAGAAGTAAGTGCATTTGTTGAAAGCTGAGAAATTGCACTAATATTTATCAGCTTTAAATCTACACATCTCTTTTTCGCCAATTTTTTTGCCATATCAAGCTCAACTCTATGTCTTTGTCCATAATCAAAAGCAATAGCCGCCACTTGACCAGGGTAGTTTTTTAAAGCCACTGCTAAACATGTTGCACTATCCTGACCACCAGACAAAAGAACCAACGCTTTAACTATTTTTTTCATAACAAGAAATATACCTTATATATATATATGAAGAAAACCCCCAGCTATTTATGTCTAAATTAAGATAGGTTGGTAAAGCCACCAATAATCAGCTTGCCATGTTTACCCGCAATAAATATTTTAAGTTAATAGAATCTATTTTTGACCTCAACAGCTTTTATCACCAACTACACCCGTTTACACACACAGCAATCTTTGTTATATTTTAAACTCAATTTAAGAACACCTTAAATTGAGTTTAAATTGGCGCGGGGTGGAGCAGTGGTAGCTTGTCGGGCTCATAACCCGAAGGTCGCAGGTTCGAATCCTGTCCCCGCTACCAAAATAATTATTTTTTTACATAGCGGCTACAAAGCCGCTATGTTAGTATATATAGCATGGCTAAAGCAGAAGGACGTATATTCAAATTTGAGGATGAAAACTGTATACAAACAAAGCTCTTAGAGACTTTTGAATATATAGGTGAACCACAATTTATTACATACGAAACCAAAGAATTTTCTGCTGTTTGTCCTTTTTCTGGGCTTCCTGACTATGGCAAACTAACTATTGAATATATACCAAAAAAATTCTGCCTTGAACTAAAATCCCTAAAATATTATTTAACATCTTATAGATATGTAGGCATCTATCAAGAAGCTGCAACAAATAGGCTCTTTAAAGACATATATAAAGTCCTCAAACCAAAATATCTGAAAATAACCACTATCTATAACACACGAGGTGGTATCGACTCGACTTGTAGTATTGAAAAGGGTAAAAAGTAATTTTTTTTACACCTGATCTACAAAATTTTTAATTAATAACTTCCCTTTTTCTGTAAGAATAGACTCTGGATGATACTGAACACCTTCAAGTGGAAAATTTTTATGTCTAATCCCCATAACAATATCATCCTCTGTCCAAGAAGAAATAATAAATTCATCTGGAATTGTGTCTTTTTTTATGATCAAAGAATGGTATCTTGTGGCTATAAAAGGGTTAGGCATATCTTTATACACACCAAAACCATCATGAATAATTTTTGAGGTTTTTCCATGCATCAAATATGGAGCATGCACAACCTCTGCACCAAAAACCTCCCCTATAGATTGATGCCCCAAACAAACTCCTAGTATTGGAATTTCCTTATAAAAAGCTCTAATTAGATCTTTTGAAACACCCGCATCTTCCGGACGACCAGGACCAGGAGAAATAACAATTCTCTTCGGAGATAATTCTGCTATCTCTTTTACTGAGATTTTATCATTTCTATAAACCAACAAATCCTCCCCTAGCTCACCCAAATACTGCACTAAGTTATAAGAAAAAGAATCGTAATTATCTATCAATAAAATCACTTTTTTCTCCCTGTCAAACAAGCAGAAACAACACCCCTAGCCTTACTACAACTTTCCTCATATTCTTTTTCTGGAATAGAATCTGCTACCAACCCTGCACCTGCTTGAATCATCAACTCATTATTTTTTGCTAATATCGTACGAATTATTATACATAAATCAGCATTACCACCAAAATCAAAATACCCCAAAGCACCACCGTAAGGCCCTCTACCTTCAGGTTCTAACTCCTCGATAATCTCAATCGCCTTAACTTTTGGCGCACCACTTAAGGTTCCTGCTGGAAAAGTTGCTTTAAACAAGTCAAACGCATCTTTATCTGCACAAAGCTCTCCCTCAACATTTGCAACCATATGCATTACATGAGAATACTTTTCTATCTGCATAATATCTGTTGTTTTTACACTGCCATACTCACAAACCTTACCCAAATCATTTCGACCTAAGTCCACCAACATTATATGCTCAGCCCTCTCTTTTTCATCATTTAGTAGCTCTTCTATCAACACATCGTCTTGCCCTTCAATTCTTGGGCGAGTTCCAGCAATTGGTCTTAAAGTCGCTTTATTATCCCTTAATCGCACAAGTATTTCCGGAGATGCTCCAACTATTTGGTAATCATCAAAATTAAAATAATACATATACGGAGATGGGTTAATATAACGAAGCGCTCTATATATATCAAAAGGATCTCTGTAACTTTGCATAGTAAAACGTTGTGATAAAACTAATTGAAATATATCACCATCATATATATGCTCTTTTACTTTTCCCACATGAGATTCAAAGTCTTTTTTCGTATAATTTGATTTCACATCCTCAAAAACATCATTAATATCATTTTTTGAAAGATCTAATGCCTCACCCCTAACCGGCTGTTTAAGTAGGTTTTCTATTTCTGAAACCCGTATTTTTGCTTGTATTTCTTGACCCTTTTCCGATATAGCAACTATTATTATCTTCCTTTTTACATGGTCAAAAACAACCATTGAACCAGGAAATAAATAGTGCGCTAAAGGAAACTCTGTGCCTGGTTTATCTATCTTTGGAATATCTTCTATATAGTTTATTATCTCCCAAGAAAAAAAACCCACTGCACCACTAATAAATGGTAAATCTAACACTTGTTTTAAATCATAATTATTTACAAGCGCCTTAAGTTCATCAATTGGGTTTTTTGTATCAACAACAGAATCTTTACCATGGCACTTTATTTTTGTTTTTCCATCTTTAGAACAAAACACACAAAAAGGATCAAAACCAATAAATGAATAGCGACTAACCTGCTCACCACCCGTTACACTCTCAAGCAAAAAACTATTTTTATGATTAAGTTTTAAATAAGCAGAAACAGGGGTATCTAAATCACCACTTATCTCCTTATATATAGGAACTAAAACTTTTTTATTAATCATGATCTATTTATTAGTCGCTGTAAAAGGCGCTATCTCTTCATTGTCTTTAATAATGTCATTATTCAAAAAAGAATATGGGCCAATATGACAATGTTTACCTATTTTTGTCTCCCCTTTGATTACAGCGAAAGGACAAATAATTGTATCCTGACCTATTTTGACTGTTGAATCTATAAATGTAGAGTCTGGATCTATTATTGTCACACCATCTTCCATTAAATGTTTATTATTTTTTTGATAAATAATCTTATTTATTCTAGCTTGATCCAACCTAGTATTAATACCTATAACTTGATCCTCATCATCTATTAATGACGCTGACACAGCCTCTCCAGAGTCTTTTAAAATTCTTATAACATCTGTTAAGTAATATTCTTGCTGAACATTATTTGTTTTTACTTGATTTAAAGCATCAAACAAATATTCAGCCTCAAAAACATAAACACCTGTATTTATCTCATCAACCTTAAGCTCTTCAGAGCTACAGTCCTTAGCCTCTTTTATACCAGTAACAGTACCCATCTTGCCCCTTAAAATTCTTCCATAATTCGCAGGATCTCTCATAGTTGCTGTTAGAATTGTACCAACAGCATTTGACTCCTTATGGGTAGCAACAAGATTATTTAAGGTTTCAACCTCTATTAAAGGGCAATCTCCTGCCAAAATTATCACTGAATCTTCTTTTTTTAAATTAAAACTAGTCTCAACCTGCTTTACTGCATGACCAGTTCCAAGCTGCTCTTCTTGAAATACATACTTAATTTTTTTATGCTTAACTGTATTTTTTATTATCTCTGCCTGATGCCCAACAACCATAAAAACCTCATCAACACCCAACTTCAAAACAGCATCAACCACATAGCTAACTATAGGTTTTCCAGCTACATGATGAGCAACTTTCAAGATTTCCGACTTCATCCTAGTACCTTTTCCCGCTGCCAAAACTATTGCTTTTAAACCCATTTCATATCCCTTCCTATATGGAATTTAGACCTGCATTGTGATAGTATCATTTTAAGCCGTGCGAGTTATTAAGGCAACCGCATACAAGCTACTAATTAATAAATAAAGAACAGGGGTTTAATTACAATGAAAATAACAGTAAGAACACACCATATAAGCGTTACAAAATCATTAAAAGAGCATGCAGAAAGTAAAATCCAAAAACTTGAAAAGTTTTTCAATCGTATAGAAAGCATTAACATTGAGCTTGATGCCAATGAATTACCAGATGAAAACAAAAGACAGGTTGTTCAAGTAACAATGAAAATCCCTGGCAACACAATTAGAGCCTCAGAGTCTTCAAGAGATATGTATGCAAGTATTGATATGGTGTACGACAAATTAGAAAAACAGCTTAGAAAACATAATGACAAATTAAAAGATCATAAAAAAGACGCTCAAAAACGTAATATTTATTTACCAACTACAAAAAAAGCGGAAAAACACACACCTGATTTCTACATACCAAAACCAATGACACCTGAAGACGCTGCTGAAATAATTGAAGAAACTGGACAGGCTTTTTTAATGTTTAGAAACCCACAAACCGAAGAAATAAATGTTATTTACCCAACAAGCTCAAACACATACGAATTACTTGAGCCTTAAAAAAACGCACTTTTTTATTTATGAGGCTTAACCTGTGATTTTAGAAATTGTTTGTGTAAAAACTTTATTTATATCGTCTATTACACCTTGAATTGCTGAAAAGCCTCTATTTAAAAGATTCATATCCATTGCAACTTTTGCAACATTAATGTTTGAAGACTCCAGCTTTTCACCCAAAACATCCCCATAGCTATCTTCACCAGATGTAGCAGGGTCTAACATTTCACCAGATGCTATCGTCATACGATACGAAGCCCCATCACCTAAAATCAAACCTTGTTTATTTGGAACAGTGCTTAAGGCTAATTTATACATAGGTGTTCTTACAGGAGGAGCATCCCCTGTAGCCACCGCTTCTTTATGAGCTTTAAAGTTTGAAACAAGGATTCCCCCATCAATAAAGCCAACATCAGAAAACCCTCCTGTTCTAATAGGAACCAAAGAGCTATCTTCTACAACACCATTAGCATTAACCTTGTAACCAAAAACCTTTCTGCCAAAAGCATCAGTAAGATAGTCATTATTATAGTCTGTTTGAAAACGACCTGACCGTGCCAAAATCTTCTCACCACCAGAATCAAAACTCTCTGCTGATCCTGATAGCACAAAAAAACCATCACCAACAACAGCCACATCAAGCTCTGTACCATAACTAACATACCCTTGAGAAAAGTCTGTCGACATTGACCCTATAGTCATACTGCCTGGGATCGTCTGTGGATTAACACTTTCTGTACCCGCACTTAATACCTGATTATATACAGTAGTAAAAGATGCATAGGTATATTTATAGCCTGGCGTATTAAAGTTATTAGCATTAGAAATTGCAATTCTTAATGCCGACAATAAACCATCTAAAGAGTTTCTAACATTTACATAAAGATCTAACATATTTTTTTCCTTCCTTAAATTATATCACGCAGCTTCAATAATCTTTGTATCAGCTGAAAAGTGCATATCTTGAAAATCTTTAGGCCTATAATCATCCTCTATATTAGACTCTTGCTTCAACCTTGATAAAATAGATAAGTACCTTTCTTTTTTATTAATTGTAAATATATTCCCCGGATTTGCCTCTAATAAAACCTCTTGTTTCATATATTCTTCTCTTATCACATAAAATAGATTTTTGTTTGTCTTGTCTCGCATGCTTTTTAGCTCTTTTTTCTGTATTGGCTCACCCAATCTTTTAAAGCCTTTCAAAGCTGTTTTTATTTTTTTCTTAACTAAATCATGAGCAGCACCTTTAAGCTCAAAAAGAACAGCTCTTTCTTCTAAACCCTCTCTTAATACCACTCCTAACTGCATCTTTGCAACACCAGCAGCCTCATCTTTTATTTTATCAATTTGTGCTTGCGAATAACCATTTTTTAAAAGTCTCTTTTGTAATTTATTAATCTTAAGAACATCCCCAATATTACCAAATAACTTTGGAGTAACTACTTTCTGAGTTAATACAAACCTTAATTCTTCTTCTACATTCTCTAACTCTATTTCACTCTCTTTATTATCAGAAGATTGTTGCCCCCCACTACCATGCTCATCTGTATCAATAACGCCTCTATCCTCAGGATTCTCAAAATATGTTAAACCTAGATCTTCTAATTTATCGCCCAAACTTTTGAAATACTCTTCAGTAGAAAATCTAGCTATATTTGCCATTGTATTAAACTTATCAAAAGCCTTAACCAAAGCTTTTGTTGAACTATCGTTTAATTTGCCTTTTATTAAAGCTTTATCTAGCTCATCTGCAACAAAAACATCCAGTTCTTTTCTGGCTTGAGTTTTCAAATCTTCTACACCATCAACTCCCTCGCCAAAAACACCTGCCATTTTTGCCATTTTTGATACTTCATTAAAATCATCTCTATTCTTAAATGCATCCCAAGAAAATTTCTTTGCGCCAAAAGAAAGCGCATATTTCATAAACCCTTTTTTTACCTGTTTTTTTATATCACCATGCACCATTTTCTGAATATTTGTTTCGAGTTTTTTTAGTTTTTTGGTTGAAAGACCAGAACTTAACAACTTCTGTTTAATTTGCTCAGCCTCTATTTTCTTTTTTGGATTGTCTTCTACCAACTGCTCTGAATACGCTAAAAGATACTGCTTTACCATCTGCTCCATATTAACTGTCGTTTCTTTGGATACTGGTTGAGAAACACCTTTATCAGTACCAGCCATAGCCTTTGTTTGAGAAGCTTCTTTATTCTGATCCTGCACCTTTTCCAGGTTTTCCGAAAGAACATCAATCACACTAATAACTCCATCATCTGTCAAACTTGCTTTCTTTGCAGCCTTATCAAGCTGCGATTGTGCATGGGTTGCAACAGAAGAAGAAATAGAAACAGTGTCTTTTGCTTTTGAAGAATCAAATTTATTTTGGAAACCACGCTCTATATCTTCTTGAATTTGTTTTTGGATAGTTTCCTTTCTGCTTTTGGATTTTGACATCTGCATTTTTTCCATAAACTGATCCATCAATTCTTTGGGGTCTGTCTCTTTGTTAATAAAAGCTACTGATCGAGACTTTGAAGAAGCTTGTTTCTTTTTTCTAAGCTTTTCAGGTTTTATTTTAGCAGAGCCCTCTAACTCATTTTCGCCTATACTTGCAGCAATAACATCCTCAGCCCTTACAGCTGCTATGCTTTCTGTTCGTTTTGCCACATTATAATTTCTGTTAATTTCCATTAGTTCACCTTACTCCTAAACAGCCCTGCTATTACTTTGAGAAATATTAAGAATATTCATGCCCTTCTTAATTAAATTCTTTTTCTCTTCGCTAAGCTGAAACTCTCTTTCTAAACACTTTTGATGATAATTCAACCTAATATCCATCTTTCCAATATATCTATCCAATTTATTAATACGCATTTTCAAATCAGAAACATCAAGAGTTTCTTTGTCATCAATAACTATAGCTTGCTCTTGTTTATTATTTTTTTCAGCTTCCATTTTCTATCACCCCAAGCGTCGCGCTGTAATATTCATATTGATAAACCAAGTTATTTCGTTCTAACACAAATTCTTGTTTAATTTTTTTGCACTGCATAATTCTTTCCTCTAAAAGCCTTACTTTTGTCCAGTATCCAGGCCTACCTAACGCCTTCATTTGCAACATAAGCTGAGTTTGAATCTCTGCATACATTGCTAAAGAACGACGAACTTTTTTGCTTTTCCCATATACTAACTCTGTAAGCTCCAGGTTATATACATTCTCGCCCATAAGCCGCATATTTTCATCAACAGCAGCACCAAGCGCCTTTTTCTGCAGTTTTTGCAGCTCTTCTTGGCTAACACCCAAAACCGATAAAAGCTGGCCAATAATACCAACCTTAAATTGCGCAAACTTTGCTAAAAAAAAGTTGTGGGATCGCGCTTGCACAGTATTTCTTAATAAAGACTCTTTAAGCTCTGAAACTTTGCTAGTCATATTTATTTTTATGCCTAACACCCTTAATATTTTAAGGCCATCTGCTTCTACAGCCTTTGTTTCTTGGCTAGCTTTTACAATTTCTTGAGCATCTGCCTTGCTTTGTGTTTTTTGAGATTTTTTTAATTTACTCTGTTTTTTATTGTCTTTCGCCCATGAAAAAGAGCTAAGAACAACCTCGTCTTTCATATCAAGAGTTGCCGCAGCCTTTGCTGTTACATCTTGGATTTTTTCTTTTGCTGTATTTTCTTTTTGTTGCTTCTGGGTTGTTAAGCGCTCAGTATTTTGCTCTTCAATAAGTTGCTTTCTATGATCTGCTCTCTGTTGCTGCAGGCTTGCCTGAAGCTTCTTGTAATATAAACTTTCTTGAACTTTACTTGATTGTTTTTGCTCTGCATCACCAACTCGCTCACTCATAAACACCTCTTATGTTTTACTTTTTTTTAGCCTTCTTCTTTTTATTATTATTTTTAGTACCACCTTTTTTACTGCGCATAGCCTTAGCTGCCATTGCCTTTTTAAAAGCCTCTGTCCTTTTTATTGCTGCTTTTCTTTCGCCTCTCTTCTTTGCATCATCTTTTATAGACCTAACAAATTTTTCATACTCGTTTTCTTCATGCTCTTTCTTTCTTTCCTGATAAGAATCTGTGTCATTTTCATGTTTCATTTTTAAGATTTTATTAGTTTGCATTCTTAATGTGATTTTTTGACTGACTTTAGAAACAATCTTTTTATTTAGAGCTCTTGAACAGTCTGTCCAGGTATCTGTTTCAAAAACATCTGTATTTAGACGCGTATCAACCCAAACCTTATAACCCTCTTCGTTGTTTTTTATCATATTAATACTATCCACAGAACCTTCATTATCTCGCAACAACCTTAACGGTGTAGATTTTGAGGAAAACAAACCCAAAGATGGTTCTACCATCGCGATTAACCCCCTTACTTGAGAAACAAAAGAATCTAGCTCTTGCTGATTTTCAAAGCGCATAGTCAGAGGCCCTGTCTTCTTCTCCCAACTACCATTAGAGATAGCTCCATTAGAATCATCAACTTGCCCCATTTCTGGATTCCACTCTTCCCAACTAGCGTTTGGGTAACAAGAAACCTCCAACAGCCCATTTTCTAACTCTTTTACAATTGGCTTACCATCCTTCTTCCCTCCATTTTCAGAAAGGCCTGTCATCGAGCAATAAATGTCAAACAAAGAATCATAAGCCTGAAACGTATTATCTAAAATCTCATCTTCAGAACGACCTGTACCAATAAGACTTATTACATCTCTTAAAGACCTTGAGTTACCATCATTACCTTCAATTTTAATGTCTTTTCTGCCTAAATCACCAACTAATGTTCTATCAATATTATCTAAGCTCATACCTCCAAGCTTTGCTTGGTTTAAACTGGAAACTATTAGATCCCCTTGCTCCTCACTAAGGCCATTTTCTTCGAAAAACCCAGAATCTTGAGCATCAAAAGATCTTAAAACCCGTCCATAATTATCTATATAATCATTATTAACCAACAAATCCCAAAAACCCTTGCCGCTCTTATCCGCACCTCTAAACTGCGCTGCCGTAACACCTGTCTCTGCTAAAAAATCTCTCTGAACATACTCTTCGTTTATATATTCAAAGTAATCTTTCACCATCTTTTCTTTAAATCCTTCGTTTTTATTTTTCACACTATCTAAACTATTTCCATTTGAGCTTGCAGCGGTTGAAAAATCCATTAACTTCATTATTGTTGGCGCTGATGACAGAGCCATTCCAACAGTTAACGCACTAACCTCTGTCATACCACCCTCAACATTACCCCACCACTCCAGCATATTATCCATTAGCTTAGCTTCTCTAATTGCATCAATCTCTTTAACAGCAACCTCTTCACTAACACCCTCTTGATAAATTAAAGAATCATCACCATCTGTTCTTCTGTTCTCAAGTGTGGCTCTTACATCTTCATCTGCTGCCAAAAAAACACTTTCCTCTGAAATCATGGCGTTTTCATTTTCTACCAATTTATTTAAAGCATTTGCAGGGCCAGTAATACCAGAAAACATGCTATTAAAACGACCCATATCCTCCCATAAGCTATTAATAAAACTAAAGCTCTGTTTATTATCAAAGCCACCCCAAAGACCAGACATTAGGATGGTATTATTATTAGCTTCAATATCAAATTTACCCTTATATTCCTTTGCTACGGCTTGAGCTTCTTTAAGTTCATTTTCAAGCTCACTCGCCTCACCAGCAAACCCAGAACCACCAAGCTTTTCCGCCATTGTTTCTTGAGCTTTAATACTATCCGAATAAGGGTCAACCGCCATTTCCCAGTTAAGGTCATTATCATCATTTTTAACATTTGGATTAGCAAAAGCAGCTTGTGCACCTTTTGATATTTTCATATCTTGAATTTCATTCATAACATTTTGGATATCTTGATAAAAACCAGGGTACAAGTCATCTAAAACACCCCTTGTTCCCAATATTTCATTATGCATTGAGCTAAAGTATTCTGAATTCTGATAAATATGCCGACCTAAAGCATCTGACTTTCTAAATATATTAGTATCTCTACCATAGAGATTTGTATTGTGGGGTAATGTGTTTTCTTCAGCCGGAAAAGCCTCTTTTAATAACTCCTCATAAAAACTACTTCCGAATATTTGTTGCGCAAGCTCATCTATTTCTTCTGAACTATAAAAAGGGGTACTAAGTTTTTCAGCATAATTCACATAATCTTCGTCATCAATTCGTTCATAGTTGCCTTTTGTACCTGTAATTTCAATCCTTGCGATCAGCTCTGTAGGCAAAAAACTAACACCGCTTTTAATTTTGCTTAACTCTCTTAAAACTTTTGCAGAATCAATTACCGCGTCTGCTTTTTCAGCATCTTTTATTTGGTTTCTTTCTTGGGGTCTCAGACTTTTCTGGTCAAAATCGTCATCACTATCTATATCTTTAACTTTTTTCAAGAATTCCTGAACATCTTCATCTTCTAGATATTCATCCGCAACTTCCAAAGCTTCTTCAAAGCTCATTACGCTCGCTACATCAGATTCAAACTCTAGCTGTTTTCTTGGCTTGGCATTAACACGAGCAGAAAATCTTCGTTTGGGCTCGCTAAACTTTTCAATTTGATATGTCATAGCCTACGCCCACCTTCCCTTATTTATAGCTAGCCACTTATAGCTGTGACCATAATTTATTCTCATTTTTCAAACCTAATCTTGCTAAACCACTCATAGACTCTTTTGTTGTTTCAACAGTCTCCATATACAATTGCAAAGCAACCATATCACCAAGTTCTTCCATATTAACTTTATGACCAGTATTCAAAGTAACCTCGCCATCATTTAGCAAGCCAGCCTGTACACGAGACATTTCGTCAAAAAAGTTTTTTTGAGCCAAATAGTCGCCAAAAATGAAATCATATACAACATACACTTTATTTTGGTTAACTATTTGAACATGCGGCCGACTAAATGGTATCGCCGCTTCTGAACCCTTAACAAATCCTGCTGACATCTCTTAGCCACCCCGCTCTCTTTTTGAAATTTTAATATTATTTCTTATATTAAATAAAAAAACATATTAAAACTTTATTTTTTTTGCCTGGCACATTTTCATGCCAGGCAAAAAAACAATTACTAACTCGCTTTTTTCTTGATTTCGCCTGCTTCTGCTTGCGCTGCATTTGAAACTTTTTTCGGGAATGCTACACCAACTTGGAATTTCCTGTCAGATTCAATCATATTAATCTGAGTTCCTATGATTTTACCTAGTGACTCACCAGTATCATCAAGTAATTCACTTTGGTAAACAGTATATTCCGATACTAAATCGTTACCTGATTCCTGTCCGCCTTCGACACGACCGGCTGCCGCATTCAATCCTTCTGCTGCTACTTCTGCCATAATAGTTCAACTCCTTTCTTTAAATTTTTTATTTGACTCTAATTACTTTTGCCAAAATTTTTTTACTTTTAAGCTTCACCCCCTTTATTAATTTTCATATTTGTTTTTAGTATTCATACTCGTACATATTTATTATCGTGCATATCTAAACACAACATGTATCGAATGTTCTTGATGTGTGCTCCTTCCTTTATATACTTGTTCCAAATTGGTTTTTAGATTTTCACCGTGTATAAACAGACATAATACAAATCTAAAAACCAATTTGGAACGAGTACTATAATGCTAAATAACTGTATTCCCAAATACACCGACATTTAAACATATAGGCTTATTAAGCCTGAGCGCACTAAAAAAAACCTGCCTCTACTTGACAAAGAAACCCTTTGCTAATTTAATTTTTACATACATGATTAACAAATCCGAGAATATAAAAGCTATTGCCCAAGATATTGACTATGGAAAAGACCCCTCTCCAGAAGAAATAGATATCCTAATTAAAGCCCTTCATAGCGAAGACCAAAGCACCGTCACAAGAGCAGGTTATGCACTAACTATACTTGATAAACCCATAGTCCTAAAAGTTATTAATAATTTCACAACATTCCCTTATAAAAGCCAATTTATTCTTATACCTCTTCTTGCTGCTTGTAACTTTTTTGAAATCCATAAATTTCTACTTTCTCTTCTTCGCACAGATACAGACAAAGTACTAATAGACCACCTAACTCTCTGCCTATCAAAAACACACTACTTCTTTTTGCCTTTAATATTTGCCGAGCTCTCTAACGCTGACAATGAATACAGGCAAAGAATAAAAAAGCTGCTCAAATTAATGGGTTATCAAAAAACAGCGCCCTACCTAGCGCTTTTCCCTGAACTTCCTTTTGAGACTTTTTTTCGTGAAACTTTTGGCGACGAAGAAATAGACAAAATACTCCATTAATAAAAAACCATCCAACCAAACCCAATAAAACACAATTTTTCGATACAAGAACCATCACCCTTAATTTCGATACTCTTAATATAATAAGGAATAAATAAAATTAAGGTATAATATTTGTATACAAAAACTATTGAGGTTCTTGTTAAAGAGCATCCTTTTTTGTGTGTTATTTAGCTTATACCTCACTATGGAGCATATCTTTGTTCGCATCTAACTTAAACATTGAGAATGAACTTACACTCAAAGGGTCTCCTTTAGACCCAAGCACCCCTATTACATCTTACGAAGCAAACGACATTTTTCAAGCATCTGACAATGTTGTTGAAGGCCTAAACCAGCTTCAAAAAAACCTATTTCCAATATTAAACAAACCATATCTACAACACAAACTCATTGAATACCTTAAATCATCCAAACATCAAATAAGCCCAGAAAATAAAGAAATATGTCTTAAGTTTTTGAAAAATGGACCTCAAGATATTTCTAAAGAACAACTAAGCGTTGTTGCCACTTTTCTTCAAGATATTCAGAAAGCTAGTATTCAAACTCAATTAGGATTATCTATTGAGCACATCAAAACCATCCAGCAAACTCAAGATAAAATAAAGTCTCATGATAAAGACATGCTCGAAATTGCCAAACAAATGAAATCTCTTTTTTTTGAAAAACACAACATGACACCTCAAGAAATGGAGTTTCGTAACCGCACACACCTTGTTAACCCTGAAGGAACAGAAACAGAGTTTATTGTAAACACACTACTACAAAACAACGACATCGATACATCAATGTCTAACACTGAAGTTGCAAAAAAAGTTATGAGCTACATCCAAAACAACTTCAAATACAAAGCTGAGCAACTAGATAAAAATGGCAAACAAAAAGACCACTGGCAAAGCGTGAGAGAAACTATAAATAAAGGTACTGGCGATTGTGAAGATCTATCAATACTATATGCATCAGTATTAATGAATGCATTAGGCAGAAAAGGCTACTCAAAAACACAAATTAGTAGCATGGTGAAAATATCCGCCGGCTTTGTAATAGATAGTAATGGCAGTAAATTTGGGCATACTATTGTGAAATTCAACAACCAGCAGGGGCTACCCCCTTCCAACCTAGCAATGGATGTAACAACTTCAAGTGGTGTTTTTAATTCTGAGGAATTCCCTTTTGAATCATTATTTGAATTTAATAACACCTGCTTTGAAAAATTCGCAGAAATTAGCGAAGACTTTTCAACCGCATTTAAGCTTGGGGACATCAATGACGAAAGATCAATAATCTACAAAATTATGCAAAAATCTATAGAACTAAGCGGCAAAATAGACAGTGAGACTGGCATAACAACACAAGATGGTATTCTTCAAACAGCGCTTGAAACCCCAAAAATGATCGATGGAGACTGCTACAGAAAAATTGATTATTATAACCTTATACCACAAGCAGATGGCACAATAGTCAGAGATTTAGTAAATGCTAAAATTGACGAAGCCACCCACTATATAAATATAGAGTCTCCCACAGACATCCACAGCAAAACAGGCGCAGCTGTAGACGCTGCTAGAGCCAACCCTAAAAACTACAGGTTTTATAAGCTTATTACTGGCACTGAAGATTTTGGGTTCTATAAAGTAGAAAAAACAATAATTGAGTACGGCCTCGGCGCTAAAGAAAGCACCCTCCCAGAAGAAGAACCACGAACTATTCACACAGCTGAAATAATCCCTGAAAAATTTGATGAGTACATCAACAAAACCAGAGACTTGTTAAACCAAATAATTGGGCTTTTCCACCTAGCTAACTGCTATGCCGAATCTCTAAACAACGCAGCCAGAGAAATTCATGAGGGTGTTTCCCAAGAAACACAAGAGTCTCATAAAGAAGAACGAAAAGCCAGTGCCAAGCAAATCGGTAAATTTGCTAAAAACATTAATGATTTCCAAGAAAAAGCATCTTCTGCTGTGCTTCAAGCTTCTGATCAAGTATTCAGCTTTATAAACAACTTTAATGACGCCCAGTTCTCCAAAGCTTTTCTAGCTACTGAAGACTGGGGTCGTGGTGTTTTTGATGGAAATGGCTTTTGGAGCTTCATAGGCAATCTATTTATTGGCTCTGCAACCGAGGCTCTCGATTCTTTTTTCGGCACATTCACAGAGGTTAGGGCCAGAAACAAAAGAGCTCTAAATATTTTAAAAAAGGATATCTATTCCAAAAACTTAGAAGCTAGAAACACGTTATCCATGAAGATGCTTCCGAGAATAGCCCTTTGGTCTTCCAATAGTAGCGCCTTTAAACTTGAAGACCGGCTCAGCCACAAAGAAAACGGTATGTATTTTGAGCAGGATATCCAAAAGATGATGAAAGATTCTCTTGTTCACACCGATGAATTTGCTACTAAATCAAAAATGTATCAGTTCCTGCGTGATTCTAAGGAACAAACAGATCAAGTAATGAGGGCCACAGACGCCAGTGAAATAGTCGGTCTTGAAAAGAACTTTGAGAACCTAAAAATAGGTGAAGGAAGAGAGTCCTCTCTTGACGGAAACGTTTTCTCTGCCGCAGAAGATAAAGACGGTGGGGAAGCAAGTCGTTACTTTGATTTTAATATGGAAAAAGGCCTGTTGTTTCAAGAATATGTTATGGAATTTCAAAATATGGTGCGATCTGCACTAATGTTCAAACAAATTATCATAGAACATAAGCGACAAATAGCAAAAGAGATTAGTGGTGGACAAGACACTGTCTCTATTCAGCAAGTTCAAAGCGCTGCCACAGGGGCTCTTGATAAAGAGCTTCAAAAACAACAACAGTTTTTTGATCAATATCACAACAACATGATTCAACTACACACAGCCTTAAACGACTATATTCAGTCTGTTGTAGATCTTACCAAAGCTACCGTAACCATGGGCTATAAATTAGCAAAAACAACAACAAATATCGTCGGTTTTATTAAAAACCCAGCTCTTGCTGCACCACTTGCTGCAACACGAGCACTTGCTAGTGTCTCACCTGTCATCCCAGCAACAACCCCATCTGGAACAGCCCCAAACCTAGCCCATTCTGCTGAGGTAACAGAACAAACAAAGGAGTGGCAAGAGTACTATACTTATATGCTTTCATCAGCAGAATCTGCAGGCTTAGAAACTGTATACGCATCTGCTGTATACGGCCTTGAAAAACTAACCCCCGAATGGATGCACCCTAAAACCCTACACCACAACTCTGAAAGATACTCAAGAGCCGCAACAAATGCTTTGCTCGACTTATCTAGTCGAGATGAAATACAGTACTCGAGCAAAGAAAGCGACCTTTTTAATAATCTATACGCAAAAGACAGAGACGGAAAATCTGTTATAGGCAAGTTTTATAGCAAGACGAGTAGAGATATAATGCTACAAGCACGACTTGAACTGCTTCAAGACCGCCCAGAAGGCCAAACTTTTGAACATGGGGGGCTAACTAGCTCATCAACAATACCTAGCATGCCGCCCGATTTCATTGTTAGTCAACAAGACGGCAAATACGCCATAGACCAAACAGAGCTCGCTCAAAAAACCAGGATCCTCACAGAAGAGTACCACAATAAAATTCGTGCTGTATTAAATATACTAATGGCATTATTTGAAGTTGTTGAAGGGTCTATAGCTGACGCACTAGGTGTCCAAAAATCTGGTGTCACAAATAAAATGGAAAATCAGGTTAGTGTCGCTGTCCAGTTTGAAAGCAGCGTTCTTGCCGCCATCAAACAAGAACTAAATACCTATTTAGCCGGTTTAAATAAAAGTGCTGAGAAACACAAAACCATAACAAACTCTTTAATTGAGGCCGGCGTAGCTGCTGCTGAACTAGGGATGGTAACAACAGCACTACCTTACATACCAAAGGTCTCTGGCCTACCTGGCCATTATCTCCCTACAGCAATTGAAAGAGAGGGCCATGAACTTGGAAAAGGTATTTACCAAGGGCTTGTACTTGATAAAGACATCTTTGAAACAAATAGAATAAATAGATGGGGTCCTTATGCTAGTGCCTATGCAATGGAATATTACGACTATCGAATGGCAGATAAAAAAGAACCTGGTGTTGATATGGCAACCAGAGATCTACCACCAACCCCAATTGCAAACGCAACTACAACCTGGGGTTTTGATGAGTTTTATCAAGAAACAAATGCTTATGATGAAAGCTCTGTGCTCTCAGTAAAAGAAAATCTTCAAAGCCAAAATATTCTTGCGCAAAACTATAGAAGTCAGGCAAATAGCGAAAATGGCACCATAACCGATAGAACCGTTCAACTCGCACCTTTTTACCTTCTTGATGAAAAAGAGAAAAAACATATAAATGATCTTTATTATAGAGAAGTTGCAAAAACAGATTCAGAGCTATATGAAGACTCTAGAGAAAACTACGAAGTTTTTGAAGACCTAAATGCAATGGCCTGGGATTATAAATGGCTCAACTTTGAATCTGTCTCCAAAACACAAGAACGACTTAATAAGATATTTATGATTAGAGTAATGCTTTTAACCATAATAAAAGCACTAAATGCAAAAAAAGCACAAACCCTAAAACAAATGTTTGGTGTACCAAGCGCCATAAACAGCATAATAGACAAAACAATGAGCCAAGCAGACTCATTTAACCAAGCACAACTAAGCTCCATGTCAGACCTTGTCCAAGAGTTTCAACAACGAATAGCCGCCCATACACAAGCAACCAGCGCTGTAATAACAGCAGATACAATGACCACCGTACTAATAAGCTTTATGGCTCTTGTATATGGAGCTAGTGGCCCTATAGACTCCAAAGCATCCCTTAAAAAAGCACAAAAAGATATAGTAAAAAAGGGTGTCGCTAAAACCATAATGCAAATAACAGCTAACGCAGCAATAGCCACTTTTAGCTGGTATGCAACCAGCCAAAAATCTCAGCCTTCTGTAAACTCTGAAGTACTTGATTCTGATGAAGAAACTGATGATACCGTTCTTGATGATATTGAAAAACAAGCTAAGGCTAAAAAAAGAAGAGAGTTTGAAAAAGAAGCTAAAAGAAAAGGGCTAGACAAAGAACAGTCCAGAAAATTCGTTGCCTCAAAAAAAGATAAAATTAATCTAGCCGGTAAAAAAGAAAGAGCTAAAGCCAAAGAAACCTTAGCAGCAAAAAGAGAAGAAAGAGGGGGGGAGCAGAACTCAAATTTCTTTGGCGTCCAAGGTCAAAACGATGCGACAACCATGTCTGCAAGAGGTCAGTATGTTATGAACCCTGGCATGATGACCAAAGCCAAAACCAGACTCAATCGTAAGTTTGAAAAACTCAAACTCTTACAAGAAATCACTGTTGCTAAAGGCAGTGCTGGTGTTGAGGAAACTGCTGAAATGGCAGGCAATGAAGCTGACAACTCTTTTAAAAAAGCAATGGGCGCTCTTAGCCTTTTAAAACAAAGCGAAACTGCTATGCTAGATCATATACAAGCGCATCTACAACAGCTAGTTGATGCGAAAAACCGTTATATGGATCGAGTAAAAAGCTCTATAACATCAGGTCTTGGAGCAGGTCTCAGTAAATTAGCAAAACACGCTAGAAAGAAACTACAAGAAACTGCAAAAAAAGACTCTGATAAAACACTTGACCCAAAAAAAAGTCTTTCTGAAAAAATAAGAAACTTTTTTTCTAAGAAAAGCAAAGAAACCGATGCCCAGGCTGAAGATGCCGCAACCGCGGATGCCCCTGCCGCAAAAGCTGAAGCTGCTCAGGCCGAGGCTATAGCAAGCCCTAGCGGAAAACTTAAAGGCGCCTACCAAAAAAGCTTAAACAGGCTTAGAACCCTACTAACATATCTTGATGAAGATACAGTAGCGGGCAAAATGCTCATCCAAATACTCACCGAAACAATGCTAAGTCTCATGGCTGGAGCTGGAGAACAAGCTTATAGATGGAACAGCGATGAAGGTGTTTCAGAAGAAGTTTCCGAAGACGAAGATTTCAGTGAAGAAGAGGGTAGCGGATCTTTTGGATCAACTGCAGCTATTGAAAATGAAAACCTAAATATCCAACTTCAAAAAGCCAATATGAACATCTTAAAACAAATCATCCAAACAGATGTAGAAGCATATAAAGAAATAGGCATGGCTGGGGTTGGTCAATTTAAAGGAAAGGCTAAGGCAGCTGCACTAAAAAAAGGAATCAAAAAAGCTGAAGACTTTATACTTAGAAAAGCAGAAAGAAAAGTAAAAGGCCAAAAAGAAGCTGGCGGAGCTTCAAAAACACTTCAAAACTGGGCGACTAGAGCAGCAGACCGAGCTGTTAGTATCGACGATGAAAACCTTGAAGATTTAGGCGCTAAACCAACCTTCAAATCAAGAGCTCGAAACATTGGCAAAAGAGTTGGTGGTTTTCTTAGGTTTATTGGGCTACCAAAAATAGGAAGACGTAAACTTGATAGAGCTAGTGATACAACAGCTAGCTCAATACAAAGAGATCAAGAGTCCATAGATACTGGAGCACACCTCTTTGCTTTACAGTTTAGAAAACAAGAATTAATGCACCGAGCCGCTGCTGGCGAAAAAGACATCATGGAAGAAGAAGCTGGCATAATATCCAGAGACGCAGCGCAAAAAATGCGACAACAAATAGAGACCTTCAAACCAACAATCATTGAGCCTGCTGAAACAGCCACAGCAGATGGCGCAACTATAGCAGCAAGCGAAGCCGCAAAAGCAAAAAGAGCTGCCCTTATAAAAGAAAAGGAAGCCATATCTACAGAAGCACTAGAAATACAACACCATGGCGTTTTAACCCCTGAAAAACTACAGCGTTGGCTAAAAGCAGAGGGGCTTCACGCTGAAAGCAGCACAGCAGACGCAGATATAGCCAAGTCAGCAACAGCAATCATTGCTGCCATGCAAAGTGCTGGCTTAATAAATGAAGATGGAGAGTACACAAAAAAATTCAAAGACAAAACCGCTGAGGAAAGAGAAGCTGCTTTAGGTGTTTTACTATCACACGAAGACATAGCTATTGCTCCAGGCATACAAGCCTCGTTAACACAACTATTCGCAAAAGACTCAACAACCCTAACAAGGCAAATGGCTCATGACCAAATAGCTGCCTTACGAGAAAGAATGATAAGAGCCGGTGTTAAACACCAAGAAGAAAAAGATGAAGAACTGGATCAAGATGCATACGACAGTGACTTTATAAAAGAACTTAACCGTCTTCGTGCAGAGAGAGACCTTCAAAAATTAATGCTCGAACTATCTTCATCTCAAAAAACAGAGCTCCTCCTAAAAAGAGAACAACAGAATGGTGTCCGCACAACAACCGCCTATGAAAAAGGCGCACCTGGTACTGCTGGAAAAATACCTATCCATCTACAAATCAGATCAGCAAATCCAAGTGTCGATGCTGATGATGACACCAGATATGTAACGCTATATATAGACCCAAGTGACATAGAAGAAATAGATTTTAGTGACCAAGCCTCAGTAAAAGAAATATTTGGTAGCATCCTCCCTGAAGAAGGTGACTATAATATAGCCCTTCTTTCTCAAGCTGATGCACGTACTGATCATACTCGCTTATTAGAAATAGTTGGTGGTGATGAAGAAAAAGCAAAAAGACTTTTGGCGCTGCTAAATAAAGAAGTAGATGGCCAATCAATATTATCAAGCCAAACCATAAAACCAGCTACAGCCGCAGAATACCAAACAACAGCTATTGATCTAGACGATGAAAAATTAATGGCCGCCCTGGTACAGGAAATGGATGGTGCTAACGATGAAGAAAAAACCGCAGCAGCAAAACAACAGCTAGCCAACCTAAAACAAGCACTGCTTCTCCCCCAAGGTTTAAAGAACGCAATAGCAGGGGAAGCCGCAGCTTCATCACGAATAAAAAGCTCTGCACGCGCTGGAACCATACTTGCCTTAGAAGATATGTCAGATTCTCTGCAAGCAGCTATCGAAATCTCCTTCGAAGAAGAAAGCTTCTTTTCACGACTAAAAGCAATGTCAGCTGATGTTGGAAGCGGGGAAAGCGACAGTGATGTAGCTGACATATTAAGAACCAGCTCCAAAGCACTGCTGAGCGCCTCTGAAATAAGTGAAATGGTGGGTAATAGAACTGATTTATCTGAGGATGTAGCTGCAAAATTAAAAGAGATGGGCATACTAGATGAAAACGGAGTTATACAAACAGGCAGCCTAACTCTAACCCAATCAAAAATTCTCAAAGAGTTCATTGGCGAGCAGCTATCTGATGTAGATCAAAAACAAAGGGATGTTGTTACTGCAAATTTTGAATCTGCATTAAATGAAAGATTAGCAAGTGGCAACATAACCAGATTTACTGCAGTATCCAAACTTATATCTTTATCAACAAGCGCCCACGCCAGCCCAGAAGATATTGAGAAGGCACAAAAAGCTGCGCAAAAGAAACTTGGGCAAGCAAGCCACGAAACTCGACGCAACACTATAATAGACAAATTAGCAGCCAGAGCTGAAGGCGCTGAAGCAACAGAAGCCGAAGCAGGGGCTAGCCGTGGAGTAAAAGGTTTTATTAAAAAAATAAATGAAGCCAGGCGAAAAAGCGCAACACAGGCCTTAATAGACCTTAAACAAGATGCTGCTGACATGGAAATAGAATCTGTAGACGATCTAACAAACAAAGAAGATATGGACGGCTATTTTGCAACAAAACACAGTAAACCAACCTCTTTTGCAGGTAAACTTGGCAAAATCGCAAAATTAACTGCTCACTTTGTTCTCTTAAGATTTGTACATAGTGGACTTGAAGGCTTAAGTAAAGACACAAAAAAGCCCGGAGCCATCAGAAGATTTATACGTGATGGAATTGAAGGCAAAGACACAAAAGAAAAACTAGTTATGGCCAGAGCACAAACAGCTCAAAAAAAAGGTATCAATCGTAGAGCTCGTCAAAAAAGCATGCAAGCACAACTAGAACGCTATTCACATATCAAAGGCTTAAAAAGTTTAAAACGAGATAGTGACCTAATTGGCGCTGGTAATAAATTAGCATCTGCATATATAGAGTACATGAAAGGCGATGATCAAAGTTCTAAAAAGAGAGGTGAAAATGTCCGAAAACTTAATGAAGCTCGCGATGAGGCTGTGCAAACACTATGGAAAGAACTTGCTGAGAAAAACGACCCAAATAAAACAGCTCTTAATTTAATTCAATCTCTACAACAAGCTACCTTTAAATTCCAAATAGAACTTGGTTTATCTCCAGAAGCCGCTGCTAAAGCCGCATCTGAAATGACTACAGATATTATGCAAAGTTTAATAAAAAGATCTCCAGAGTCTGCAAAAAAAATGCAAGCCGCTCTTATAAATATTGGTAATGACTCATCTGCAAGTAAGTCTCAACGCGAAACAGCAGGCCTTATTCTATCTAAAATGCCAAGTACTCTGGTTAAATCTACACAGAAAACACCGTCTGGAGCAAGAAAAACCGACATAGCCAAAGCCCAAGAAAGCGCATCTGCAATGATAGAAATAACAAGCCCCACAAACTCTGACAGCGAAAACTATTCAGCTGCCAGAAAAAATCTAGCTCTCATTTCTGCCATGACAGAGACCCAAGCCCAAGACTTTATGAGTACACTACTTGAAGTAGATGCTGATGCTGCAAAACACCTTCTTGAAAGCCTCCATTTGTTAAGCACTAAAAAAAATACAGATGGCACATCTGTAGCTTCTGATGAAGAGCTAATAAAATTAGATGCTGCCATGCAAGCTATTAGCATGCCTATACTTGCATCACTACCAACAGCAGACCCCGAAAGCGCTGACACAGAGGCTACTGGAGCGCTTAGTCCAGCACCGCCGCCAACACCAGACCCCGTAAGAGCTGACATGCTAGCGCTTATTTCAGCTCATGATGCTGCAAGAACTACTGATGGTAGATCAAGACAAACAACAGAACTATCTACCTTAAAGCGTATAGCAAGTCATGCTGCAACAGATATAGACAAAGTATCAACACCTTCTGAGTTTATGGATGGCATTAAAAGCGTTTCTGAATTAAGAAAAAAACTACAAGATATTGGTCTTCTTCCTGAGGCTGGCAAACCAGCCACACCTTCGGAACAAGCTATAGCACTAGTCAATGAAAACCTTGGTGATATCAGCCGCATACTTATAGAGGCAATAACCGGTACAGACCCTGATGCAATGAACGAAGCCCTATCTATACTTGATATGATAAAAGAAACCAATGACGGACAAATACTCAATGATATTGCGACACTAATAAGCAGCGCACTTAATACAGAAGATGAAGCCGCTGGTAGAGATAAACTACCTCAAAAACAAAAAGACTTCTTAAAAGCACTTGAGTTAAAAATAAAAGACAGCCTAAAAAAACACCAAAGCCATAAAGGAGCAGCCGCACTAGCAAACCTAATGGGTGTGTACAACGCCACAGCACACCCGTCAACACAACCTGCCCCTGAAAAATCTTTAGCAACCCAAAGAGCTGAAAGTCAAATACAGCAGTTAAGTATTGAAACTGGCTTGCAAGAGCTTCTAGATGGCCTTGATAATGGCAGCATTAGCAGCGCTGAAAGCCTGCCAGAAATTGCAGCACTCATAGCACAGGGCCTGGCTATTAAATCATCACTAGCAGAAGAAGCCCTGAAAAAAATAGCCAAAAACTTTGCAACTGAAAAACAAAACCTAACCAGGCTATTTATAGCAGTAAAAGCTGAAGTCGCACAAATCAACAAAGAAAAATCTTCTCGAATCGACTTTGAAAATGTCTTGTCAAAAGCTATTGATGAACACAGCGAAAAAGAAGAACTTCTTGAAGCCATTGAGCATGGTAATCCTGCTGTATTTTTTAAAGGATCTGACGATGTTATTCGTGGCGTTGATCGCAAAGAACTTTCCGGTGAAACCTTTAGGGCCCTTGCTTCGCAAGGGGTTGCTGGTCGAGGCTCTGCCAAAAGACGTTTTGTTCAGCTTGTAATGCGCGACCCAGTATCTGCTGCTGTTTTACTTAATAATGAGAAGGCCATTCCAACCACATTAGCAACAACGCTTTTCGAAGCAGCTAAAGGCATCAAACTTGAAGCCGCAACCATTGGTCCTGCCAAAACGTTCTTTGAAAAATTCAAAGCGCTTATTGATGAAAAGGTTAGTAACCTAGAAGATATCTCTTCTAGAAAAGCAGCTATAGAGACTAGAATCTCTGACCTTGAAGCTGCAAACCCTGAACCAGGAACACCTGAACACACAGAACTTGAAAGCCTTCAAGCAGATATAGCATCTTTAGATCAACTTGCACTATTAAAGCAAATCCAACAAGAAACAGAAGACCATATAGCTATACTAGAGATAACACCAATGCCCCTTAAGTCCTTGAGCTCTTCGAAAACAGCAGCCTTAAGATCCTTGATAAGCCACTCTGAAACAGGGCTTCTTGATACAGACCTAAAACCAGAGCTTACAAGAAAAGCTGATAGCTTCTTAAGCAAACTGCCCCAAGGCGATATGGCAAACACACTAAAAGGACTAATTGAAAGTGTAAAAACTTCAGAAGGTGACATGCTGTCAACAGCACTTGATGCACTAGAAAGTTTTGCACATAACAACCAAGATGCTATACACGCCATCACAAACTTCGATAGCTTGTCTGATATCATCGCACTTGCAACTGTTATCGAAAATCCAGGGCTTGCTACTACTGAAGCACTCTTAACCATGCCAGAAACAGAAGTTGCCCAATTTTGTGCAAAACCAGCAACAGGCTCAGACATAGACAGAGATGCAGAAAGTCAGCTAACAGCCTTTTTATCAAACCCAGACATTGACTATGACAAAAAGCTCCAATTATTACAAAAACTAACCGACACCTGTGCAAAACTAGAAGGGGCTGAACAAAAACAGCTTCAAGAAACCATTGATAACTTAATGTTAGAATTTGTAGGAACTGTAATGACAGAGCAAAACCCAACCCTAAGAACGGCTGACATAACTGAAGCAGAGCATACGTTACTAGAAGCCCAAAAAGAAAACCTAGCAAAAAAACTTGAAACATCTAGAATAAAAGCCCTAAAAAGCAGCCCCACCACAGAACAACTAGCTATAGCCCTTCAGGAAATTTCCACAGTTATCGGCACACTTGCAACACTTGGAATAGAGGTTCCTGACGATATTAAAACAACCTATCAAAATACACTTCTTCAAACCATAAGAAGTGTAGATGTTGAAGAACTTAAAGCTGAGTTAAAAGCTGAGTTTGAAGAACCCCGCAAAACAGAAGTAGCAAGACTTCAAGCCAGGGTTGATGAACAAAGCACGCTCATTAGCGACACCCAATCAGAAATAGCTGATCTTGAAAAACAAAAAAAATCAGGCACTCCAGATCAAATAACAGCCCTACAAACACAAATAGACACACTAGAAACAACCCTAAGCGCTCAAAAAACAGAACTAACAGCACGCAAAACAACTGTTAAAACCCTAGAAGACTCCCCACTCACCCTGTCTGACGACCAACAAGCTCAATTAGATAGATTAAGCACAATTGAAACAGAAGGCGACACAGAAGACCTAATATCCACCATAATAGCAAGCCCGGGCCCTGCTGAACTACTCACAGTTTTCGAAACTACCGACCCAAGACTAGCAGCTCTAGAAATATCAGGGTTTGCCAGTATTGCCGACATCAAAAGAGGCCCTGAACTACTTGTTGCAGTAACAGCTATGGCTGAACTTGAAAAACAAGCAGCAACCAAAGAACCTGTCCTTGATGCCAAAACACTAGGCCCAGCACTAAGAAACCCTCAAATCCTAGCCAGGCTATCCCAAACACACCCAAAACTATACTTTAGCCTACTAAAATCTGACCTTATAAAAACAACAGGCGACCCCAAAAAACCTATAACAACAGAAACCATTGAAAACCAACTTGATGCATTAGTGCCAAAAGGGTTTGTAAAACAACTTGCTGACACAAAAAGCAGAATTGAAATACTAGAAGCCCGTAAAAAAGACGCGACTGGAAAAGAGCTTGAGTCACTAAACAAGGAACTAGAAGAAGCAGAAAAACACTATAACCAACTTAAGGACGGAATAACCTTATTAAAAGATACAATAGCAAAAATTTTAGAAGACAACCCAGACAGCACAGAACTACAACTGGCTGACATAATTAGCAATATAGATGTAGGAGACCCCAAATCCCCATTCTTAACAGAACTACAGTCAAGCAGCACACCTGCCTCTCAAATTTTAAGCACTCTCCAAACAATAAACAGACAAAGAGTTTTATTAGATAAAAACCCTGGCATTAGAGAATGCTTATCTCCACGAGTTTCTAGCGACAACCTTCACACAGCTACAACTAGCTTCTTCAAAGGAATATCAGAAGGGAGTGAAAGCGACAAACTAGCATTATTCGAACTAGTCTCACATAACCACGAAGTTTTTGAAAGAATGCTTTCTTTTTCAACACAAGTTTCTTCAAGCTCTATTGAAACAGACCTTTCTTATGACACTGCGGCTGGAGAAAGTGCCGAACCACTCACCCCAAGACAAGCGAAACATGTTATGACCGAATTAGCAAAAAGAGGCATAATCAACATGCCAAGCCAATCTTTTAGTGGCGAACCTTTAAGTGCCGTTGAAGGTAGGCTAAAAGAAATAGCTGAACAACTAGGTATACCAGAGGCTGACAGAGATAACTTTGCAAAAGCTACACACAGCATGCTTTCTCAATCTACACACAAAACAGAAGCCCAAATCCATAGCCTAAAAGAACTTCAGCACATAGTTGCAAGCCAACCACCATCCGTTCGGGCTGATCTCTTTAAAAAAGGTGTCCCGCAAAAACTCACCATCTGTATCCAAACCTTAGAAAATAAAAGCTCAAAAGGATTTGAAGAAATTGCAGGCTCTGCTGACGCAATCAAAACATTAGCACTAGAACAACCGGTTGGTAATTATACTTCTGAGCTTCAAAACATCATCTCTAATTTACATAATAATAGAGAAGAAGCTCTAGAAATACTTGTTCAAACAGGCCTAAGCAGAACTGCTGCTGAAGAACTTTTTAATAAACTTACAGATCAAAAAGGGTCTTCCGAAAAAAAACTACTTAACCTAACAAAGCTTCTTAACAAACTCCACCAAGGAATGGTGCCCAAAGCCGTAGCTGGCCAACCAACACCAGCAAGCCATCCTCAATCTGGTGAAATAAAAAAAGCCTTAAAAGCACTTACCACAGCACTTATCCATGAACATGCTGTCAACCAGTCCATCGACCTTTCAGCTGAAGACCAAACAGAAGTTAAAACTATCATCACCAGCTTCTCTAACACTGAAACAAAGGAAATGGTTAGACACCTACCAGCCCACCTAACTAACGCAGAAACAGTACATCGCTTAGAAACTCTATTTGATAAACCAGAACTATTAGAACATACAGGTATCCTCTCTAGTGATACAGCAATAGGCATGCTTGAAAACCCCGCAACAATTGCCACTTCATTACTATCATCCGTCAAAACAGCCAACACCGAACTCGCGACTATTAAACAAAAAATAGATGACGGAGACGCAACCCCAGAAACAGCCGCAAAAAAAACAAACTGTGAAAGAACTCTCGCTAAGCTAAAAGGCCAATTTACAAATATTCAAGAAGACCTTTCTTTAGAAGACAAGATTGGACTTCTTAACAGTCTAGCTGCTGATGAGTTTGCAACTTTAGGATCACTAATAATCCCATTTCCAAGCCCCCCCTCATTAACAGATCCTGCTCTACTACAAACAATTAACACTCTTGACGAAGCAAAAACAAGAGCACTCCTAAGCTCTTTAGGTATTAACGGTGAGCAACAAACAGAGGTCACTCAAAATGCTGAAGAATTTAAAACACGCTTTTCAGATATGCTAGATGAAACACCTACATCCCCAGCGGCCCAAACCACTAGTTTTCAAGATATTTTAAGTTCAAGTAACCCACAAGATATAGCACAAGAAATAGAACTTTCATTCATGCAACACCCTTTTGGAGAAAAAGCTCTTTTTGACGGGCCTCTCTCTAGCGATGAAGTTGTAACAGCCCTTTTTGAAAAAATAAATAGCGGAGAGGTAAAACTAAGCTCTAAAACATTAAAAAAACTATTAAAGTCCGCAAAGTTTAGAACAGCCCTCGCAGCCTCACCAAATACTTTACAATCTGGAGAGCTTCTGTTGCTAAGAGCAGAACAAGAACTCTCAGACAAAAAAGGAACCACAGAACATGCCACCTGTATTCAGGATTTAAGCACTGAACAATTAACAAGCTTCTTTAAAGCCGCAACTAAAACAGGCTCTCTTAAAAAGTTTAAAGCTCAAATACAAAACAACAAAAAAACACAAGCTATTCTTAAACAAGCTTTCTCTGGGGCAGGCGAGCTTAGTGCAGACCAAGCCATAGAAGTAATGAAGCAATTTGCAAGCTCTCCACAAAGCATCGCAAATCTATTAAAAGAATGTCTTCCCGACCCACCAAACGAAGCAAACCTAACAACCTTCTTTAAAAACACAATAGGCAACCCTAAGTTTGCAGGAGCAATAGCTCAATTAACATCACCACAAGATATACTACTTATTTTATCTGAAGTATGCGGAACTGCTAGTAACCCTGCTGATAAACTAGCCATGCACACAGCGCTAAAAAACGCAGCTGACTCACCAGACACACCAGCTACATCAAAAATAGCAGCACGACGATTTTTACTATCAACCGAAGTTACTCTAGATGCAGAGACATTCCTTGATGTACTAACCAGTCTCCCACCATCTACAAGCGAAATTGAAGACTTGCTTGAGCACGGTTACAGAGGCCTATGTGATGGCGCTGATCACAGTCAAAAACTTAGCCAAGCAAATCTAGAAAAAATGCGCGATAAACTTTCTATACTAGCTCAAAAACAACCCAAATTATTTGCCAAGCTAGTAAATACCCCCCAAATACAACGAGCTCTTGAGAGCGCACTTAACACACCAGGCTTTGAACCACTTATCAAAGACAACCTAGCTTCACTTGCATCAAATCTACCCAATATCTCTGTTACTGTTGATGGCAAAAAACCAATTCCACTATTTAAAGATGGTGCCATAAATCCAGCCATGTTCCCAACCCCACCAGACGCAGCAATTGAAGCTAAGCTACTACACATACTCCAACACCAAGACCCTGCAATACCAATGGCCACAGCCATAAAGCTATCACAACATCTCGAAGCCGCTTCAAAACAGGCTGTTGAAACAGCGTCTGTAATTCAGCAAGATACAACACCAGCCATCATAGGCACCAGCTTTGTAACACATCTACAAGAGCCTGATGCCGCCTACCTTCTAGATGTTGATTTCGAAGAACTTGAAAGCAACCCAGCAGCAGCCAGAGAAGCACTCTCTCAACTTAGAGAGTTGCTATCATCAAAACCAACAGACGCCGCAACAAGATTACAAAGAGCAACGCTAAAAAAACATCTATTAACAAACCCCACACTTTCAAACCGGTTTTGTCAGTTAATTAATAACCCACCAGAAGGTAGTCTCTCCGTAGCTGCTGATTTAAGAGACTTACTCATCTCTGACTTTATGCATTCTACAGACGAGCTTTCTGTGGAATTCGCAGGCCTTGCTCTTCAAATAGCCACCCCAGCCCAAAAGAAAGGTGTTTGCAGCAAAATGGCCAACTCACGCAAATTTAAAGCATGCAAAGGAAACACACCACAACATCTAGCCGCACTAAAGGATCTTATGTCCAGCATCCAGTCAAACCCCAATATTAATGAAGACCAAAAAACCATGATGCTCCAAGAGCTTGCCTCTGATCCTGAAATATCTGAAAATGTTCTTACTATAGCCGAGTCTTTAGTGCAAAGCGGTCAAATGGGTGAAACTGCATTCGCAAGTCTTTTACAAGAAACCATTGATCAAGACCCAACCTATCTACGTCAAGGATCAAGCAAAGCAAAGCTCTTAAATAAACTCACAAATAGCATGCTATCAGACACAAAGAACACTGAACTGCTAAAAACCATCCTTTCGAACAAAACCAAATTTCCAACCCTTTCTAAAACTATTAAAGATGAGTTTAGTCGTATGCAAACAGGCCGTAATAAACGAAAATCAATTCACAAACAATACCCTGGTTTCGAAAAACTAGTTAAAGACACAATCGCTGACTCTAAAAATTTAGAATCTGATCCACTACTAGATACCTTAATCGTCATGACCGAGCAAGCAAGAGTAGCTGGCCATAACGTAACAGCTTTTCATGACATTATAATCCAACAGGGAAAAATAACAGCTGATGACCTAACAGATATCGGCATAGATACATCTGTAAGTGTTTTATCCGCACTAACTGGCAGACCACCTTTAATAGATGCTAATGGTAACAGCTTGCCTCAAAATATGGAGTATTATCAAGACTCTGATTTTGATGAACTTTTTGAAGGTATTGAGTTCAGAGGTGAAACCAAACAAGCTCTTTTAGACCAAATCCATTCCGGTAAACCAATAACCCTAGACTATTTAAGAGAAATTGTTAAAGAACCAGCCACCCCTAACGATCTAATGGACGCACTCGAAAAAGGTCTGCCAAACATATTACATCCTGATGGACATATTACAGCTGATACAACTATTGATGATCTAAAAAGCAAACTAGAAGGCATCCCCTTAACAGACTCTATGTTAAGTTCATTAGAAACTCTTTTTAATAAACAAGAGAAACTCTTAAAAGCCACACTAGCCAAAGCTCCTGATCTTATATCAAGCTTTACTCAATACGAAGAAACCGGCGGTAAAAAATTTGGGTCTAGCCTTCGTGTTTCTGGTGATGATTTTTCTACCTATCTCCATAATAAGGGATTGCCTTCAACTGTTGAAAAACGGATAACCAGTCTTCTCCGTGAGAATGTATCAAAACCAATGCTAAGTAAAATGATATTAAGACAAAGCCCTGAAGAAACAGTAACATACCTACTCAATCCTAACATGTCTGCCAAAAAACGTGCAGAAACAATCCATCAACTATTAGCACGTCCAAAAGGCCTACAAACCTTAGGTGCCCACCAAACCAAACAAAAAGAACTCATGACAAAAATTTTAACTAAATTAATGCGTGACGGATTAGCTTTACCAGAGAACAGCCCAAAAAAACCAGCGCTACAACAAACATTACTTGCCATTTATTCTGAAGACCCCACATTCTTTGAAGAACTAATGGAAACCACAAGCCCTATCAAACCAAAAACAATAGGCAAACGTAGTTGGCTAGCAACAAAAAAAATAGCAAAATGGGTAATGCCTTCCCTATTCTCAAGAACAAATACAAGCGATAAATTAGTCACTAAAGATCATGCTTTATGGAGCAGCACCAGCATTGATGGCAACCCTAACCCAACTTTTGGTGATGTCGCCGCCGACATGTTCGGCATCGATATTTCACATCTAAAAAAAATAGAAACCACAATGCGTAGCATCACTTCTGGCAAAATCAAAACCCGACAAGACCTCGCCATGCAAATGCATACAGACGGTTTAATAACTGCCGAAGCACTAGCTTCAATGCCAAAAGCTAGCGCTCGCTTCGACTTATCAGAAAACCCAACAAGTCAAGCAATAGCAGACATGCTTTTACTATCTGCAGATGACCCAAAAAACATGAGCTCAATACTTGCTGTTGCTAAGTCTTTAGATGGTCAATTTGCAGCTATAAACAGAACAGGTCGCCAAGTACAAAAACAAGATCACGTAATGTTCGAGGGCACATTAAAAGCACTTGCGACACGAGCTGCAGGTGAGAACCCACCACTAGTTAGTAGTGATGGATCTGGTGACATAGCACTGTTACTAACAAAAACATTAGCAGCAAAAAGCCCTACACCATTTAGCATGCTAGAACTAAGCAAAACTGTCGATGAAATGCTTGGAGTCTTTAAACAAACCAATAGCGAAACAGCCCAAAAAGTTGCAGACTCTTCTATTACAGAACAACTCGAGAATCTCAGCACCCTTCTTAGAGATGGAATCCCCAAAGACAAAAAAGAACTTCAAAAAACATTACCAATTTTAAACGCGCTATTTGGTGATGATACTGGCCTGCTAGACGATAAAAAGCTTCACGACGCCTACAAAGAAGCAAATCCAGACGCAAGTGAAAGTGAAATAAGTGAATTTATAAGCGAACTCCGCTTTCATAACGACATTATGCTCCTAGAAAAATCTACAGACAACGTCTTAGCAAACACTCTTTCAAGGCTATCAACCAGCCCCTCTAATTCAGCATTAACTGCAATAAGTTATGATGAGGACCCAGAAATCCTCTCCTCCTCATTGGTAAATAGCCTGGAAACCGCTGAAACCAAAGCAACCACAGCCTCATTTTCTATACATGGAAATAGCACAGAAACAGACAGCCTTAAAACCTTATTTACAGCTAGCCTCAGTAACATTAAAACAGCTGATATGCACAACGCTGAAAAGCTATTATTAACACAAGCTATAGACGCTTTATTATCTGAAATAAATCAAGCATCACCAGACAAAAACAAGCTCACAGCCATAGCGACTCGCTACACCCAACTCCCAGCTGCTGGACAAAAAATTCTAGATACGCTTCTCTCTGGCCTTGAAGCAGCTCCAAAAGCAGCTAAACTAGCAAAATCCATAAAATCGCAAGCAACTAGCATAGCTGCCAAAAAAGCTGGTCAAAAAACCAGACTACAAAAAGCACTAAGAACAGGAGAAACAGTTAATATCAATGGCACTGACACATCTATAGAAGAACTCTTTAAAACAAGAGTTGCCAAGCAACTTGGAATTAAAAAACTACCCACAGATTTCTTTAAGCTTGAAACAGCCTTTAGGGATCTTGCTGATATAGCAAAGCTAGACCCTGAAAACGATGGTTTCAATGAAAAGCTTGCACCATTCCTACCACCAGGCACAACCCCTGCTACAGCCGACGAAAACCAACTAAAAGCAGCAACCTTAAAACTTATTGAAGCCACAGGATCTGACAGCTTCAAAGCAACATTTGAAGAAACAATTAAAGAAGCCCCCATCAGCACTTTGGCTGATCTAAAAAAAGCAATAAGTAAAACAATCCTAAAACTTCAGTCAGAACGACTCATAGCGCTCGGTCTCGCATCAAAAGATGCTACAACAGCTGTAGAGGTTGTCACAAAGTTTAAAGAAACATTTGAAAGCTCGAAAGCACATGAAATCATGGATGCTTTTGCTCAATTTAATGGCGGAACTGTTATAGATGTTGACGGCAAGGAAGGTAAAACTTATCCCACAGGTGACCACAACCTACCTAAACTATTAATGCTGCTTGAACAAATAGCAACACCAGCTGTTGATCCAGCTGATGATTCTGTTGATGATCCAGCTGTTGATCCTGCTGATGAACAACCAAGCCCATCACCAGAAACAACAGCAGCAACCACAATTCAAGCTAAATGGCGTGGCTACCATCAACGCTTAACAAACATTAAAGACATAGTAAGCACACTTCATGATAGCAGAATTAGTTCAGCACTTACTTTCGAAGATACCGGCAGCACAATGCCAAGAGAGGACTCCCTTATTGAAATACAGAGCAAACTCAAACTTTTTGTTCCTAATCTAGGAAAAGAAAAGGTCACAATGGACTCTCTTACTCGAGAAGGAGAAGAAGGAACCCTTGAGCTTAAACCTTTTGCTGAAGCAACACAGGTACATACAGAGTATTTTTTAGCGCTATCATTAGCAGGTGCAACACAAAAAGATCCAGCAACAAATCTACCAGCTTTTGATGGACCTCCAAAGGCTGATGCACATGAAAACTTAACAAAAGCACTTGAAACAATAGACAGTATCCTTGGAACACCAGAAAGCACAAAAGCCGACTTAGATGCTAGGTTCCCATCAGATCAAACACAATCAATGCTAGACAAAAGAGCTGCCTTAAGCCAACTCATCAGCCAATTATCATCTGAAGCTGTCGTAGAACCACCGGCTGAAGGTCTTGGTGATGGCAGCTTAGATGACGACTTTGAGGCGCCAATAGGTGAACATGCTGAAGTAGTTGAAACCAGGCCAGCGCCTCATGCATCTGAAACACATAGCACCTATGTTCTAAGGTTCATGAGAGAATGGGCCATTACACCACAAACTGGTGAATTTAACACAAGCGCACAAGGTCTACTTTATAGTAAGTTTCTTGAACCAACTATAACATTCAACAGCTCAGATATGACCAAAACAATTGCTACACAGCTTCGTTCCGCCGCTCAATATGTGCTAGATAGCACAGATCCCGCATGGCTAGACACATTAGAAGGTATTGAAAAAACCACTAATGAAAAAGCATTCGCAAATTTAAGGAGTATCTGTGCCAATATAGATGCCGCTTTTGAAACCGAAACAACTGTTCTCAGAGATCAAATCGCTAAATATCAACGCGAATTAGCGAACCTACCCCCAGGAATGAGCAAACCAAACATGCGAACTGTAAAAGCTGGTCGTTTATTCTCTGCTCTTAAAGACCAATTTACTGCTGGAAGCAGTACACACACAAAAGCCTTAGCTTTGCTAAAAAAATTACTACCGCCCACGCTTTATAAGCTCGATGATATTCACTCTATGCCCAATACTTCACCAAGCGAACTAACAGCTATAAAAAGCTTTTTTCAAGGAAAGTATGAAAGCGAAGAAGGTTCAAAGGATGTTGGAGCACTTGTAACAGCTTATATTGATCTAAATAGGGATCCTGGGCTAAATTACACCCCTGCAATATGCGAATCTGTTTTTGATATGTATATATTCGATCAAGAGTCTTTAAGAGGAAGCCCTGCGTTACAGACCGTTTATGGAAATCATATTGATAAACTTCAAGCACAACTTGATCTTCTAATTGAGGGTGGTAGCTAATCATGATAAACAAAACCTTATTAAAAAACTTATCCGAAGAACACTCAAAATTTGCTGCCAAATTCCTAGAAGACATCTTTGTCCACAAAAAATTTAACCTCTCAAATTTTAACAACGAAGAACTTAATATCATATACATCATACTCAAATCCGTATCATCTAATGAAATGAAAAGCGTTATTACCTGCTTCATATCCAAAGAAACACTACTTAAGCTTTTATCATTATTTGATAACCTAGAGCTAATACTATTTTTTTCATATTACCCAGAGCTACCCCTATTAAAAAACTTATTCAAAAAAGTTACCCCACCAATCCAAACCTTAATACTCAAGGAACTTCATGAATCAAACCTCATAAAATACTCTGAGCTATCTACCATAACCTCTGGCACCATAAACAGAATGGGCAATGTAATGATCCAAAAACAAACCAATAGCAAAGCTCAAATTCAAAATGAAACAGAAAGCGTGCTCGATATGATCCAAAACCCTAAACTCTCATTTGAAGACACGGCTATTGCTGCAAAACGTATTGAGCATCAATACGAAATCAATGGTATGGAAAAACTTAGCACAACCATAATCTCCAGCTTTTTATCTTTAAACATATCAGTATCAAACCAAGCAATGTTTCACTCCCACTTAAAATTTTTATATTTCATCAGCCCCTTTACCAAAAGGTTCCCTTTTCATACGCAACTACTAGACCCACTACTCCCAAAATATATTCAGTCACTAACAGCTTTACCAAACGGTGAATGGATTGCAAAAGTATTAAACCAAATACCTATTTTCATGATCCAAATGATATTAAGAGAACTACTATCAATTAAAACCATTACAGATTTTGATAAGCGTAAGATCTATAGTAAACTATTAAGTGAAATCAAAAATCATATGAGCCAAGAAAAAACAGGCAACACATTCTTTGCTTATCAGCAGATACTTAGAGGACAACAAAATGAATAAGGCTAAACACTAATGTCAGAAATTATTAGCTTCCTCTTCACAGGTAAAGTGCTAGTTGTAATAGTTGTTTTTGCAGCTATCCATCTAATATCCATCCTCATAATATCTATAATAAATAGTCGCCAAAACACAAAAAAAACAAAACTATACCAAGAGTCATTAAGTGAATCAGAAAACAGAATCCAAAACATCCTAAACCAAATGTCTTCAAATCGCAGCAATCTACTTAAAAGCCTAGAAAACATTAGCCATACGCTTACTGATAAACCAGCAGAACAAAATCAACAAGCCAACCATAATGAACAAAAAAAGTAATGAAATAAACAGCAATAAAAACACACCAAACAATATAATAGAAACCTTTTACTCTACGCTTCATAAAGAACAGTCCATCACCGAGCTTGGTAATCAAGTATCCAGCGAAATTGAAAAGAACATTGTAAAACCCTTAATAGAAGGCCAAAAAGACCTAAAAGCCACATCTGACAAAAAGAACACCCCTGTACCAAAACTTGAATTAAACCAACTAATCCCAGTAAAGTTCACTTTAGCCACCACCCCTGACACAACCAGCTCACCTAAGAAAAAACAACAAAAAGAAAATATTAAACCACCAGAAAAAACAATAGATACCACTATTACTATAGATAAATCTAAACCACAAAAAAAAGCAGGTGTTCTCCTCCAAAAAACTATTGTTCAACAAATAAAAAGCATAAAACAAAACCCTGTTATCAAAACCACAAGACCAATAACAAGCACCTTCACAAAAGAAACCACATTGAAAAATGAAAAACAAAAAAAACCACCCCAAGCCCCAACAACAACAACAACAACAACAACCAACCCTAAAAAACAACAACAAAACAAACTCAACCTTAATGTTCAATCCGGTAAAGACTTGGACAAAAAACTTAAAGATCGACAAGAAAAAATTAAAAGCATCTATAACAAAAACAAAGGAAATATAACCTAACACTATGGATACAATCAAAAAACTTGATAAAATAATTAAATATGAAGAACAAAATATAAAAACCTTAAAGTCTGAACGCAAGAAAAGGCTACTTGCGCTCTTCTACTTCTCATTATTAGCACCATACTTCATCAGTCTTAAGTTTTTTATTGCTCTCTCTTTTATATTTCCAACCATCAATAAACAACTAAAAGCTTGGTACATAAAATACTATTACAACACCCTTTTTTATTTTAAAGGACTTATCATTCACCTAGTAAACCCTATACCAACAAAAACAACAGGACCAACCATAATCTTTGGCTTACGTCGCGATGAGATTTCAAACATTGCCACCTACTGCTTATTTTCCAAGCCCATTATCATCCCAACATCCGCCAAACAACTTAAACTAAACCCATTCTTAAAACCTGTTTCCTATCCAGATAAAAACCTTAATCAAAACTTAGAAAACATCGAAAATCTAATAAATGCTGGCTACCCAACTCTTGTATACATAAACCACCACAAAGTAGATCCTTTAAATATTCGCAGTATCAGTTTTTATCAATCCATAACTAAATTACTCAAAAAAGACATTAATATATACTTTCTTAACCTAGAAAACATCTCTCGCTACCCATTCTCCAGTCTTTACAACCCAACCATAGTATCTGCTAATCTCCAAAACATAGATGATTTGCTAAAAAACACAGATCGAACCAACACGCAACAAACCCTTCAAAAAATAGCAGAATTTTATAGTTTTTTAAGTTATGATTTATTGGATTAGTTATCATTATTTATTTAGATACAATAGATCCAACATGGTAATTGAATTTTCTTTATTAACCAGCTAAAATAGTTGATCGTGCGGGATTAGCTCAGTTGGTAGAGCGTCTGCTTGCCAAGCAAAAGGTCGCCAGTTCGAATCTGGTATCCCGCTCCAAAACTCCTTTAAATTTCTATCAAAAAAAACATTAACTATCAACAAACAGCTTTGTCCTTCAAAAAAAATTAAATTTAAAGTAAACTACAGGCATATTTTATATATAACTAGGAGATAAAACGTGAAAATCTTAAAGTCTAAAAGAAAAGGGAATATATACTCTCTTGAAATAGAGGAAAGCCCTGAAGAAGTAGAAAAAAGTCTAGAGGCTGCTTTTATAAAGCTTTCAAAATCAGCTAAAATACCTGGCTTTCGTCAAGGAAAAATCACTCGATCCCTCTTTGAAAAGCATTATGGCAAAGAAGTTATTGTTCAAGAAGCATTAATGGATGTTGTAAATATTGCCTATTCCAAAGCAATAAAAGAATTGAATCTTTTTGTTGTTGATTATCCAAAAAACATAAAACCAAACGAATACAAAGAGGGACAACCATTCTCTTTCAGCTGCGACGTTGATGTAAAACCAGAAGTTAAGCTAGGAAAATACAAAGGCATCAAAATTGATAAAGAAAAAGAAACCATTGAAGAATCTCAGGTTCAAGACCAAATCGAACAACTAAAATCACAATACGCTCAATACAACCCTGTTGAGAGAGCATGTCAAGATGGAGATATCATCCGTTGTAATATCGAAGCAAAAATCGATGACGTAATTTATGAGCCATGGACAAAAGAAAACACAGCAATGGTTATAGGCATCGGAACCTACAGCCAAGAACTTGATACCAAAATCATTGGCATGGAACAAAACCAGGAAAAAAGTTTTTCTATTACATACAAAAAAGATGCTAAAGCCACTGATCTTATTGGCAAAACTCTTGATTTCAAAGTTTCTATAACTGAAATAAGAGAAAAAAAGCTTCCCGAATTCAATGATGAATTCGCAGTTAAAGCATCAAAATCTAAAACAGCAAAAGAACTTGAAAAAAGCATCCGATCTAATTTAGAAAAGACGACCAAACAACAAAGTGAAAACAAACTTAAAACAGACCTTTTAGATGCTATTTCTGAAAACGCAAAAGCAGACATCCAAGCCGTAATGATCCAAAGAGAAACAGAGCATTCATTAAAAGAGTTCGAGCGTAACCTAGCTCAGTCAAAAATGACCTTTGAAAGCTATTCTCAGCTAATAGGCAAGGATATTGAATCATTAAAAAAAGAATTTGAAGAAGGTGCAAAAAAACGCATTAAAAGCGAACTTGTCTTAGAAGAAATAGCTAAAAAAGAAACAATTGAAGCTAGTGAAGAAGATCTTATGGCTGAAGTAAAAAAATGGAATATGCCAAAAGTTCAAACTGATGAAGAAGTAAATGAATATCTTAAAAAAATCAACACAGAAAACTTTAAATATTCTATCATCCAACAAAAAACATTAGATTTTCTTATTGAAAATGCCAAAATTACAACAAAAAAGAAATAAAAAAACAGGAGGGTTTAAGCTATGACACTAATACCAATGGTTGTAGAGCAAACAGGAAGAGGCGAGCGTTCTTATGATATCTATTCAAGGCTTCTTAAAGAACGAATCATCTTTCTTACAGGCGCAATAGATGATGGTGTTGCCAACACTATAATCGCTCAGCTACTTTTCCTAGAAGCAGAAGATAGTGATCGTGAAGCATATATGTATATCAATAGCCCTGGTGGCGTTGTCACTGCTGGCATGGCAATCTACGACACAATGCAATATCTAAAAACAAAAATATCTACAATTTGTCTTGGTCAAGCAGCCTCTATGGGCGCATTGCTATTAACTGCAGGCGAAAAAGGCCGTAGGTATGCGCTTCCTAACTCCAGAATAATGATCCATCAACCACTGGGTGGCGCTCAAGGCCAGGCTACAGACATTGAAATCCAAACAAAAGAGATTTTAAGAATCAAAAAGAAACTTAACGAAATCCTTATTAATCACACAGGCCAACAAAAAAAGACCATTGAAAACGATACAGATAGAGATTTTTATCTAGGTGCAGAAGAAGCTGTTAAGTATGGTTTGATCGATGAAGTAATAACAACATCACAAAACCTACAAGACAAAAAAAAGAAGAAATAGATGACAAAAAATAAACCCCAAGAACCAGCTATTTGCTCATTTTGCAAACGCCCCCAAAACATAGTTAATAAACTAGTCATGGGACCTGGGGTTTATATTTGTGATGAATGTATTAACGTTTGCGACAGCATTGTCAAAAGTGAAACAGCAAAAAATACAGACACCCCAACAGAAATATCACCAAAGAAAAATAAAGAAAACTGGCCACCAAAACCAAAAAGAATTTATGAATGGTTTGACAAACACATAATAGGCCAAGACAGAGCAAAAAGAATAATAGCCGTTGCTGTATACAACCACTACAAAAGAATTTTCACTAAAACAGATCATTACCCAGAAACAGAACTCCAAAAAAGTAATATTCTGCTTGTTGGACCAACAGGAACAGGAAAAACCCTTTTTGCACAAACCTTAGCCAAACTACTTGATGTTCCATTCACCATAGCTGATGCAACCACCATAACCGAATCTGGATATGTTGGGGAAGATGCTGAAAGCACCCTTTTCAGACTCTGGCAAAACGCAGACCAAGACCCAAAAAAAACAGAACAAGGTATTGTTTACATCGACGAAATAGACAAAATATCCAGAAAGTCTGAAAGCGCATCAATAACCCGTGACGTATCAGGTGAGGGTGTTCAGCAGGCTTTACTTAAAATGCTTGAAGGTAGCAAAGTAAACATCCCTGTAAAAGGTGGTCGCAAACACCCCGGCCAAGAATACATAACAATAGACACAACCAATATTCTATTTATAACAGGTGGTTCTTTTCATGGTGTTGAAAGTATCATAGAAACCAGGTTAAACGAAAGAAAAATCGGCTTTGTAAGCCAAAACAATATGCCACAAGAAATAGTAAAAGAAGAAATCTTTGACCATATCCAGCCAGAAGACCTCTTAAAGTTTGGACTAATTCCTGAACTAATAGGTAGACTACCTGTACTAGCCCCTCTACACAATCTTGACGAACATGCGCTTATAAGAGTTTTAACAGAACCACAAAATGCACTTACAAAACAGTTTAAAAAACTTATGATAATGGATGATGTTGACCTAAAAATAGAACCAGCCGCAATAAAACTAATAGCAAAGCTAGCAACCAAGAAAAAAATGGGAGCTCGTGCTCTACGCGCTATCGTTGAAGATCTAATGCTAGACTTCATGTTTGAAGCACCATCAAACAAAAAGAAAACATATTCTATTACAAAAAAACTTGTGTCAGACTACATAGAAAATAACATCGCAAAACAGATAAGAGAATCAATAGCTGAAGAAACCAGCAAACAACAATAACCTCACTGGTGTCCGGTAAAAATAAAATAACCCAAGAATAAAACAGGCACAAAAAAACACGTCATAGACGTGTTTTTAATATTTAAGATAGGCTATCCTCTTAATTCTACTAAAAATACGGAGGAATA
>Ga0233447_1000202_pt1 | contig 75369 bp, 72 predicted proteins | sample SI_124_October20_3_FD_183014 | JGI IMG/M metagenome (GOLD analysis project Ga0233447, IMG submission 183014) | Seawater microbial communities from Saanich Inlet, British Columbia, Canada - SI_124_October2016_135_MG | ecosystem: Environmental > Aquatic > Marine > Inlet | place: Canada: British...
TCCAATATATTTAGAGCATGAGATGCTTTCTTAAGCTTAAAAAAACTTTTTACCTCTGTGTGCTCCGTGTCCTCTGTGGTGAAAAGGTTTTAAGAGCTTTGATGGCTGAAGCTCAGGGGTAATCAGGCAAACTTTTAACAGGGGAAGTGATTTTTGTGCTCGTTATGGTGGGGAGGAATTTGTAGTTATTCTTAGTCGTACTAAAGACATAGCGACTCTAACCGAAAAATGTAGAAAAAATATTGAACAGCTGAAAATACCCCATAAAGATTCTAAGGTTTCTGAGTTTGTTACGATCAGTATTGGAGTGAATACTATTATTCCAGATAATAAGTCAGATATAACTAACTTTATTGAAAATGCTGATTTAGCACTTTACCGTGCAAAAGAAACTGGCAGGAATAAATTTTGTCTGGCTTAACCCGTATCTCTCTAAACCAATACTGGCAGCACCATACCAGAACTTCCATTAATATCCCTTTCCATTTTAGACAATTCTATTTGTTGTCCTTTGGCTTTTATTATTAGTACTAAATATCAGTGATTCAGAAGGGTGATATAAGCACGAGTATCAAAGTTAAAAAATACTATAAAAACCTATTAAATCAACTATATTTACTATGATTCTTTTATAAAAAACTATGAATAAGGTGTTTTTAGAATATCCAGGCTATTTTTATGAACCTTAAACTTAAAATATGGTTAATTCTATCTGTAGTTGTCGCTATTGTACTTACCATTGATGCCATTCTAGCCTATAAAAAACTGGCAGAAGAAATGGATAAAGAAGCAAGGGAGGACGCTAAAGTAGTTTATAGCTATATGATGTCAACTCGGCGGATATATCAGGAACAGTTTATTGAAAGTGGACTGCCAATAAATAGAAAAACAATTGGTTTCCTGCCAGCACATTCCATGAACCGGATATCGAAGGATTTTGCCAACTGGAATAATAGCGGCATGACTTTCAATAATGTGTCTGACAAGCCCAGAAACCCTGATAATCTGGTAGATCGTTTTGAACTGGATGATATGGAGTGGTATCGACAAAACTCAAAAGAAACCAAACGTATGCGTAAGCTAACGCTGGCTGATGGGCAACAAGTGACTCAATATACATCACCTATCTGGATTGAGCCTTTTTGCCTGAAATGTCATTCTTCCAAAGAGTCTAGCCCACCTGGTATGGTCGAATTATACCCTGATGACCCGGCCTATGGGTATCAGGTGGGAGACTTACGGGGTCTAATCAGTATCAGAATTCCAACCTCGCGCTTACAGAATCAGATAATCAATATTTGGATTGGTAGTATGGTACAAAGCCTTATCGGTTACCTGTTGTTGCTTTTGGTTTTAGGTTATTTATTTGACCGGCTGGTGACCAAACGACTTTCAAGATTAAAAGGAAGTGCAGATGAGTTAGCTTCAGGAGATTATTCCATCAGGATTGAGAATAAAGGCAAGGATGAAATCTGCCAGTTGGGAGAGTGCTTTAATCACATGGCAAGTGAAATTGAAAAACGAAGTTTTGATCTTGTGAAATTATCATCTGCAGTGGAACAGAGTCCTGAGAGTGTTTTTATCACGGATCGTGAAGCCAGAATAGAGTATGTAAACTATTCATTTACAGAAACAACGGGATACAGTTCTGAGGAAATATTGGGTAATACACCTAAATTTCTTCAGTCTGGATTAACCGAAAAAAACTTATATAAATCATTATGGTCAGCACTGAACAGGGGTGAAGTATGGACAGGTGAGTTTATTAACCGCAGGAAGGATGGCAGTTTATTTTCGAATTACAGTACTATCTCACCTATCCGGGATGTTCATGGTGATATTACTCACTATGTCGCCACACAACAGGATATGACTGAGAAGCAGCAGGTAGAAGAGCGCATTCATCGGCTTTCATACTTTGATGAGTTAACAGATTTACCTAATCGACTTAATTTAACTAACAGACTGGAACAGTTGGCATTCAAATCAAATAGAACAAAAAAAATTAACGCACTGATACTACTGAATATTGATCGGTTTAAAAATATAAATAATGCCAGAGGACTTATTGCCGGAGATATTCTTTTAAAGAAAATTGCTGTGTGTCTGGGTGACTTGATAAGGCATGAAGATGTTCTTGCGCATTTATCAGGTGATGAATTTGCAATTGTTATCTCTGAAATAGGGCGGGATTATGAAAAAGCAAACCGGCAATTATTAGTGATCACAGAAAAAATCCATTCTGCCCTGTCAAGACCGCTTGATATTGGTGATGAATCTATTTCCATTACGGTAAGTATTGGAGTTAAGTTATTTCCTCTTGAGTTTAATGAGTCGACTGATGATGTTCTTCAGTTAGCAGATACAGCGTTGCACAAAGCAAAGGAAGTTGGAGGGAACACTACCTTTTTCTATGAACATGAAATGGGTGAGAAGGCAAAAGAACGTTTTCAGATAGAACGTGAATTACGTGAATCGATTAAAGAGAAGCAGCTTTTACTGTATTTACAACCACAGGTTAATAAAAGTGGAAAACTCTTGTCTGCAGAGGTACTGGTACGCTGGAACCATCCGAAAAGAGGGCTGGTTCCGCCTGGTCTTTTTATTCCGATTGCGGAAGAATCTGATTTAATTATTGAATTGAGTGACTGGATATTCACTGAAGCCTGCAAGCTGATAGTCAACCAGAGCATGCAAGGTAAATCATTACGACTATCTGTCAATATCAGTCCGAGGCATTTTGCTCAAAGCAACTTTGTTGAATGGGCACATCAGGTCGTAAAAAATACGGGTGTTGATCCAACATTGATAACGATGGAAGTAACAGAAGGTTTGATGATTTCTGATGTGAGTGATGTTATTTCAAAGATGAATAAACTGGTAGAAATGGGCATACATTTTTCAGTTGATGATTTTGGTACTGGTTACTCTGGCCTGGCCTATTTAAAACGATTACCAATTAGTGAAGTTAAGATTGACAAGATGTTTGTGCAGGATGCACCGAATGACCCAGATGATGCCGTGCTGGTTGAAACCATTCTTTCTGTAGCAAAACATATGGGGCTGAACATTGTCGCAGAAGGCGTAGAAACACAGGAGCAAGCAGACTTTTTGAATAGCAGGGCTGATGTTATTCATCAAGGCTATTTGTATGGAAAGCCAGAACCAGCTGATTACTGGATAAAGTGCTCGAAATAAATATATTCGAATTACGGATACTGTTGGGCGCTGGGGAGGTGAGGGATTTATGATTATTTGTCCAGAATCTAATGCCGGTAATGCAGAAATCCTCGCCAATAACATTAGGAAAAAAATAGAACAATTTGAGTTTCCCAAAGCGGATAAAGTCACCAGTAGTTTTGGTGTCACCCAACATGATCAAAATGATAATAGTCCTGATACTTTTAAACGAGTAGATGATGCACTATATAAAGCAAAAAATGCTGGGCGTAATAAAGTTGTTGTTGAAAATGTTAATGATTCTGCTTGAGCAAATATTTTATTCCCAAGCTATAACCTATGACAGGTATGGAAAACCAGAAATTTTAAAACCTGACACTTCCTGACTAACTTTACAAAAGATTGACTCACTCAGATTTTCCCTGGGTATCATCCACCTCTAATCCAGATTACCGGTTGTTTGTCGGACCAATCAGGAATGAGTACAAGTACAAATTTCAGCCATTGATTAATTAAGTGATGAATGAGAGCATATTAAGAAAATAATGCGGCAGATCACAATATTTACACGTGAATCATATGTCAATATTTGTGCTAGCGACTGTTAGCTTTTACAAAATAGAACCCAATTAACAGGTGTATCACGAGGATCAATATGATAACCACACCCCAAACGACTGTATCTGCATACCAACAATTTCTCAAAGAATATCCTACATACGCCCAAACCGGTATCTTAGATGATCTACGAAAAACTGAGTATCAGCGTTTAGACGAGCAACAACAATGTTATCTTGATTACACCGGTGGTGGTCTTTATGCAGAAAGCCAGTTAGATAAACATTTCGCCATGCTCCGAGAAAATGTCTATGGCAATCCTCATTCTGCCAATCCCACCTCATTGGCGATGACGGATTTAGTTGAAGAAGCACGTGCTTATGTGATGCGCTACTTCAACGCCTCCGCAGAAGAGTACGTTGCTGTTTTTACACCCAATGCCAGTGGTGCTCTCAAACATGTCGGCGAATCTTACCCTTTTGCAACAGGCGGGCGCTGTCTACTCACCTATGATAATCATAACTCAGTGAATGGCATTCGTGAATTTGCTAAAAGCAAAGGGGCCAAATATACATACGCTCCCTTAACGGTTCCTGATTTACGCATGGATCAGGATAAGTTAGAAGAACTCTTAGAAACAGCCGATCCTCAATATAACAATCTCTTCGCCTTTCCTGCTCAATCCAATTTTTCAGGGGTCAAACATTCATTAGAACTGATTGAACTGGCACACAGTAAGGGGTGGGATGTATTGCTCGATGCCGCTGCTTTTGCACCCACCAACCATCTTGATTTAAGTGTTGTTAAACCAGATTTTGTGGCTTTGTCTTTCTACAAGATGTTTGGCTATCCTACCGGAATTGGATTATTGCTGATTAACAAAAGGGTATTCGATAAATTGCAACGCCCCTGGTTTGCAGGTGGCACTGTTAACTTTGCCAGTGTGCAAGGCAATGGGTTTTATTTAGCTAAAGATGAAGCGGCCTTTGAAGATGGCACGATTGATTATCTGGGTATTCCTGCAGTCAAAATTGGCTTACAACATCTGGAAAATATTGGGTTGGATGTTATTGCTGAACGTGTGCGCTGTCTTACAGGGTGGCTACTTTCACAGCTATTTGAAATGAAACACAGCAACGGGCGTCCCATGATCCGACTTTACGGGCCGCTAAACACCGATAACCGAGGCGGCACCATTACTCTTAATTTCTACGATCCTGACGAAGCATTTCTCGATTATCGCCGTATCGAAGAACTCGCCAACTACGAAGGTATTTCCATTCGGACGGGTTGTTTTTGCAATCCTGGAGCAGGCGAACTTGCCGAAGGCTTAACGGCCGATGATATGCGTACGGGCCTTGATGAAGCTGCAGACATGACGCTTCCTCGCTTCGTGCAGCTCATTCAACACAAAGGTAGTAATAAAAGTGCAGGTGCGGTCCGTATCTCTGTGGGTATTGCTACAAACTTTGCAGACATTGAAAAGTTCATCCAGTTTGTGCGGACATTACGTGATAAAACAAACCTCAATCTGGGCAAGGTCACATTTGATATTGAAAATTGTCGTGTCATTCGGGATGGGTCATAACGTGATGTTTGAATCGAATTATGCCAACAAAAATATGTGCAGTGATTAGTTTTTTATTGGAAGACATACCACTTGTAATCTAAAATGACAGGTATAATGACGAAATTTACACCCCTGGTTGGACATTAGCATGAACAATGAGATCAATTATAAGAATAACCCTCTGAATGGAGTTGGTTTAAAAAATTTGTTGATTGAAATAGTAGATCACTATGGTTTTGAAATCCTCTTTGCCTATTTAAATATTAATTGCTTTAAGACCAATCCGAGCATTGAATCCAGTATAAAGTTTCTTAAAAAAACGAATTGGGCGCGTGAAAAAGTTGAAGCTTTCTATATGTATCAATTTAAAAGCATGCCTCGAGCGTCTTCCGAACAGTTTTTATTACCTCCCAGGGATCGAATTGTTCCGGATGGTCAATCGCCAGGTGAGCCTGCTGAACTGAGTTTTGAAGATGCTGAGCGGTTGAGTGAAAAACGTGCAAAAAAATGGGCATCAAGAGATTCTGGTGCAGGACATTACTCGGGCTCAGGTAAGGATTTTGGCTCTCAACAAGACTGGCATTCTGACAATAGAGATGAAGATCGCTTTCAGAAAGGTGACCAGGAATCGTCGAATTCTCAAGATGCCTCTGTTGTGAGTGATATAGACCCATGGGCAAAATGGAAAAAGAAATCGAAGCACTAAGTTTGTTCAGAGTATAAGCGCTATATCTGCTTTGAACATTTCCCGAAAGGAATCCAACCTCTCTCTGAGTATCTCAATGGCATGAAGATGACCTATGCTCTCTAATTCTGTACAGCAGCTTTCAGGAAAGAAGTCATTCAGATTTAATACTTACACATGTATCGACTCGAAATAGCCTAAAGTATCAATTCTCAGGTTCTATAGAAAAATACCGGGTTATTTACAGTGTCTAAACAGCTCCCTTTGATCATGACTTCATCCTGAATTTTGCATTTATTTTCAGGTCTAATCCAAAAAGATTGACCTTTTTCAGCTGTTAGCGACACGGAAAAAGGAAAATCATATTTATAAGTAACTCAGAAGATAGAGCTTTATAGTAGTCAAAGAATCAATGCTCTAAGCCCATTTTGTATTTAATACTTCCAGCTACGCCATTTGCAAAATCTTCAATATTTTCATATTCCATCTTTTCTGCAAATGTTATCAGGCTTGCTATATGAGTTTTCATTTCTGCAATTTCATTATGGCTACGGTTACAGCCATTACAGTGAGTTCCTTCTTCAGTGCATTTTCCAGTACAGGGACTAAATTTCATTTATTACTCCAGTGTTAATTGATTAAATATAGGTTAGGTTTGCTATCAGGTAATTATGTAATAAAAACAATAATGAGATGCTGCTAAATTCTCTCATAAGCTACTTTGAGCAGCAATGACTCCATTGTGACATGGATTTGCCTAACGAAGCTGCATAATAAATCGTTGGTGTCTGAAAAGAGCCATTCAACTTCTGTTTTAAACTCATCGCAGTTACTACTATGCACTCAGATCAAGAATACTGAAGAAGGGGCCTTATATTAATGTTGCAGGTTTGCTCAATCATCTCGCAGGAATTTAAATTATTTGTGACTAAAAAATTGACTTACAGAAGGAAAAAGGGAAATAGACGTTTGACTTTACCTCCTAAGGTGTAAGATAAAAAAAGAAAATAATTTTGATCACTTTTGCTCAAAATTGGAATGGAAGAAACGTACTTGAATTAAATAGTTTCAACTTCTTTAATTTAACTATGAGGGGAAAATATAATGGCAGTATTTACTTTTAACGGTAATCAGTACAACACTAATGGAGAGCTTCCAGCAATTGGAACTCAAACACCAAAATTTGTATTAACACATAGTGACCTGTCTAATGCCAGATTAAGTGATTATGCTGGTAAAAAGGTGATATTAAACATCTTCCATACTCTGGATATTCCTTTATGCCCGGACTTTGAACAAAAATTCCATAAAGCTTTCGAATACCGCAAAGATGCAATTGTTCTGGTAATTACTAATGATCTGCCTTTCGCTCACAGGCACTTATGTTGTGCTGATGTTTGTGATCATGTGATCACCTTATCGATGATGAAAAATAGAAAGTTTGCCAGAGATTATGGTGTTCTTATTGAGGATGGTCCTTTAAAAGGATTGATGGCTCGATCTATAGTTGTTGTTGATGAAGTTGGCAAAGTAATCTTCAAGCAACAGGTACCAGACATTGTTAGAGAACCTGATTACGCTGAGGTTCTTGATGCTCTGAAAGATTAGTACTGAAAAACTCAAGTAACAGTACTATTTCAGGACACGACTTTCTATGTATAGGTCGAGTTCAATAAATCCAATCATTCCATAATAAATCCATTGTGGTTCAGACCCCCTAATACAATGGTGTTATTCAAATCCCAGGATTAAATCTTTAAAGCAAGTTGGCACGCTTCCTGCTGTTCTATTTATAACTTAATTTATAAAAGTATAAATGGAGCAACAAATGATGCAGGCCACTCAACCTGAACTGTTTATGAATATGCAACAGTTCTCTGATCTAAAGCTGGAGGCTCGCCGTGATTCGGCTCAGGCCAGTAAGGCGGTGGCTCAGCAGTTTGAAGGTCTATTTATTCAAATGATGCTAAAGGGAATGCGCTCTGCAGCGGTTATGGATGAATCTCAGCACAGCAGTTACATGGATTTTTACACCGACATGTATGACAAGCAGATATCTCTGATGTTGTCACAGCAAGGCGGTATTGGCATTGCTGATATGTTGGAAAAGCAGATGGCTAAATTTTTACCGGAAGGGCAGGAGCCTGCCGGCATTGCCACAGGAACTGGCAATGAATTGCCTGTTTACCATCTACCCGATACACAAGCGATTGATCACAAAAGTGCATTACCTATGCCGGTAATGGATTATGTAGCGGCAAATCCTGAAGTAAAAGCTTTTCAGTTACATCAGCGCCCGGTTACTGAAGCCACAGTTACAACTGAAGAATATACAGAAATATCTGCTTTAGTCTCTGAAACAATAGAACCCTTTTATGGCTGGCAGCAAGCTGACTCTTTCGTCAAAGATTTATGGCCCCATGCACAAAAAGCAGCTTCAAAACTGGGTGTTTCCACGGATGTCCTGGTTGCCCAATCTGCTCTAGAAACAGGTTGGGGAAAGCATACGATGAAAAATTCTGATGGAAGTGTTGCTTTTAACCTGTTCGGTATTAAAGCCAGTAGTGGCTGGGCAGGGCAGTCAGTAACGCACAATACACTGGAATTTCGTCAAGGCGCAATGCAACAGGAATCAGCGAGTTTTCGTGCCTATGATTCTGTGGCAGATTCACTGGATGATTATGTTTCATTTGTAACAACACGTCCTCGTTATGCTCAGGCGCTGAATCATGGTGGTAGTGATACTCATTATGTAAAGGGATTACAACAGGCCGGTTATGCAACCGATCCCGCCTATGCTGACAAAATTAACAATATATTGAATGGCCATACTTTTAAACAGGCACTGAGTAACCTTTCTGAAACGCAATCGTTAAATAGAAGCCAAACATTAGCTCAGGGAGAAAATCATGCCTGATATGTTAAATACCGCCGTCTCGGGGTTACTTAGTTTCCAGCGAGCACTAGGTACCACCAGTCATAATATTGCCAATGTCAGTACCGAAGGTTATAGCCGTCAACGAGTTGAAATTACGACTCAGGCACCTTCATCAATTGGTGGTTTTAATTTTGGTAATGGCGCTCAGATCAATTCAGTTGCAAGAGTATATGACCAGTTCTTAACTTCAGAGCTCAGAAGTACAACATCCACGAATAGTAAAATGGATAAGCTGACGGATCTGACTGGGTATGTAGATAATATTCTTGCTGATCCTGTAGGAGGGGTATCTCCCATAATGCAGGAATTTTTTGCAGCTGTTCAGGATGTTGCTGATGATCCTTCCTCAACTACTGCGCGCAACAATATGATTAATGTTGGTAATACTTTAACCGCTACTTTTCATAATATTGATGAACGATTTCAACAGTTACAGGAAAATACCAGTAAGGATATCAAAAATGTAGTCAATGAAATTAATGACCTGGTGGAGAGTATTCGGCGAATAAATCTGGATTTAGATAAAATTAGTAGCGGTGGGGAATCGAGCCAACAATCTTCTGATTTACTCGATACGCGAGACAACCTAATACAGGAATTATCTGAAAAAGTAGAAATTACGGTAGTGAATGAATCGGGTACAGACGTCTCAATATTTATCGGGAATGGTCAAACGGTTCTAAATGGAACAAAAGCATTTACCCTGGATGCCGTACCTAATAATGGTGACCCTTCACAGGATGTTATTGTTTATAACGGTTTTTCCACAATTACTGATTTAAGCAGTTCGCTAAAAGGTGGTGGGGAGCTCGGTGCTTTACTGGAGTTCAGAGACTCTGTTTTAAATGAATCACGTAATGATCTGGGGCGTGTTGCAGTCGGGTTAGCTGATAGTTTTAATACTCAACATATGTCCGGCATGGATCTTAATGGTGACCTTGGAACTGCTTTCTTTAGTTTTGATGCTCCTGAAACTCTTGCTTTTAGTGGAAATACAGGTACCCCGACACTCAGTAGTTCTATTACTTCAGTTGCAGATTTAACCCGTTACGATTATACGCTGCAATATGATGGAACCAACTGGACCATGCTTTCAGATTCAGGCACTTCATCTGCCGCTGTATTAAATGTTGCTGGGGGCACTACAACTATTAGTTTTGAAGGTGTCACGGTTAATATTGATGATTCTGGTATAGCCCCGGTAGCAGGTGACAGGTTTAAGATTAAACCGACCATACAGGGTGCAAGCTCATTTAATGTTAATATTTCAGACCCCTTGCTGATAGCAGCATCGGCACCGATTCGCACTTCTTCCTCTCTAGATAACCTGGGTACATCAGCGATTAGTGCTGGTTCGGTAACAAATGCAGGTCATGCAAATTTATCGGATACAGTGACATTAGCATTTAATTCAGCAACAACATTTCGATCTACTTCTGTTGTAACCGTTGGTGCTACTACTCACCCTGCAAATACTGATATTACTTTCACCAATGGTATGACTATCGAGTCAAATGGTTGGACCGCAGAATTGAGTGGTATTCCTCAGTTTGGCGATGTTCTGACTATTGAAGAAAATCTGGGAGGGCAGGGTGATAACCGAAATGCCCTGTTACTGTCGAACTTACAAAATAAAGACGTTCTGGATGGTGGTAATACAAATTACCAGGAAGCTTATAGCACGATGGTGGGTCGTGTAGGTACACAGGCTGCTTCTGCAGAAAGACAAAAAGAATCTTCTGAAGCGTTATTGATTCAGGCAAGAGATAGGAAAAGCTCTGTAACCGGAGTGAACCTGGATGAAGAAGCTGCTGATTTAATTCGATACCAACAGGCTTATGAAGCGGCCTCAAGAATAATCAGTACCGTTCAAACCATGTTTGACTCACTGCTTAACGCGACAAGGTAATTGTTATGAGAATTTCATCCGTTCAAATTTTTCAACAGGGTATAGAAGCTTTTGGAAAGCAACAAAGCAAGTTATCTGATCTACAACAACAAATATCCAGTGGTGTACGACTGACAAAACCATCAGATGACCCAGCCGCTTCATCAAGAGTATTGGAACTGGAACAAACAGTCAGCCAGTTGGATCAATATAATGTGAACATTTCACTGGCTGAAAACCGGTTAAAGCTTGAAGAAACCACATTGAGTGCGGTTGAAAACTCATTTTTTAGAATTAAAGAACTCATTATTCAAGCGAACAACAGTAGTAATGATGAAACGTCTCTTCAGGCTATTGGTGTAGAAATAGAGGAACGCTATCAAGAATTGCTGAGCCTTGCTAATGCTCAGGACTCTGCTGGTGATTTTTTATTTGCAGGTTTCCAAAATCAGACACAGCCTTTTACTGAATCTGCCACAGGGTCAATGAGACATGTTGTTTATAGTGGTGATCAGGGGCAGAGGTCATTTCAGGTGAGTCCTACTCGGCAGATTACCGCTGATGACTCAGGCAGTAAAATTTTTCTAGAAGTACCTAGTCCACTGGCATTGAATGAAACTACTGGAATAACAAATACTGGTACTGCGGTTGTTGCACCAGCAATGGTATTCGATGCTCTTAATCATGTTTCTCCTGCTAATTTTAGAATTGAGTTCACTGATCCAACAACTTATAACATTGTAGATCTTTCAGGAGGGCCTGGTGTTGTAGGTGCAACATATACGGATAGTGGCTCGATTGAATATAATGGAGTCAGAACATCTATAACTGGAACTCCTGTTGCACTGGATTCCTTTACTATCAGTAAAGGTCAATACCGTGATGTTTTTACCTCGATAGACTCAATACTTGACACATTAAATGACCCATCTCTGACGAGTGATCAAAGAGTGGCTAATTTGGGGCAATCTCAAATTGATATGGAATCATTTTTTGGCAATGTACTGGATGTCAGAACTTCCATCGGTGGTCGATTAAATGCTCTTGAATCTCAACTCGATGCAAATATTGCATTTTCAGTAACCACAAAAACAACAATCAGCACTCTCCGTGATACTGATCTAGCCGAAGCCATTAGTATGCTGACTTTGGAGCAAACCACATTGGATGCAGCACAGGCAACATTTGCCAAAATCTCAAGTTCTTCATTATTTAATTTTCTGAGATAAGGAGAAAATTATGAAACTATCATTACAGACAAAGTATTTCACCGAACAGCTAGATAGAGGTTTGTTTGATAACGCGTTAAGACTGGCTAACGACTTTAGCCTGAAGGAACCTGATAGCCCCGAGGGATACTCTATGTTGGGTGATGCTTTAATGCATAAAGGTGAACATGAAAAAGCGACCAACTGTTATCGTTTATCTTTAATAAAAGATCCTGGGCAACCTGATATATATACAGCATTAGGTAAAGCTTATCTTCTAATTGGAGAAATTGGTCTGGCATATGAAAATTATTATAACGCAATGTGTTTAGCGCCAGATGATGCTGATGTGCTGCAAAAAACAGGTAATTTCTTGATTTTAGTTGGCAGAGTTAATGATGCTACTGTGGTTTTGGAAAAGGCTGTTTCCTTAGGTGCCAAAAATGCAATAAAAAGTTTATTAAACTTAAAGATACACCTTGGTGATAAAAAAGAGCTGAATAGTTTTATGCTAGATAATAAGAAACTATTATTAAAAGACAGGCTCGATTTAACTGTGGTTAGAGCCCAGTACACTTTAGGAGAGTATACAAAAGTCATTGAGATATTAAGTAAGGTAAATACTGATAAAATAAATTATTCAGCTAAATCAGCCTGCTTTCACTTAATGGCAGCATCCTATGAACAGCTCGGCAATTTTAAAACAGCATTCAAATATTATAATAAGCAAAATAATTCAAAAAAAATAATATATGCCAAAGATAAAATTGAAAAAACAATCGATAGTATAATTTCTAATTCTGAAAAAATGGATGTTTCTACGGTTCAGTATAAAAGCGTAACTGACCAGGAGTTTAGCCCTTTATTTATTATAGGCTTGCCTCGTTCAGGAACTTCGCTTCTAGAGCAAGTACTGAATACATCTGATCATGTCGTAGCGGGTGGTGAACTACTGTTTGTTGAAGCCGCTTATAAAAAATATTTTGAAAATAAACAACCTCTTGACCAGGTTTCAGCGTGGTATAGAGAGAAAATAGAGTTTATTACTAAAAATCAGGAAATACCGAAAACTGCTCCAAGATGGCTTACTGATAAATTACCCGCTAATTTTGTCAATATTGGCTTTATAAAGAACATGATTCCTGATGCTAAATTTATTTATTGTAAAAGAAATCCTATGGACAATGGGTTATCTATTTATAAACAAGATTTTTTAAATGTTCATAGCTATGCAACAAAATTAGAAGATATTGCTCATTTTGTCTCTTTAGAGCGAAAGGTGATGAAATATTGGAGTTCACGCTATTCGGATGATATTCATACTGTCGAGTATGATAATTTGGTTACAGATTTTGATGTTGAAACACAGCAAATATTTAACCACTGCGATTTAAGCTGGAATGAGGATGTTAAAAGTTTTTATACAAATAAACATTATTGCCATACAGCATCATTTGACCAGGTTAGACAGCCAGTTCATACAAATTCAGTAGGCTTTAATAAAAAATATACTGCTGAGTTAGATAAATTACACCTTGAACTTATTCGATATGGTGTGATTTAGCCCGAGAGCAACTGAAAATATCCATTGCTTAAACTTTTCCAGGTGAGGGATATCTTTGAAATGGTTAAACAGGGAAAGTGCTAAAGAATTTGTTGGTAAAGCCGACAAATTATGCTGATAAGCCATATTTCTGAAATACTTGTAATGGGTGTAGCTTCTTTAAATCACAGGATATAGGCTAATTTTTATCTACTCTTTATGACCTGTAAAAATAAATAAAAAAACTTCTAAAGATTTCTGGGCACCTGCCGTTAATAACTGTGAGAAGGTTAATTAGAAGAATAATTAACCGATTATTTTTTAATTAACTTTGAAATGACGCTGAAAAGCGTAGTCAAATTTAGGAGATTTAAAAATGCCACAGTTTATCAATACAAATACTCTTTCGTTGAATGCGCAGAGAAACCTGAATACATCTCAGAATGACCTCTCGACTTCCCTTCAGCGTCTTTCTTCTGGTTTACGTATCAACTCAGCAAAAGATGATGCAGCCGGACTTGCCATCGCCGATAGAATGACTTCCCAGATTCGTGGTTTGAATCAGGCTGTTCGTAATGCGAATGATGGTATCTCTTTAGCTCAAACTGCTGAAGGTGCACTGCAAGAATCAACTAACATCCTGCAACGTATGCGTGAATTATCTATCCAGTCAGCCAATGGCACAAACTCTGGACAAGATAGAGCAGCACTTCAGTCAGAGGTTTCTCAATTACAGCAGGAATTAACTCGTATCGCTGAAACTACATCCTTTGGTGGTCGTAGAGTACTTGATGGTAGTTTCTCTGGTGAGGCTTTTCAGGTTGGATCAAATGCCAATGAAACAATTAATGTGAGTATTCGCGGTGCGGCGGCAACAGATATTGGTTCTCATAGAATGGATGCAAGCGGTACTGGAATGGGTGCTGTAGAAGCTGCGGCTGGTACTGTTCCAGCAAGTACAACCAATTTTACCGCCACAACCATTGAAGGTAATCTAGGTTCAGCAGCTATAACTTATGCCCACCTGGATAGTGCGGCAACTATTGCTGGCGTGGTTAATGCAGAGCGAGCGAATACAGGTGTGACTGCAGAAGCTGTTACTCGTGCGCAATTAAGCGGCCTTAGTGCAACTGGAACTGTATCTTTTTCCCTGGCATCTGAAGGTGGAACAGGTGTAGCTATCTCAGCCAACATTACTAACACTGCAGACCTACAGGACTTAGCTGATGCGATTAATGCTCAGAGTGCTACTACAAATGTAACTGCTGTATCTAATGGAGCTACTCTTGATTTAACTAATACAAATGGTGATGACATAACCATTGATTTATTTAATGTAGGAGCGGATGGTGGAAATGAAACTTTGACTGTCACAGCCCAAAATTTTGATGGAACAGCAACTACTGCTGAAACAACAGACCTCACTGACGCAAACGCTGGTGCAACTGATGCGACTCGTATTACTGGTCAGCTACGCTTTGATAGCTCCGCAGCTTTTTCTGTTGCTGGAGGTGATGCAACGGTTATTAGTACTAGTAGTTCAGCCTTTACTTCTGTCGATACAGTCGACCTAGGTACTGCTGCTGGAGCACAATCTGCACTTTCAATTATAGACTCTGCAATTCAGGGTATTGACTCACAACGTGCAACATTAGGTGCGATTCAAAATCGCCTGGGATCTACAATTGCTAACCTGCAAAATGTATCTGAAAATGCATCATCTGCTAGGAGTCGTATTCAGGATGCTGATTTCGCGGCTGAAACAGCACAGTTATCACGTAATCAGATATTGCAACAGGCTGGTATCGCAATGCTGTCTCAGGCTAATGCGAATCCACAGAATGTGTTGTCATTACTCCAATAATTGAGCTAATGTTAAACATTATATTCAATAACTTGAAAACCCGGGGTGTTAAACCCCGGGATTTCCCGGTTTTGAATTGAGGTAAATATCATGGTTAGTGAAATTACAAACAAAGCAGTGATACCTAATCAAACACAGCCTAAAACCAATGTAGTTGACTTTAAATTAACTCAATCCAACAAAGCTGATGAAGTCAGTGATGAGAGCATCCCTTTAAAACCTGCTTCTAGTGTGGAAGAGTCTGTTGATAGTCAGGAAATGGAAAGTACTGCTAATAGACTGAATGAGATTGCTCAGGATATCCGTCGAGACCTGGAGTTTAAGGTCGATGATAATAGTGGTGATATGGTCATTACTGTTTTAGATAGAGAGACAAATGAAGTGATTCGTCAAATTCCACAAGAGCATGTACTCGCTTTACGAGAAAATATGGAATCACTCAAAGGTATTTTGTTTTCAGCAAAAATATAAGGTTATGGTCTGAATATTGCTTTAATATTGATGGTGGTTAAAAGTCAGTGTTTTAATATACAGGCCTTAATCTTACATTTTATATATAGCAGGTGTCTTTATGGCTAGCATTTCATCAGTAGGTATTGGTTCGGGTTTGGATCTGAGTGGTTTAATTGAAAACCTGGTGAATGCAGAACGTGCGCCTGTACAAAATACACTAGACCGTCAACAAAATCGTTTTACTACAGAACTATCAGGCGTTGGTATTTTTCGAGGCGCTATTTCTTCTTTTCAAAGCAGCCTGTCAGGTCTTTCTGATCCTGATAGCTATAGTACAAGGTCATCTTCAAATACTAATTCTTCTGCGCTATCCGCATCTATCACAAATGATGCTGCCGTGGGTAGTTACAATATTGATATTACCAACCTGGCAGAGAAGCACTCTTTGGCTAGCACATCGTTTGCTTCTACCGATGATATAGTCGGAGAAGGTACTCTTCAAATTCGTTTTGGAACCATTACAGGCCCAGGTTTTACTTCCTTTGCACCTGATGCTAACAGCACTTCTCAATCAATAGTTATTGATAGTACTAATAATACTTTATCGGGTCTTAGAGATACCATTAATGAAGGTGACTTTGGTGTTAACGCATCAATTATTAATGATGGCAGTGGATATCGTTTAACGTTTGAATCTAAGGTAACAGGTGAAAGCTCTGCGATGGAAATTTCTGTTACTGATACAGGTGATGGTATTCATGATGATAATCAGGGATTATCCAGGTTAGCGTTTAATACTACTACCACTCAAATGACACAAACTCGAGCTGCTGAAGATGCAGCACTTATTGTAAATGGTATTCCTGTTACTTCTTCTTCTAATACACTGAGTAATATGGTAGATGGAGTAACCCTGTCTTTACTTGAGGAAACAGCGGGAACTCCTCTGACTTTAAATATTTCAGAAAATACATCCGAAATTTCAAACTCAATTAAAAGCGTAGTTGAAGCATACAATACGATGATTGGATCTTTGAATGATTTAAACCAGGCCGGACCAGAAGGAACTGAAGCAGGTATTTTGGTAGGTGACACCGTTCTGAGAAGTTTTATTACGAATGTAAGAAGTCAGATGACGGGTACTGTTGACGGATTAACAGGAAGTATCACTGCATTATCAACAATAGGGATTAAAACTCAGCTTGATGGAACATTGAAAATTGATGATGCTGAATTTTCTTCTGCTATTAACGAAAATCCTGCAGGTGCTTTTGCACTGTTTGCACCAATTGGACAGATTAACGATAGCGGTATCGCTTTAACAGATTATACCGACAATACCGTGTCAGGAAGCTATGCAGTTAATATTACTCAATTAGCCACTCAAAGCCAGTTGGATGGTGGCACAGGATTGAGCTTGCCTATAACTATTGATGCCGATAATGATAATCTTACTTTTAAAGTAGATGGTCTGAGTACAGGCACGTTGTCATTAACTCATGGTAGTTACACAACTGGAGCAGATCTGGCAATAGAGCTTCAATTACAGATAAATTCTGCTTCGGCTATAAAAGACTCTGACTCGTCTGTATCAGTTAGTTATGATACTACTAATAATGGATTTGTAATTACATCTAATAAATATGGCTCTGATTCGTTAGTTGAAGTTACCTCTGTTGATACCAACACTACAACAGAATTAGGTTTTTCCGTTTTATCTGCTGGAGCTGGTTTGGATGTAGCTGGAACTATCGGAGGTAATGCAGCATCCGGTGATGGCCAGTCTTTAACTTCCATTGGAGGAGGTTCTAATGGTCTAAGTATCGATGTTACAGGTGGAGCTATTGGCGCACGTGACAATATCCAGTTTACACGCGGATTAGTAGAAAATCTGAACTCTCTATTATCAAGTTATCTTGACAATGATGGTATATTGAGCGCTAAAGAAGATGGCATTAATGGTTCCCTTGATCAGATAGCGGTGGATAGAGAAAACCTTGAGCGAAGGATAGAAGCTTTGGAAACTCGTCTTCTGTCTCAATTTACAGCCCTTGATATACTAGTAAGTCAGTTTCAATCTACCAGTGATTATTTAACTGGGCAGTTAGCAGCTCTACCGGGTTCTGGGCAATTACTGAATGATAATTAATAATAAGGAGTAATCTATGAATCAATATACTAAGGCATATTCATCAACAGCGACTTATAGTGGTGTCGCCTATGCAGACCCTCATTCCCTTATTACTCAGATGTTTGATGGAGCTTTAAAAAGAATTGCTCAAGCAAGAGGTTGTTTAGAGCGGAAAGAATATGCCGCTAAAGGTGAAAATATTAGCCATGCAATTGCCATAATCGGAAGCCTTGAAGGTTGTCTTAACCTGGAAAAAGGTGGAGAACTAGCGACTAACCTGAGTAGTTTGTATGAATATATGGTAATAAAATTAGCAGAAGCTAATGTTAATAATGATACCAGTAAACTTAACGAGGTAATCAGCTTGATTCTAGAAATAAAATCTGCCTGGGTTCAGATAGCTCCACATCAAACTCAGAAAGCAGGTTAATGTGAAAAGTAATATCCAACAACTTAGTTATGCTTTAGATCTCAGTGATCAAATATTGTCTGCTATAGCTGATGAATCTTTAGAAACGATTTCAGAACTTGATAACGAAAGGCGCTTGCTAATTAATAAATATTATAAAAATAATAAAACTATCGATGAAAAGCTTACTCGTGAACTAAAGCTTAAGAACGATCTAATCGTATCTCAGCTTGTTGAAATGCAACAAAACACTCGTTCACAACAAATAAAACTTAATCAATCGAAGAAAGTATCCAAAGCTTATCTGGATAATGCCTAGGAGACTGTCGGACTTAGGATAAATCTACTGCGGAAAAGGTATTTTTGCCAAATCTTTCGATCATTTTCGTTAAATAGGCTTACTATTCGCCTCAAATGATCGAAAGATTTGACTAAAAAAGACTTTCCCTCGATACGATTACCTAAGTCCAACAGTCGCCTAATAAAAATATTTATGTCACAATAAAAATAATAATATTAATGTAAATCAATGGTTTATAAATTTTAGTAAAAAAATCACAAAATATCGACGAAATTTCGTCAGTTTCATCTACACTCCTTCTATTACAAAATTTTCTTGTCGATTTTGCCTTATTGGTAATTATCATGATGACATTCAGGAAACGCTTCTAGGTATGACTAATTCTTCGATTGAACAAGCTTCTAATTCTGGTGAAATATTAATAGTTGATACCGATTTAGAGCGTGCAAAATCATTACAACGATTGCTGGCGTTTATAAAATACCCGGCTGATACGGTGACTCCGTTACAGCTGGTTGAAATGGATAAGGAGAGCTTAGACCCTTACTTATCGATTTTCACCATTAATGATGATTCTGTTCGCAGTTTTTTTCTGGAAATTAATAAAAAGAATAAATGTCTTTACCCTTTGGTGGTAGTTGCCTATAAGCAACAATTGGATGATCAAAATGTAGTGGTTCATTTACCTTATATTACCGCTTTGTGTTTTGAAGCTGATTATTATTCCCTAAGCCAGGTTTTAGATAATATTAAAAACCATAACAAACGGGAACGCCGATTAACAAATTGTGCCTGTCAGAATTTAATTGGCAGAAGTCCTGCAATTACTTTTATCAATCATATGATTGAACAGGTTGCTGATACCACGGCTTCTGTTCTTATCAGTGGTGAGTCAGGTACTGGTAAAGAAGTTATCGCGCGAAATATTCATGCTCAGTCAAACAGGGCTGATAAACCTTTTATTCCCATCAATTGTGGAGCCATTCCATCAGATTTACTGGAAAGTGAATTATTTGGTCATGAGAAAGGTGCTTTTACCGGAGCGATCAGCAGTCGACAGGGGCGATTTGAACTAGCAGAAGGTGGGGTTATCTTTCTCGATGAAATCGGTGATATGCCCTTAGCTATGCAGGTTAAATTACTCCGAGTTTTGCAGGAACATACCTATGAGAAAGTGGGTGGTAATCGTACTAATAAAACTAATGTAAGAGTTATTGCTGCTACTCATCGACGACTCGAAGATTTGATTAAAGAAGGTAAATTCCGCGAGGATTTATATTATCGCTTAAATGTTTTTCCTATTGAAATTTCACCGTTACGAGAGCGAAGAGATGATATCCCACTGCTTATTAATGAGTTAATAGAACGAATTGAAAAAAATTCCAGAGGTTCTGTGAGACTGACTCGAAATGCCATAAAAATGCTGTCTTTATATGACTGGCCGGGCAACGTCAGAGAATTGGCCAATTTAATAGAAAGGCTTGCCATTCTTTATCCGTTGAATGTTGTCGATGTTAAAGAGTTACCTGAAAAATATATAAGTGGTGATTTTGATACTGCTAAATTTGATAAAACTGCTCTTGATAGTTCTGGAAAAATAGAAGGTGCAGATTTAGCTCTTTTACCTGAAGAGGGTATAGATATGAAACAACACCTGACCAGTATTGAGGTTTCATTGATAGAACAGGCTTTAAATGAAACTAATAATGTCGTTGCTCGTGCAGCAACACTGTTACATATGCGTAGAACTACCCTGGTAGAAAAAATGCGTAAATATGAAATTGTTCGATAAATAGTCATTAATTTGTCAGTATATCTCTTTAGTTGAAATTAATTAACGGTAACTATCTGATAAATAATAAGTTAGTTAAGCTGGATTAAATCATGCAGTAATTCATTGATGTTTACACAAGAGTCAAACATGTATGACAACAATGAATATATCTCCTCAAAATTCAGACCTGTTAAGAGCTTTTAATAAATTTAACAGTTCATCGGATTCACTGGCTAAGAATTATGAACAGCTGAATGAAAGTGTTTCTACCTACATTGAGAATAAATCTGATGCTAACAATATTGAGGCGCAGGATAAAATGAGCCAACAGTTGCGAGCCTTGCTGGATGCAATTCCCGGTGCCGTTATAGTGATTAATACTCATGGTCTGGTTGTCGATGTGAATGCATCTGCAACAGAAATACTGGGCAATCCGCTAAAAAATGAATTATGGCGTGATGTGGTCAGCCGAGTATTTTTAACGGAACTTGATCAGGGTGAATTACGCACAGCTGATGGACGCCAGTTTAGTATTTCTACTCGACCACTTGGTTATCAACCGGGACAAATATTGCTGCTGAGCGATGTGACACAGACTCGGCAACTGCAACGTGCAGCTCAACAAAACCTGCATTTAATGACAATGGGTAAAATGATGGCCAGTCTGGCGCATCAAATTAGAACCCCCTTATCATCGTCAATGCTTTACCTTTCACAAATTGTTGATGGGGATCTATCGCCTGAAAAGAATGGAAAATTTACTGCAAAAGCACTGGCTCGAATAAAGCATATAGAAACCATGATCAACGATATGCTGGTGTTTGCACACGGTGGTCAGTTTCATATGGCAGATTTTGCAATTGGTGATTTACTGAATGAACTGCATGATCAACTGCTTCCCCATTTAACCCAACGTAAAGCCAGTTTACTACTGGATATTCCTGATAAAATTTTACTAATTAACGGTAATAAAGTCGCTCTGTTAGGGGCTATGGCAAATCTTTGTATGAACGCTATGGATGCCAGCAAGGAAAACCTGGAAATTAATATTACCGTCAAACTTGGTCTGAAAGGTAACTTGCTTATTAACGTTTCTGATAATGGCTGTGGTATGGAAGATGATATTCTTAAGCACTTGTTCGATCCTTTTTTTACCACCAAAATGGATGGAACGGGATTAGGTCTGGCAGTTGTAAAATCAGTTATTGAGTCGCATCAGGGGGGTATATCAGTTACTTCAAAGGTAGGTGCAGGCACTAACTTTGAAATCCACATCCCCTGCATGCAGGCCAGTCAAACACAATTAAGCCCCGGTTCAAAGAGAGAGAGCAAACAATGATAGATGTATTGCTTGTTGAAGATGATGCTGATTTGCGTGAAGCAATTGCAGACATGCTGGAAGTGCATGATATTTCGTTTATTGAAGCTGAAAACGGCCACCAGGCTCAAGCACTCATTAAACAGAATAATGTGGCGATGGTATTGAGTGATGTTCAGATGAGCCCTGGAAATGGATATCAGTTACTGGAATATATTAATACCCATCATAATGGTACCCCTGTCATTCTAATGACTGCCTATGGATCTATTCCACAGGCTGTCGATGCGATACAAGCTGGAGCTGTCGATTACCTGGTTAAACCATTTGAGGTTTCTGAGTTAGTCAGAACTTTACAGCAGCAGCTGTTACCGTCAGTCAGGCAGTCAAATGAACACATGATTGCAGAAGATCCTCTTTCATTACAACTGACTGAACTCGCATTAAAAGTAGCACAGTCAGAAGCAACAGTTTTACTAAATGGTGAAAGTGGTGTGGGTAAAGAAGTGATTTCACAATTTATTCATCAATCTTCAAGCAGGAATAAAGGGCCGTTTGTAGCTATAAACTGTGCAGCAATTCCTGAAAATATGCTTGAATCTGCATTGTTCGGTTATGAAAAAGGAGCCTTCACCGGTGCGGTAAAAAGCACAATTGGTAAGTTTGAACAGGCACAGGGAGGTACCTTATTACTGGATGAAATAAGTGAAATGGATCTGGTTTTACAGGCTAAATTATTACGTGTTATTCAGGAACGCCAGGTGGAACGTCTGGGTGGTACAAAATTAATTGACCTGGATGTTCGTATAATTGCGACAACAAACAGAGACTTGAAAAAGCAGGTTGCAGAAAAACTGTTCCGTGAGGATTTATTTTATCGCCTGAATGTTTTTCCATTAACAGTCCCATCTTTACGGCAACGACCCCTTGATATTATTCCGATAGCTGTAAAATTATTGACGGTTTACAACCGTGCTGCGGGTCAGACTACAGAACTAACAGAAGCTGCCAAACAAATTTTATTAAAACACCAGTGGCCGGGTAATGTACGTGAACTGGATAATGTCATTCAACGGGCCATGATTCTTAAACGGGGCAATGAAATTCAGGCTGATGACATCATGCTGGAAGTAGTAACAGGTTTTCAACAGTCTGAAAGTGAGAGTGATGATGATAGTGGTCAGCTGCAAAATGATTTAAGAGATAGAGAAACAGAAGTTATCCTGGATACCTTGAAAGCTTTTAATGGAAGCCGAAAACAAACAGCTGAAAAGCTTGGTATCAGCCCACGAACCCTACGTTATAAACTGGCTCGTCTGCGTGATACTGGGGCTGCTATTCCTGATTAACCTTTTATGAACTTATTCACCACAGAGGACACAGAGGAACACAGAGAATTATTATAGGGGTGCTATGCCAGCCTTTTATTATTATCAGATTTGAATATTGTAATAATTTGAGTGATGATCAGTCACTAGAAAATTGTACATAAAAAACAACCTCTGTGTTCCTCTGTGTCCTCTGTGGTGCAAATGTTCTTAACTGTTCTGACGAACAAGAGTAGTCTCAAATCCCTGTTCTGGTGATTTTGGCACCAGTTGTGACAGAGTGAGTGACAAGATAGCGAAAGCTGTTCCTGTTAGAAATACCAGGGAGGGGGACAATATCCATAGAAACCCCAATACAAAAGGAAGAATCACTGCTGCGATATGGTTGATTGAAAATGCGACACCTGCTGTAGATGCAAAGTCTGCTGGATTGGCAATTTTTTTGAAATAACTTTTAAGTGCAATAGCCATGGCAAAAAAGACATGGTCGAGTATGTATAAAAGGGATGCAAAAAGTACATTGTCTACAAATGCGTAGGAGGTGAAGATAATTATCAGTCCGATGTATTCAAATGTTAAAGCTTTTTTCTCACCCCAAAATTTCACCAGGTGCCCAATTTTGGGAGCCAGAAACATGGTGAGTGATCCATTGATTAAAAATAATATGGATATCTCTGCTGCGCTAAAATTGAATTTCTCTACCATCAGAAACCCTGCGAATACGACAAAAATTTGCCGTCTGGCACCGGCCAGAAATGTCAGTAAATAGTACAGCCAGTAATTTTTTCGCAGGATTAATTTTTTGTGCTGTTCAGACTCACCTTTAAAATGAGGAAAAGCTTTGTAGATAAAAAGAGCTATGAAAATTGTTCCGAGGCCACCTAGCAGGTAAATAGTTTGATAGGAAAAATTCAAGTATTCGATAAAAATATATACAGCTGCAAAAACAAATAAACCGACAAATGAACCGACAGCCATCTGTTTCCCCATCACAATGGGCAAGTTATCTTTGTGGATTAACTGTAATGACAGGGATTGCTGAACAGTCTCTGCATAATGGAAACCGACTGACATTAGCACTGTCGTAAAATATAGCCCCATTACACTAGGCATATAACCTGTGATTGCTGTTCCCAGCCCAAGCAGAATTAATGATAATGTTGCCAGTGTCTGTTCACGAAATAGCAATAGTAAAAAGACAACGGCAAAGGCCAGGAAGCCTGGAACTTCACGCAAACTTTGAAGTATGCCCATTTCAATGCCACTGAATGAAGCCTGTTCAATTGCAAAATTATTGATCAGTGCACGCCAGCTGGCAAAAGATAAAGGTACTGCAGCAGCCATGACATACAGCAGCATTTCAGGTTGCTGTAATCTCTGCTGCAAGCTCATCCGGAATTTCTCATACAGGATGCTATGGCATTGATGGTATTGATCAAAGCATCTTTCCATGAACCGAATGAAGAATCACTTTGGGTGTTGGAAATCATTACAGAATAGAGTGGCTTAAGAAAATATACGGGTTCAGTTAAATAGCATAACTGAACCCGTATACAGAGTTAGATATTAATGGGTTTTATTTTGTATTGTTTGCAGCGTTACGTTTGCGAAAATTTTCTAGAACACGTTGCTCGCGTTTATCGATTCTATTTAGCATTGCTTCACGTTGTTTTTCTGCCCTGGCCATAATTTTTGCCAGCTGATCTGCCTGGTGTTTTTGAAAACGAGCAAAGTCTTTAGCATACTTTTCGGCATGTTTACGATCGTGAGCTACAGTCTTTTCAACTTGAGCCTTACGTTTTGCAAATCTAGCCTTGATTTTATCCTCGGTCATCGGCTCTGGGGGTGTCATTCTGGCCAGTTCATCAGGAGTGGGGAACTCTGTAAACGGAGGGCGTTTAGGCATTGGTGCCGGTTTAAAAGCAGGAGCTTGTATGCCTTGATGTTGCATAGACATATTATGATGTTGCTGCATTTGCTCATGCATATTTTGATTATTTTGAGCAAAGGCTGTGATTGTTAAGCTATATGCCGCTAACAAGGCAGTAGTATAAAGGGTCGTTTTGATCATACTTTTCTCCTGATTATGCAATGTAATTAATGATTATGACATACACAGTAGAAATCGTCTCTATTTAGCTTTATCAGGAGAAGGCATGAAGTGATTAGTGATAATTTAAAAGTAGATTTTCACAAACTGTGTAAAAAGTTTTTGATCGAAGTTGTCTATCATTTTTTCTTTCATTAACCGCAGGGCATCGAAAGGTTTCATTGCCTTTTTGTAAGATCGTTCGGCGGTTAGGGCATCAAATACATCTGCTATGGCGCATATTCGACCGTAAATATGAATTTCTTTTTCTTTTAACCTTCTTGGGTAACCGCTTCCGTTATTGGCTTCATGGTGTTGCATCACGATGGTGCTGCATTCTGGAGATAAAGCATCAGCCGCTTTTAAAAGTTTATATCCTTGATAAGGGTGAGTTTTTATATGCTGCATTTCCATATCATTCAAACGAGCCGGTTTGTTTAGAACTTCCGGGTCAATGTTGATCTTACCCAGGTCGTGTAAAAAATACCCGGCTGCCAGCTCCTGTAAATCATGAGCATCCGAGTTTTTGAAAATTTCCTTGCTCAGCATAATACTAGTAATACCGACGTTGACTGAGTGAGTGTAGGTGTAGAAATCGTGTGATGTGATGAGTAGCATATTTTTTGCCGTGTCATTGTCGGCCATTACCGCATCAGATATATGATAGATAGCTTCTTTACTGGCTTGAATATTTTCAGCAGTCGGGAATTCGAGTAATTGCTCCATCATGTTAACGCTGTGTTTATAAACTGCAACTGACTTATCTTCTGGTGGCAGTTTTTGATCATCAAGTACGTTTCGTAAATCATCGGTTAACAGTTTTTCAGATGACCACTGTTTTGGAGCTTTTTCAAATTTAGGGTCTGCAACTTTACTTTGTGGTAGTTCTTCAATGAGGGGGCTAACTTTTTCTGGCTGATGTTTAATATCGCTTTTTTCACAGTCAACGGTGATCTGTTTTAATTTCATCGTCTTCACTTTCTTAAGCTGTTCTACAGAGGACATTTTGAAATTATTAGAAAGGAAATCATGGGAAAACCAGGAGTCAGGCAATTCTATATACATGCCGACCTTAAGTTCATTGAGGTTGATGTCTTTTTTACTCATGTCAAATTGAGACCATAATGCGAGTAACAGGGGATAAATATTTAAAATGTAAAGTGATTTTTAAAAAGTCCATTTTATGATGTAATCGTTAAATACATGATTATCTGAATATAGTTGAGGATAAAAAAAAGACATTGTGTTTTCTCTTTTTTGGGATAATCCAGATCAATTAAGTAGCTAGTTTAAATACCATTGATGAAAATTATTTCTGCTCTTTTAAAACAGCGTTATAATGCCTTTGCGTTTATTTTCTATACAGGATTTACGACTTTTTTATGATACGAGTTGGCCATGGTTTTGATGTGCATGCTTTCTGTGATGGTGAGAGCATTATTCTTGGAGGCGTCAAAATCCCATATGACAAGGCTTTTAAAGCACATTCGGATGGTGATGTACTGATACATGCTCTTTGTGATGCATTATTAGGCGCTGCTGGCCTGGGAGATATTGGTTTACATTTTCCTGATACGGATGTTCAGTTTAAAAATACAGATAGTCGAGTTTTTCTGCGTAAGGTCAATGAAATGGTATCTGATCAAGGGCTTATACTTGGTAATGCAGACATCACTATAATTGCACAGGCACCCAAGATGGCGCCCCATCTGTCATCTATGAAGAAGAGTTTAAGTGAAACTCTGGAATGTGATCCATTGCAGTTAAATATTAAAGCGACCACAACTGAGTACCTGGGATATTGTGGCAGACAAGAGGGTATTGCTGTGCATGCTGTCGTTTTACTGGAGGGGGAGTTATGAGTCTAGGACCTGTAATGCTGGATGTAGAAGGTCTGGTTTTAACTGATGCTGACCGAAAACGTTTAAAACATCCTCAAACTGGTGGTGTTATTCTTTTTTCACGTAACTATGAGTCTCCATTACAACTAAAAGCACTTGTCGACGAAATACACCAGATTAGAAATCCTCGTTTAATTATTGCTGTTGATCAGGAAGGAGGCCGGGTTCAACGTTTTCGTGAAGGTTTTCAACGTCTGCCTGCTATGGGTTTACTTGGTGACCTGTATGATAAAGATCAGCAAAGAGCCGTTGAACTATCACAGACAATCGGCTGGATAGTTGCTTCAGAATTACTGTTTTATGGTATTGATTTAAGTTTTTCACCGGTGCTAGACCTTGGGCATAAAATCAGTACGGTTATCGGTGACAGGGCATTTCATATGAGTCCGGATATTATTGTCAAACTGGCTAATGCATTTATTCGAGGTATGCGGCAGGCTGGCATGGAAGCCGTTGGTAAACATTTCCCCGGGCATGGATCGGTAGAAGGGGATTCGCACCATGTTATGCCATTTGATAAACGAGCTTTCAGCACCATCGAATCACATGACCTACAAACCTTTAAACGTGTGATCAATACTCACCTGACTGGAATAATGATGGCTCATGTCATCTATGATAAGGTCGATGAATTACCGGCGGGGTATTCTCCCTTCTGGATTCAGCAAGTTTTACGAGAGCAATTAAAATTTGATGGTATTGTCTTTAGTGATGATTTAAGCATGAGTGGGGCAGCTTCAGTGGGGGGATATACTGAGCGTGCCAAAGTTTCATTACAAGCTGGCTGTGATATGTTGCTTGTGTGTAATGACCATCAGGCAGCGGATGAGGTACTCGATTATCTAATCGATTATAACAATCCGGTTTCACAACTGAGACTTGTTCGTGTGCATGGTCGTCCACAGATAAAAAATAATAAACTCTTCAGTTCTGATCAGTGGTTAAAATCTGTCGAAAGTTTACAGGCTTTTATGCTGGAAACTGAATTAACCCAGAGCGATGATTTGTTTGAATGAGAAAAATAATTAACAGGAATAGTAAAGTCGGGATCAAAATATGCAAATAAAAGAAGCTCTGGATTTGGACCAGCAGTCACAGCAATTGTTTGATGCCGATCAGGTAGATCAGGCTATTTCAGAATTAGCAGATACTGTTGCCGAGCAGATTAAGGATGATTTTCCACTGGTGTTATGTGTAATGAACGGTGGTTTATTCATGACAGGGCAGTTGATGAGATTCTGGGATTTTCCACTAACCATAGATTATGTTCATGCAACACGTTATAGGTTGGCAACTTTAGGTCGTGATGTTTTGTGGAAGGCTTATCCTCAAAACAGCCTCAAGAATCGTCACGTAATCATTGTCGATGATATTTTTGATCAGGGGTATACACTGGAAGAAGTAAAATCTTACTGTATGAAGCAAGGTGCTAAAAAATGCACCAGCGTATTTCTAATTCGCAAACAACATCAACGTAAAAGAGCTGATATTGAAGCTGATTTTGTGGCTCTTGAATGCGGTGATCTGTATGTCTATGGTTCAGGAATGGATTTACACAGTCATTTTAGAAATCTGTCGGGTATACATGCTATACCTGCAGAAAAATCTGGTCGTTGATCAACCTTCAGCTAAGTAATAAACAGGTAAAATTATGAGTACGAAAATTGCTGTTATAGGTGGAACAGGCCTGTATTCCATGATGGATGATTTTGAAATGACACGTCAGGAAATCATCAATACGCCCTACGGAGAGGCATCAGGGCCACTGGTGTTTGGTTTATTACAGGGTAAAGAAGTCGCTTTTCTTGCAAGACATGGATTTACACATCGTTTACCACCTCACCGGATTAACTATCTGGCTAATATCTGGATGTTAAAAAAAGCGGGTATTGAAAAAATTCTGTCGGTGAATGCAGTGGGTTCTATCAATGATAACTGTAGCCCCGAAAACCTGGTGATACCTGATCAAATAATAGATTATAGCTGGGGCAGGGAACATACCTTCTATGCTGAGGATTTAACTCGCGTAGTGCATATTGATTTTACCCATCCCTATAGCGAAACTTTGCGAAAGACATTAATACAAGCAGGGAAAAACAGTAGCTTGAATCTGGTAGAAAGGGCTGTGTATGGCTGCACTCAGGGCCCAAGGCTGGAAACGGCTGCCGAGGTAAAACGCCTGGCTAATGATGGTTGTGACCTGATTGGTATGACCGGTATGCCAGAGGCTTCTCTTGCCCGGGAAATTTCAATTGAATATGCTTCAATTTCAGTGGTAGCAAACTGGGCTGCTGGATTTAATGGCGATGTAATCAGTATGGAACAGATAGAGTTTCACATGCAAAAAGGCATGGAGAAAGTAGAAGCGCTGATTTCGGAAGCTGTACGAATAATGGGATAAATAAAAAATTTACCACGAAGCTCACGAAGAACACGAAGAACACGAAGAACACGAAGAGTAGGTCATAAGTTTTCATAATAATGAAAATGACTAATATATCTGGTTATCTCTTTAACCTGTTTTTGCTTTTCTTCGTGAGCTTCGTGTTCTTCGTGGTGATAATGTTTTTTAAAAATATATTGAGGAATTATGATAAAAGCTTTTATATTTGATGTTGACGGAACTCTTGCCGATACCGAACGTGATGGACACAGAGTGGCCTTTAATCAGGCTTTTGAACAGGCTGGTCTTGACTGGTTCTGGGATGAAGAAACCTATGGTGAATTACTCGCTGTGACCGGTGGCAAGGAACGCATGAAGTATTATGTTGATACCCATAACAAACCAGAAAAAGACAAACCTGATCTATTGGACATGATCATCAAGTTACATGCTAAAAAGACAGAAAATTATGTGGCATTGCTGAATAATAATGCAATACCTCTTCGCCCCGGTGTAAAACGTTTACTTGAAAGTGCACGAGCAGAAAATATCAGGCTTGCCATTGCCACCACCACGACGCCACAAAATGTGACTGCACTTCTGGAAAATGCACTGGGTAAAGAAAGTCTTGACTGGTTTGAGGTCATCGGAGCTGGTGATATTGTTCCTGATAAAAAGCCAGCACCTGATATTTATGATTATGTTTTAAAAGAAATGGATTTACCAGCCAGTCATTGTGTCGCATTCGAGGACTCAATAAATGGTTTTAAGTCTTCGACAGCTGCCAATCTCAGTACAGTTATTACCTATAACGGTTACACCGAAAATGATGATTTTACCGGGGCAATGTTAGTGCTTGATCAATACGGTGAACCTGATGACCCTTCTCAGGTGCTTGAAAAAATAACAGGTGAGCCGTTTTTAACTGTAGAAAGTATTATTAAACTGAGTCATGAAGTTTTGTAGTAACTGCGGACAAACTGTCAGTCAAATTATCCCTGCGGGAGATAACCGTTTACGTTTTGTTTGTGATGGTTGCAGTACTATCCATTACAGTAATCCCAATAATGTATGCGGCACTATATTAACCTGGGGAAGTAAAATTTTGTTGTGTAAACGAGCCATTAAACCTCGTTATGGTTTATGGACTTTACCTGCAGGTTTTATGGAAAATGGTGAGACAGTGGCTGAGGCTGCTGCTCGTGAATCCATGGAAGAAGCCAATGCTGAATCCCACCAGTTGAACCTTTTTGGGATTTTCAGCCTGCCTCATATTTCTCAGGTGTACCTGATGTTTCAGGGAGAGTTGATTACTGATCAGGTTTCTCCCGGTGAAGAAAGCCTGGAAACCGGATTATTTGAAATTGATGAAATACCCTGGGATGAGTTAGCCTTTCCTGTCGTTACACACAGCTTGAAATTATTTATAGATAATAGTGCTGCTGATGCTGATCTATTGCCAGTTCATAGCCTTACCGCAATAAGACATACCGATGGTCGAATAGACTGGGAAAAGCGCTAAATGGCAAAAGGTACTACATATTTTTCGTAATAATGTCGACTTAATGCATGTGCTTCATCAATTTGATAGGCAGGAATTTTTGAAGAATATTTTTTAAGACAGAAAAATGCTTTTTTTGAGCCCTGAGTTGCAGCTATTTTTAACCAGGCATAAGCTTGAACATAATCACAGGAAACACCTAATCCACGGGCATACATCAAACCCAGTTTATACTGAGCTTTACGGTAACCCTGTTCGGCCGAGTGTCTAAACCACTCTGCTGCCTGATTATAATCTCTGGATTCTTCTGAAGCTTTTCTGAACATTTGTCCCAGTTCGAACTGAGTGGTTGAACTCCTTTCCTCTGCGTAAATCACATCTCTCTCCATACTTGTAATTATTGTGTTTATCGATAGTAGTCGTGAGGTTTAAATAATAGTGTGATGGAGTTTGCAATTTGGTGTGAGATAAAATAATTCTATAAATAGTTTATTTGGGTGCTTTTGGCTTAAGTTTTTTGGGTTTAAGCGATTCATCATCAGGGAATAGTTCGAGTAACTCTTCATGACCCATGAAACGATTCAGTTTTTCATGCAGTTCCCAGATTTTATTCCATTTATCATCGGTTAAATCAAAACCAATGGGTAATATGCAAACGGCATCATTATTGAAGTCGGTTAAAACTTTGGGCTCTTTGAGTATTTTAGGCATGAGTTTGTTGTGTTGTTTGAAATGAATTTTCCAGCTTTAAAATTGCATCGATAATTTTCTGTTGAGTATTATCAATATCCTCATACAAAATGCCATGCCTTTGTGATTCAATTATTTCTATATGTTTGTGTTTAGAGTCGATAAGTTGATATAACTGATTGACACTTTCATGAACCACCACCGGATCCTGATCTGATTGTAGTAAATTAACCGGACACTGGATGGGGGCAGGGTTTGCAAATAGATGCTCAATCAATTTCTGTAATTGATATAAAGCCCGAATGGGGATATGAGCATAATTTACCTCTGGGTGTTCCGAGTCATTAGGTCTAAAGGGGATAAGCCCTTCAGAGCTGACCCAGCGAACCAGTTTATTGGCCTGGTGCAGTAGCGGCACGAACTTCATTTGTTTGCTCATGAATTCAACAGGGGCTGTTATTGAGGTGACAGAAGCTAACTTGTCATCGGGGTATTCAATGGCCTGATGTAACGCTAGCAAACCTCCCGTAGAAAAACCGATGATATGAATTTTACTGCTAAAAGGTTTTAAAATGTCATACCCTCGTTTTACAGAAGCAGCCCAGTCTTTCCAGTCACGATCACGTAAATCCCAGGGTGATGTTCCATGGCCTTTTAGGCGAACACCGATCACGTTAAATTCAAGTTGTTTAAACTTTTCACCCAGGCTTAACATCTCAGCTGGTGTAGCCATAAAACCATGGATTAATACTACCGCCGGGGCATTTTCTTTTTCGGCTAAAAAACGGAACCAGTTAGCATCTCTGGTGAAGGTTTGTAACTTATTGATCTCTTCATATCGGGGTTTGTCATATTGTTTTTTATCCCACTCAAATGCAAGTAGTTGATCATCATATCTAAAATTAGCTATTTGCCTGGCATCTACAGACTGGGTGGTTTTGAATGTTTTATCTAACAGCTTTGTAACAGATATAAGTGGAGCCAGTTCGTTAGCATAAACACTGATAATATTTTCTGTCCGTATTTCATCAAAATGAAACTCATCGGTTAATTTATCATGAAAGTGGTAAGCATCAGCTTCACCAGGTTGTTTGATGATACTGATTAATTCCATTTTTTGAGTAGTATCTAAAAATTGTTGTAATCTACTGCTGCCTCCTTCAATGACTACGCCATACTCCTGTGGGTTTTTTAAGCTTCTATGCAAGTAAATGGTCTCTTTTTGAATAGCTTTTATACACAGGTATAGGGTTTTATGGAATACATCACAATCAATATGCTTGATACCCTGATGATAAAATTTGAGAATAATATAAGAAGCAATATGGCTTAAATTTATCGTAACGCTTTTGTACATCGCCTGCATGTAATCATCTCTTACCAGGTTGGATTTGGCCTGCATGCCTAAAGAGTGGATGCGACCACCCCAGTGACCAGAAGCAGGGGTCAGGTTAAAAAGTTCTTCAATGGATTGAAAACGATGTACCACATTGGGTAACAGCATTTTCTCCCACCATTTCCAGTATTTTCCCATGATTAAAGGTGAAGAAAAACGAATATCCATGTCGGTGTGTTTAAATAATAGATTACCTTCAATAATCAATTCTTCGGCAAAACGTTTATTGATGCCTTTATTAAATAGTTTTGCTGCCTGGTGCAGAATATTATCATTTACCCTTATAGGATAAAAAGTAATGTGACTGGGTACAATTGTGGTTGGTTTGAGAGCTTTTATCATCAAACTTTCTGTATCTGCAAAATCCAGTTGTTCTGCCCAGCGCTCAACCTGTTTGTAGTTACCTGTTGAAAAATCACGTAGTAAAGCCGTTTTAAACGCATCGACTGCCAAAGCAATGACTGCAGCGCCTCGATGATGTTTACGAACTTCCATGGCTGTTCGTGAATAAACTCCATATTTACCTTTATCATCAACCACACGTTTATCTTTTACCATGCCGCCTTCGGGAAATATAACAAGCTTTCTACCGTGTAATATTTCTTTTGCGATAAAGGGGAACAGGTCGGGCATAGTATTGGGCACAACGCCGATAGATCTCAGAAAAGGAGCAAAGCGTTCATCATTAAAAAATTCGGCTGATGCTATTGAACGGCAGTAACTACCTGTTTCGGTATAAATCAGGTACTGGGGAATGAATGTTTCAAAGCGGGCAAAATGATTAAACAGGAAAATATCTCCCTGCTCAATAGTTTGTCTGCAGGGCAGCCGGGACTCATCATGTAATTTGATATTGAGTTTGAGAAGTTTACGCGTAGTTCGAAATGCCCTGATGCAAAGATCATAGGTATTGGTAATGTCATAATCGTCAAACTCATTCGAGTTGTTAGCCATCCAACATTTTCCTTTTTAAGCTTCTATACTCAGTATAAGACAAGTCTACTCGTGCCGGTGTTCATTTTGTGAATTAAATAAATGTGCATAGAAATGTTAAATATAAATAGATATCGGCCGAAATAATGATAAATACAATGCGTAAAGATGCAAATGATCCGATTAGCTTCTCTCTTTAATGGTTTTCTGTGGCTGGTGATAGCCGTCCCGTTGTTTGCCGCTCAGGTAGATGACATTCGTATTGTTATCGATGTGTCTGGCAGCATGCAACAAACTGATCCGAATAATTTACGAGCTCCTGCGTTACGTTTAATTAATGGATTAATCCCAACAGGTTCAAAGGCTGGAGTCTGGACATTTGGACGATATGTCAATATGGAGGTTAAGTGGGGTACGGTAAATTCTAAATGGCGTAAGCTGGCTGACGAGGGTGCTAATAAAATTCATTCCAGGGGACAGTTCACCAATATTGAAAGTGCGCTTAAACGTGCTAGCAAAGGTTGGGGTAAAAAGGATATTAAAACCAGTCGGAACCTGATTTTGTTGACTGATGGCAAAGTAGATATCTCAAAGGATAAAGCAAAAAATGCGCTGTCCCGTTCAAATGTATTGAGCAAGTCTATTCCTGAGCTGATTAAAAAAGGTATAAAAGTTCATACCATAGCGTTATCAGATAAGACAGATGAAGCCTTGTTAAAACGGTTGGCACTTAAAACATCCGGTTCATTTGAAGTAGCGAAGTCTGCTGAAGATTTACAACGAATATTCCTGCACATGTTTGAGCGGGCAACTAAACCGGATACCGTGCCACTGAAAGATAATACCTTTACTATTGATGAAAGCATCAGTGAAATGACTTTACTGGTGTTTAGAAAAGGGAAAAAAGAAACTGCATTAATCCAGCCGCCTGATAAGAAGAAAAACTCTCAATCAAAACATGCAGAAAATGTACGTTGGCGTTTTGAACGAGGTTATGACCTGATTACTGTTTCGAAACCACAACCGGGTAAATGGTCTCTGGATGCGGAGGTGGATGAGGATAATCGGGTAATGATAGTGACAAAGTTAAAACTGATTGTTGCTGATTTACCGGCTTACGTTACGCCTGACAAGGCTTTAAATTTAAATGTTGAGTTACACAGTGATGATATAAAAATAAACAAAAAAAGTTTTTTAAAGTTTGTCGATTTTAACCTTCAACACAGTGTTGGTGAGCAAACTAAAAATCTACCGCTAAAACTAAAAAAATCACGAAAAGTTAAAGATAAGGGTATATATCTTCAACAGGTTCAGGCTCCTCTGGTAGAAGGTAAACATGAAGTCGTGGTTAAAGCTGATGCTCGAACATTCACTCGGAGCAAACGATTTATTATTGAGGTGCAATGGCCCATTAAAGTAGATGTTAAAAAAGCCTTACAACCCGCTACCTATAATCTCAGTATTACAGGCAGAGATGAATATATTAAATCAGAGACTTTACAGCTTGATGTCTTACTTATTAAGCCAGATGGTTCTCAGGATAAACTGGTCGTTAAAAATCCTGGAAATCAGCCTGCATTAAAAGTTTTAGCTAATCAGCAGGACGGGGTTCATAAAATCCAGATAAAAATGAAGGCTGAAACTGTGGAAGGCAAAACTATCGAACATACACTGGATGATTATTCAGTACTGGGTGTGAAACAGGAGTTAAAAAGTAAAAAAGAGATAGAATCTAAAGATAAGTCTCCTGAAGTCAAATCAACAGATAATAAATCTGACAGTGAAGTTTCAAAACCTGCAGAAATTATAGATGAACAAACTAGTGAAAATGAAACGGACTCTGACTGGTTGAATACACTTATTTATGTAGGAGTAGCAAATTTAATTGTCATACTAATTGTAGTGGGCTCAATAATATTCATTCGAAAACGCAAGAAAGTAGATGAAATAGAACTGTTTGAAGATGAGCTTGATGAGGAAGAGGATGAAGTGAATGATTGAAGTATCTACCGTTTTATTCACTTTATTGGTTGAAGGATTCGTTGCTTTATTGATAGTGATATCAGTCTCAATGTTTTTACTTTATAAACGTAAAAATAAGGATACAGAGGCCGTTAAAAAGCTAGTTGAACAAATTAAACAACAGTCAAAAATCAGGCTGGAAAAAACAGGCTCATTTCTCAGTGATAAATATCAATTTGAAGGTAATGAACTGGAAAAAGCAGTAAAAGCTATCGATAAAGCAGAAAAGAAATTTATCCAAAAGATGATTAAAGTATACCTGAAAAGGGATACCCATGGTCTTATTGCTATGGATGCCGGTGTGGCTGAATTGATTGAAACTTATAAAGAATTGTCACCGGTTATGCCTGATGCAGAAATGCTTGCAGAAATGGCCTCGGGAAATAATGAGCAGTCTGAAGGTTTGACTGAAGAAATTGAAAGTTTAAAAGAAAAGAATGAAAAGCTGGCTGATGAATTAAGCATTACCAAGGAAACTATGGGCAATATGATTGCTGAATTTGGTAATATGTTTGGAGGAGGAAAAGAGCATGAGTTAGAAAGTGATGCTGTTATTGATAAAGTTAAAGAAACTACTGGTGATACAGCAGAAATAGCACATATTGGTGCGGAGGCGGAAACAGAACAAAGCACTGAAGAGTCGAAGGAGCAAGATGAAGTTGAGGAGGTTAACGAAACAGAAAGTGTTGATGATCTTCAACTTGATGAAGCCGATAGTGATGATTTAGATAGTGATGATCTTTCTGAGCATGAAGATTTAATGGATCATCCGATTGATGAAGATGTCGGTTTCGACGATATGGAAATTGTAAAACCAGAAGAGGTTGAGAAGAAAGAAGAGCCTAAGAAACCTGAGCCGGATGAGGTTTTTGACGAAGGTATTGATGATCTAATTGATGGTATTGATCTGTCAGATGATAGTTTATAAGTGTCTATCACCTTAGCTTTTAACTTAAAGAAGCATCCCTGCTTCAGGAAAATGATTAAAAATAGTCTGGTTCATTGCCCTGTTTCCACTTGATATTACAACCTAAACTAGGTATTTGATTAGTAGAAACTGGCTGGTTATTTAATAAAGCTTCAGTAGCCAGGGTTAAATCTTGCCCTGTCACTGCAATATCATTGCCTGGTCTTGAACCGTCAAATTGCCCCCGATAAACCAGTTTATGCTGACTATCAAACAGGAAAAGGTCAGGAGTGCAGGCAGCCTGGTATGCGATTGCTACCTGTTGTGTTTCATCATAAAGGTAAGGGAAGCTAAAATCATATTGGCCAATAAGCTCAACCATTTTTTCGGGGCTGTCAGCCTCATAGTTCCCAACGTCATTAGAATTAATCATGACTATAGATAAACCTTCACTCTGATAGTTTTTGGCATAGTCTGAAAATTGTTTGAGGATATGTAAAACAAAGGGACAGTGGTTACAGCTGAAAATAACCAGTAAAGGGTTTCCTGCATAATCTGCCAGACTTATCTGATTGCCTGTTGCAGGTTCCTGTAGTGAAAAATCGGGAGCTGAAGTGCCAAGTTCTAACATTGTTGATGGTGTTCTGCTCATATTAATAATTACTCCAGGAATCTCTTTTTTTCCAGCGAATTCTAGTAACTATAATGCCTAATAAAAATGCAATCAGGGATACGGATGCACCACGAATAAACCAGTCCATTGCGGTACTATCTTTGTAACTGGTATTTTCTTCAACCAGTTGGCGTTTGTCTGTCTCAAGTTCATTGATGCGGGTTTTTAAAGAATCATTTTGCTGAATGATCAACAGGGTGTCATGAGTGGCCGTTTTTAGATCATGTAATTCATTTTCAGTTTGGTTTAACTTTGAACTGAGAATGGATATTTCATTGGTATCATTATTTTTTATCCTGTTACTTTCATCCACTTCCTGCTTCAGACTCTTGATAGTAGATTTTAACGTTTCACTTTCAGTCTTTAACTTATTAAAACGGTCACGACCTGATGCCTTATCATCTAGAAAGCGTGTAAGAATATAACCTTTTTTCCCCTTTGATGTTTCAACCATGGAGTATTTAGTGTCTGGATCCTGCTCTAAAACTTTAACCCTATCACCACTTTTCATCATGGAGATAATACTGTTAGAGGTACTGGATCCGCTGCGTAAAGTGACTTCGAACTGATCGGTTACATAGCGTGTCTGTGCTGAGGCCAGTGAACTGACAGCGAAGGATATAAGTACTATGACGGTTTTGAAAGAGAAAGTATTGAACATGGTTTTGAATTAAAATTTGTAAAAATAATCTAATGAAATTACATTGCCCTGGATGTCTACATTATTTGACAGAGCATATTGACTGTATTCATAGGAAACATCAATCGATTGATTTGAGCTGAAAAAATAGTTTATCCCCAATCTTGAAATAAAGTTATCAGAGTTGGTATCAGAGCCAGAACTGGAGTCAGGTAAGCTTGGAGTGGGTAAACCCGTTTCACCGGGTGTATGATGTCCTGACATATCATATCTCTCCGCAAATTGAGGTACGTTAGCGACATTTATGGTAATGGTTTCAATTTTTTCATCTTGAATTTTCAGGTTTATATACACAATTAACTTTGAGTTTAGCTGGAGATCGGTATTTAAAAATAACCCGTTAGATGTTATGTCTTCAAGGTCAGAAGATTTTGTCAAATATTCTAGACCTGCGGTGAATGTTATTCTGTCATCCAGGCGGATTGTATCGGCGAGGATAAGTGATGTTTTAGAAAAGTCCTGGCTGCTTTCATCAAAAACCTCAAATTCCTGTCTTAATGCAATGGAATAAACAGGTTTAGTAAAACCTTTTCCGGGGATATAACTGTAAACTAACTCGGTCAGTACACCGTTACTGTCGCGACTGTCTATATCAGCAAAGTGACGAGTAAATAAATCAGCATTTAAATTGATAACCGAATGTCGACTTAGACCTTTGCCGTATCGAACAGAGCCAGTAATTTGGTTGAATGTTTCGGTATTACCTTTAAAGTCTTCTGAAGCCAGTTCAATTTGTAAATTATATACTGGTGAAGCAGCATTTAAACTTGTAGAGATTAAAATACAAAAATAAATAGCACTATTTAATAGTTTCCCTGACAATTTCATGTGCTGTCTCAATAGCTAAAAATAACGATAACTGAAGGAGTGATAGTGTGCCTGTTAACACTAAAAACAACAAGGCTGGCAACTAAACTAAAAATAGTAAATATTTTTTCAATTGGCTATTTACTACGAGTAAGTGATGTTATGTGAATTCAATTTATTGCTCTAAAGTTACTGGTTCAGGTTTAATATTTAATGGGTTATGCTTGTTTTATAAAATAATTAATAGGAAAAATAATGCCTAATCATATTGAAGACCCTCGTCGAGAATTTCTTATCCGGGCATTGGGTCTGGGTTTATTCTCTGGTGGTACTATTACAGGTCTTTTGCAACCAGCCTATGGCCTGGGAGATATACCTGCAAAATTACCTCCTGGAAGGTCTATTTATAAACTTAAAGGCTCCGTTTTGGTGGATGGAGTGGCTGCCAATATTAAAACTCAAATTTCAGCTAATTCAATTATAAGAACAGGTCGTTCCAGCCAGGTTATTTTTGTTGTTGGTGGTGATGCTTTTATTTTACGCAGCAACAGTGAATTACAGCTAAACGGCGATGGCTTATTAATCAAGGGAATGAGAATGCTAACGGGTAAGTTGCTTTCTGTCTTTGCTAAACGGGCTGTACCTCATAAAATTCAGACTGTAACGGCAACGATTGGTATCAGGGGAACAGGAATTTATGTTGAGTCGAATGAGGAAAAATCTTATGTCTGTACCTGTTATGGGCATACCCTTATAGCAGCGGCTGATGACCCGAATACCCAACAAGAGGTGATATCCAAACACCATGATCAACCTTTATATATCTTACCAGCTAATTCTGGGAAAATAATTCAGCCAGCCCCATTTATCGATCATACAGATATTGAGCTCGCATTGATTGAAGAACTGGTTGGTAGAACGACACCGTTTGCTATTACCGGTGGTGCCTATGATGCACCTCGTAAGAGAACCTATTAAGAGGAAACTTATCAATCCAGCTATTTATTCTGAGTCCTGAGCAACAGGAACATCTTCGGGAAGAGAGGATGTTTCTTCAGTTGTTACAAGTTCCTCTTCTTCTGGAGCTTCATAAGGTGTGATCAATACCAGCATGGCGAATTCTGGATGATCCAGGTAATGTAATTTTTTACTGCGCATACGACGTTTTTCATTTAAACCATAATTCAATAGTCGATTACCATCTATTGTCTCTATAGAATTTTCATTTGACTGGTTCTCGCTAGACTCAATTAAATTTCGTACAGTTGCCGGTTTGCGTAGTACTAAATTGACCTGAGTGTGTAAATAACGGGAAAGAGAAATAATAATCTGACCTTCAAGTTCGAAAAGTCCCCCGATATCTTTTTCAGGCTGAGCCTGTAGAGTATCGCTTAAAGGTGTGTCTTCTGTTGTTAGTTCTACAGGTTCTAGATTTACTTGCTCCAGTTCAGCGGGTGGTGGTTCTACAGGAACAGGTTCTGAGTGGTCAATTGATGAATATCCGTAGCCGAAATTTTCACCGCCTTTTATCCAGATAGCCATGCTATTTTCCTTATCCAGACCGGGCTGACGCCAGCCAGTATGAATTAGCAGGTCATAACGGCTGGATCTTTTAATATGTTGCGTGATGTCCTGTAACCTTAATTCTTCGGGTTGCAGATTGAAAAAACCCATTTCTGCATTTATTTCTATATTTTCAGGGTTTAACAAGTCCAGTGTAAGTTCAGTACGTGTGGGTGATGGCGAGGGTAAGTTAAGCTCCTGACCCTTTGGTACAGATTTATTTTTAAAGATTATGATTTCAATGTCATAAACTTTCAATGGTTCTGGTTCGATGGAATCTATAGTTTCTTCAGCAAAAGTAATAGTGCTAAAAAGTAGAATAATTGGTAAAGCAAGTCTCCGGGCAAGCAACTGAGAAGTAAGCAGGGGCGACTTAATTAAACTTTTCCGGGCAAACATAAGATGTAATTTTTTAGTCATTTGCAGTCAATTCTGTGAGTAATTTTTTAAGCTGAATGAACCTTTCTTCTAAATTTTCATTCAATTCGGTAACCGTCATCGTCTGTTTTCCATCAAATTGATAATGTAGAGGTTTTTTCTGTATCAACTGGATAATTTTCATCGGGTCTATATTAGGCTTTTCAGAAAATATAATCTTGCCGGTATTCTCTCCAAAATCAATTTTCTTGATTCCCATCTCTTTAGTGATAGCCTTAAGGCTCGTTATTTGAAACAGGTTTTGTAATGGTTCTGGTAGTACTCCGAAACGATCAATCATTTCCATTTTTAGATTTTTTATATCATCAGAATTAGCCGCCGATGATAAACGTTTATACTCAATAAGGCGGTGATGAACATCTGGAATATAATCAGCGGGTATTAAAGCTGGTACATGAAAGTCAATCTCGGAGGCTCTCATCAGTGGCTGATCAAAATCCAGTTCACGGTTAGATTTCAGTGAGTGTACCGCTCTTTCCAGTAATTCGGAATATAACGTGAAGCCAATTTCGGTTATCTGGCCACTTTGATCATCACCTAGTAATTCACCTGCTCCCCGAATCTCAAGATCGTGAGTTGCTAGAGTAAAACCAACACCTAAATCTTCCAGTGACTCTATAGCCTGAAGGCGTTTTCGTGCATCAGATGTCATTGATTTCGGGTGTGGTGTAATCATATAGGCGAAAGCACGGTGATGAGATCGCCCGACACGTCCTCGTATTTGATGTAACTGGGCCAGGCCTAATTTGTCGGCCCTATTAATAAAAATGGTGTTGGCTGTAGGCACGTCAATACCACTTTCAATAATGGTTGTACAAACCAGAAGATTGCAGCGATGATGATAAAAATCGAGCATGACATGTTCCAGCTCTTTTTCTTTCATTTGTCCATGCGCGATGCCAATTCGAGCTTCAGGAATTAAATCCTGTATTTCTGAAGCCATTTTCTCAATACTTTTAACTTCGTTATGCAAAAAGTAAATCTGACCACCACGTTTTAGTTCTCGCTGACAACCTTCAATGATGGAGTCATCATTCCACTGGGAAACGAACGTTTTGATGGCATGTCGTTGCATGGGAGGAGTGGCAATAATGGATAAGTCGCGCATGCCTGCCAAAGACATATTCAATGTTCTTGGGATAGGTGTTGCGGTCAGAGTTAATAAATCAACTTGTGCTCTTAAAGCTTTTAATTTTTCTTTATGGCGTACACCAAAACGATGTTCTTCATCGATAATGACAAGACCCAGATCTTTATATTTTATATCGTCGGATAATAATTTATGGGTACCAATAACAATATCCACTTTACCAAGTTTTATTTGAGATAAAGTTTCAGTTAAATCTTTGCGGGAAGTAAAACGTGAAAGCAGGGCGAGTTTAAAAGGCCACTCTGCAAAGCGATCAAGAAAATTTTGATAGTGTTGCTGAGCCAGTAATGTGGTTGGGACGAGTACCACAACCTGTTTTCCAGAATTTGCGGCAATGAAAGCAGCTCGCATGCTGACTTCTGTTTTTCCAAATCCAACGTCTCCGCAAACGATACGGTCCATTGGTTTTATCGATGTCATATCGGTAGTGACCGATTCGATAGTCGTTTCCTGATCGGGTGTTACTTCAAATGGGAAATCGCTGGAGAATTGTTGGTATTCGTCATTGTTGAGTGAAAACTGATGGCCTTTTAACGCTTCTCTACGAGCATGAATCTCAAGTAATTCAGCCGCGATATCATGAATTTTCTGCTGGGCTTTTTTACGAACTTTTATCCAGTGATCAGTGCCCAGTTTGTGCAGAGGTGCTTTTTCTTCAGCAGCTCCGGTGTAACGGGATATTAGGTGTAATGATGAAACTGGAACATACAGTTTGTCCTGATTTGCATATTCAATACACAGAAATTCGGTTTCAACATCTGCTACGGTTATATTTTTGAGTCCAAGATATCGACCGATTCCATGATCTTCATGCACAACCGGGGCGCCTTCACTAAGGTCAGCCAGGTTATTGATGATGGCTTCGGCATCACGGGTTTTGCGGTATTTTCGGCGACGGGTCTGTTTTGCCCGGTCGCCAAATAATTGTGATTCAGCGATGAAGGTGACAGCAGAATCATTTAGTTGCAAACCTTCTTCGAGTGGAGAAACGGTTATAAATAGCTTATCAGTTGTGTTCGAATGAAAGTCGCCATAACTGTTAACGACATGAACCCTGATGTCATGGTGACGAAATAGTTCAATAATAAATTCTCGTCGACCACTGGATTCTGCACAAAATAATACTTTGTGATGTGTAATCTGCTGTAAATATTGTTTTAAGGCTTCTAAAGGTTCTTCATTATGGTGTTTAACAGTTAATAGTGGAGGAGCTTTCAGTGCAGTATTAACCGTTGTGTCGCTCTCCTTCTCATATTTAAAGCTTGAAAACAGGCTAACGGGAAAAGTATCTAATACCTGTTTGAAGTTATTACTGGTCAAATATAATTGATCTGGCTTTAAAAGTGGATGTTCCAGGTTATAACGTCGGGATTCGTAACGCTGCTCAACTTGCTGAAGAAACTGATCACAACCATCGTAGGCTGATTGTTCAATTAAAAATTGAGTTTTAGTAGGTAAATAATCGAACAGGGTATTTAACTGTTCGAAAAACAGAGGCAGATAGTACTCTATACCCGGTGATGATATGCCCTGGCTAATATCTTCATATACAGGGCAGGTTTTGGGATCTATTTCAAAAGTTTGGCGAAAGCCCTGACGAAATTGCTTAATTCCATCCGCATCCAGTGGAAACTCACGAGCTGGTAGTAATTCAATAGAATCGAGTTTTTTTATGGACCGTTGAGTTTCAACGTCAAAACTACGAATTGATTCTATTTCATCATCAAAAAACTCGAGTCGAAAAGGAGTTGATGAACCCATTGGGAATAAATCAATTATGGATCCTCGAACGGCAAATTCACCATGCTGTTCAACTTGAGAAACGCTCTGATAAGCCTGTTCAGTCAGACGAATTTTAAAAGCTGTTAAATCGAGTATATCGCCCGTTTTAAGGGAAAAAGAGCGGCCGGATATATAATCAGCAGGTGAAACTTTCTGTAGTAAAGTGCCAATAGACAGAAATAATACTGCTCGATTGGAGATTTGAGGTAATGTAGCAAGGCAACGTAAACGGTCTGAAATAATATCCTGATGAGGTGAAAAATTATCATAAGGAAGGGTTTCCAGATCAGGAAAATTAAGTAACGACATCTGGCCGTCACGAAAAAACCGTATTTCTTTTTCCAGTTGCCCTGCTTCAGCCATGTCGTGAGTAACTACGACTGATAAACCCTTGAATTGTTTTATTTGCTGCGCTACGAAAAGGCTTCGGCTAGCTCCATAAAGCTGTCCAGTTTTGAAGATACATTGTTTTTCTGGAACAGGCCGGTGGATCATTGAATTGATAGAGATTTAAAAAGTCTGAGATTGTACACTTTAGTTGAGGCTTGGGAAGCCCTGACGCACAGGAGAAACAGAAAAATTGATTCACCACGAAGTACACGAAGAGCACGAAGGAATATCATAATCTCTTAAGTTGCCTCCATGTAGTAAATTTTGATCAACTTATTATTTGTTAATGCTGGCTAGAAATGTCTGGGTTAATCTCGAAGACCGGAGCACTAGAACAAAATTTATTGCTCACTTTGATATAAATAGGAACAATTCAGCAAAAGCATAAACTCATGCAAGCAAGTTGCTGATCTCTCAACCTGAATTTCAGTTTTTCCTTCGTGTACTTCGTGCTCTTCGTGGTGAAATATTTTTTAAACGGTATTGCAGGCAAAAAAAACGACGGTCAAAACCGTCGCTTTTTGGTAATCAATGAATTTTTGATTAATTTGCTGCTTTAGCCGTTGAAAGACCAAGGATTTCCCAGTCTTGCATGCCGCCGCGGTACCACTTGATCTTATGAGAAGGGTAACCAAACTTAAGCAGGTTCTTTATATTATTTGGAGATTGTCCACACCACATTCCATTACAGAACATTACCAGTGTTTTTGCTTTTGAATAATCCCAAAGCCCTTCCAGGTTTTGTGCATTGAAAGATCCTTCCATAATTTCACCAATTGAAATCGGGTCAGCGCCTTTTGCAGGATTCAATTTAGTCCACGGAAGATTAACTGCTCCAGGAATTGTACCTTTAGCAGCCCAGTCAGGAGTACGTGAATCAACGACTAGAATCGAGTCATCACCATCATTCTTCATTTTAAGGTAGTTTATGACTTCAACTTCACCGATAGTTTCCACACCAGGAGCAAGTGCAGAAGGTTGAATACAGAAAGGAGGGCATTTGCGTGATGTTTTAGCAAAAGCTGGATTTACAGTATTCTTTTGATTTTGATTACGCATGATTTTAACGCTTTTTCCGCCATGCTGAACGGTAACGCTTTCAAGCTTCGGGGTGATATTTACAGCTGCTGAAAAAGCTGATGTGCTGAAGACTAATCCTACAGCTATAGTGCTTGCAGTCAGAATTTTTCCTAATTTCATAGTTTATCCTCCAAAAGGGATATGATATTAATGGTTAGTGTGGAAGCTTCCATGCCAATTTATTCTCACCCATGCGTTTTTTCAGTTGTAAAAAAACGCATGGGAAGGAATTTTGTGACCAGATAATTATTATTATGGTTTATATTTAGATCTTACTCACACTCGGGCTCTTCTTCTTCACCTTTTTTCTTTTTCTTCTTTTTATCTTCATCATCAGCACAAACTAAAGGTGAGTTGAAAGAATCAAGAGATTTCTCGTTAAACGGTACTGTTGCAGCTGAGGCCTGACCAATAATTAAAAAAGTAAAAGCCGTGATTAAAATAGCTAAAAAATGTTTCATAGGTACTCCTAAAAGTTGAAAGGTTATATTTTAAGTGTTTTTTTTATTATTGTGCCGGCAATTGTAATGATATGCATATAAGATGCAATGATAATAAAATTGCTAACGTTTTGATTTGTGGGACCTTGTTAAAAATAATATAAATTAAAAGAGTTAATGCGACAAAACCCTGTAAAAACTGTTCTTATAGTATTTTAATTAATTAGGGGTAATAAGCGTAGTTAAGTCCAATGAATGTAAAACAGTTTGATATTCAAAGAAAACTCTAAAATTACCGTAATCCCATTCTGTTATGGGTGGCTGACCAATAGCCTCTATGCGTCTTTGAGGTTCACCAAACTGTTCCAGAACTCTATCCATACTTATCCCACGTTTAGGCATAACCATCATTGAATCAGATGGGTAATGGCCAGGAATACTCAGGTTATCGGCCTGCAAGGGAGTAGATAAAACAAAGAGTAAAGCAAAAATTAAATTTATTTTAAAAGGCATTCGTTGAATCTCCATAAGCCTATATTTATTAAGTCGTTATAACTTAACTATAGCATGACTCTCTGGTTCAGCAACTGAGCAGTGATGATATTTTCCAATGAGTATTGGAGCTAAAGGTTAATCGTGGTTAAATGCCGCCCATGAATCTACCAGTCGAATTACTAATCGGGTTACGTTATACACGTGCTAAACGTCGTAACCACTTTATTTCTTTCATTTCCATGATTTCAATGTTGGGTATTGCGCTAGGCGTGATGGCATTAATTGTTGTTTTATCAGTGATGAATGGATTTGAGCAGGAGCTTAAAGGACGGATACTGGGCATGGTTTCGCATGTGACAGTCTCCAGTTATGATAATAAATTACGGGACTGGCAACAGCTAAGTGAAAAAGCTTCGATGAATGAGCAGGTTATTGGTGCCTCTCCTTATGTGGATGCTGAAGCCATGTTATCAAACCTCGCATCAGTCAGTGGTGCGATTATCCGTGGCATATTGCCAGAATCCGAGACTCAAGTTTCAGAAATTCATGAACATATGGTTTTCGGCAGCCTTGATGAACTGGTTGCTGGTGAATATGGCATTATTCTGGGTACAGGTTTAGCTTCTAATCTGGATGTGGTTCCTGGAGATCGAGTCACAATGATTACTCCTCAATCAAGTATGTCGCCATTAGGGTTTTTACCCCGACTTAGACGTTTCAAGGTGGTCGGTCTTTTTGAAATTGGTGTTTATGAATATGATCGCAGTTCAGCGATTATTCATGCTCAGGATGCTTCCAAGTTATTTAGACTTGATGGCGCTATGACAGGTTTACGTTTAAAAATTGCGGATATGGATAAAGCCCCTGAAGTACGTTATGAATTGCGGGATCAACTGGGCGTAGATTACTGGGTATCAGACTGGACGCTCAGGCATAGTAATTATTTTAAAGCGGTAAGAACAGAAAAGACGGTTATGTTTATTATTCTGTCACTTATTGTTGCCGTTGCTGCTTTTAATATCGTTTCAACACTGGTGATGGTGGTTACTGATAAACAGGCAGATATTGCGATACTCCGAACTCTGGGTTTATCACCGGGGTCAGTGACACTGGTATTTATGGTTCAGGGTACAATGATCGGTTTTGTAGGTACATTTTTTGGCCTCATTGCCGGTATCTCGATAGCATCGTATATCGATGTTATTATTCCGGCGCTGGAAACTTTCTTCCAGACACAGTTCTTACCCACCGGTGTTTATCCAATTACCGAGTTACCCGCTGAAATGAAATCATCTGATGTGATCCGTATTGCTATTTTGTCATTTACGGTATCGGTTATTGCGACTATTTATCCTGCACTGAAAGCTTCCGCAACTCGACCAGCAGAGGCATTGAGTTATGAGTGATCTAGTACTTGATGTACAGGGTCTGAGTAAAACCTATCAACAGGGTGAACTCTCTGTCGAAGTTTTAAGGCAAGTTGATTTTCAGGTCAGAAAAGGTGAGAGGCATGCCATCATTGGAGCTTCTGGGGCTGGTAAAAGTACGTTATTACATTTGCTTGGTGGGCTTGATAGAGCTACAGGTGGCAGTGTCGCGGTGATGGGAAATGCACTAGAAACACTATCAGAAAAAAAGCTCGGACTGTTGCGTAACCAGCATTTAGGTTTTATTTATCAGTTCCATCATTTACTGGCTGAATTTACCGCTGTTGAAAATATTATGATGCCACTGCTGATTAGGAGACAGTCCCATGCTGAAGCCTTAGAGCAGGCGATGAAATTACTACAACAGGTGGGTATGGAACACCGATCTACTCATAAACCGGGTGAGTTATCGGGCGGAGAGCGTCAGCGAATTGCACTGGCCCGTGCTCTGGTAACCCATCCAGATTGTGTGCTGGCAGATGAACCCACAGGTAATCTTGATGAAAAAACAGCCGCAGCGATGATGGACCTCATGTTGAGTTTAAATGAGTCTCAAAACACTGCGTTAATTATAGTTACCCATGATATGTCCATTGCAAGCAGTATGCAGTTTCAATGGGAAATGCATGATGGCAAACTTGCTGGCGTTCAGTGAGCAGTTAAAACTCAGGTTGTTGTAGCTTGAATTGCCAGGCTCTGCCCATAAGCCAGTATCACCGGCATTTGTAAAACTAGATAACTGATATCGGTGACCAGATTTTTACTCTCAGTCACCATAAAGCGTAAATCAATCCACTCTGAAATTGTTTCGCTTAACCAACGGCTGAGCATATAAGTCAAAATCATCCATACTACAATTTTACCAAAAGCACTACCGGTCGGTATCCAGCTAAATTCAACTTGTGCCGGGATAGCTATTTGATGCTGATAGAACAAACCAGTTGCAATACAGCTTAGTATTGGCATCGCTGTAACTGATTGATTTAGTATGGTTATAAATGAAAAGATCAAACTGCTTAAAAACAGGATATTGACCATGTTTATCAGAAAGTCAGGTTGAAAAAAAAGTTGAAATAATTGACTGTAGCCGGTGTTTTCGATCATTAATGGAAATAGCAGAAAAGCCATAAACATTAACAGTAATACCCGGAGTGTTGGGCAATAAATATGCTCTGCCAGCCACTCTGCCGCACTGATGTAGAGGAACTGTTGGTGTAAAAAAATACAGAAATAGGCTATAGCGGTGGCTAAAATGATAGTTAATACGGTTATCCAGACAAAGCTAAAACTGAATAAGATATCGAACATAATGTGTTAACAGTGAAGAGTTTTAATTGCCAAAGCGTTTTTTGCGCCTTTTGATCTGCTGCCAGATCATATAGTGCCAAAGTAAGCGGATAAAACAATATCCAAGAAATGCACTGGCTGAAGCAACGACCAGGCAACCTAGCAAAAAGGGTTGCCAGATAAACTGTAACTCATTGGCCAGCCAGGAAAATGACAGCTCAAAGTTAAAAGCACTCGTCGTGGTGCCTAAGATAGAAACTCCCACCTGATAACAAAAATAAAATATTGGAGGAATGGTGAAAGGGTTGCTGATCCAGACCGTAGGTACAGCGATTAAAATATTAACTCTAAAAAGAATAGCAAATAAAGCGGCCAGTAACATCTGGAAGGGTATAGGCATAACCGCGCAGAACAAACCAATAGCGATTGCACCGGATACTGATCGACGGTTTATATGCCAGATCCCGGGGTCCTGTAGCTTTGGACCCAGTTTTTTTATCAGTGGGTTTTCAGTTATGCTCGTTGGATGCGGCATAAACTTTCTAATAATTTTCCTCGGCATATCTCGATTGTAATATTTTCTAATTTCAATTAAGTTACTTTCTCCTACTATCGGGAAAGGGACTTATGTTGACAACAGGGATCGTCATCTTATCGGCTGCCGTTGCAGCCTGTTTAGCACCACAGCTCATAGATCGTTATTGGATCTCATGGCTTCCGTTTTGCCTTTTTGTGGCCTATATCAATCCGCAGTTAAGAATTATAGGGTTATTACTAAGCAGTTTTTTATGGACGACTGCTGCAATTTACTGGCAACTGGATCATCGACTTTCTACAGAGCTGAATAATAAAAGGCTTATTGTAGTTGGGGAAGTTATAAATATCCCAAGAACTTCACCTATATCAACTAATTTCCTTTTTAAACCAATATCTTTCAATATAAGTACAAATAATTTACCTGAAAAGGTCAAATTAAACTGGCGTAATGCTCCAGATGGTCTTGCTCCAGGTCAGATTTGGCAATTGAAATTAAAATTAAAACAACCTCATGGGTATCAGAACCCAGGCGGATTTGATTATGAACGCTGGATGTTTGCCCGGGGTATACAAGCTACGGGTTATGTAGTGAAGTCAGCAGAAAACAGTTTACTGGATGAAAAATCCTTTTCACTAAATGCTATTCGCCAGGTTGTAAAACAGCATATAGAAAATTCCTGTTTAAATTGTAAAAATACCGGATTAATTCAGGCTCTTGCAATAGGGTTCAGAGGAGAAATATCACATCAGACACGGACTTTATTGAATAAAACAGGTACTGCTCACTTAATTGCAGTTTCAGGGTTGCATATCGGTATTGTTGCGGCTGTTTTTTATTCATTAGGAATGTTGCTGTGGACAAAATTTTTTTCTGCTGGTCGTTTAAAGCAAAAAGAACTTGCTCTGTTTTTGGGATGGCTGGCAGGGCTAAGTTATAGCCTGTTATCAGGTTTTGATTTACCCGCTCAACGAGCCATGTTGATGCTGACAGTTGTTTTAGTCAGTCTGTTTGTAAGATCTCCTTTCAACCTGTTAAACAGTATCCAGGCGGCACTAGTACTGATTATTATTGTTTCACCGCTGGCTGTATTAACGGAATCTTTCTGGTTAACTTTTTCTGCATTAATGATAATTGCTTTCGGATCTTTTTTGTTGAAACGGGAAACCTCTCGTTTTAAACAACTGGTTATTATTCAGCTGTTATTCTCAATATTATTTATCCCGTTAAGTATTTTTATCTTCGGGCAAATTCACAGCGCCAGCCTGTTAGCCAATCTGTTAGCGGTTCCATTGGTTAGTTTTATCATTGTGCCGTTTAACTTTATCTTATTGATATTTTTCTGGTTGCCTCAGAACCTGTTGAATATTCTGTATGGTTTTCTTGATAATCTACTCAGTCTGTTAACGGGTTATCTTAAACTATTACTGAATAACGGCTTTCAAGCGATACAGGTAGCAGAATTAGATGAATGGAAATTGATCCTGCTATGCGCTTTGTTTTTACTAATATTGTTACCTAAAGGTCTTATTTCCAGGGCTTTTTTATTATTTCTGATAGCCCCTGTAATCTACTGGAAAATACCCGGTCAAGCTGCTGACGAGCTTAAAATGACAGTTCTTGATGTTGGTATGGGAACGTCGGTAATATTACAGACATCTCATCATAGTCTTATTTATGATTTTGGGCCTGGTAATAAATTCGGATACAGTTTGGGAGAATGGGTGGTTCTACCTTTTCTGTTAAATGAAGGTATATCGAAACCTGATAGAATTGTCATAAGTCATGCTGATCAGGATCATTCCGGTGGTTATTTTGCTCTTATGGATGATTATGAAAGTGTACCCCTATATTCAGGAACTCCTGGGGAAATTATTAAAAAATTTCCTGAATTGAGTAAAGTTTTGAATTGCCATACCACACAAAGCTGGATATGGGATGGTGTTAAATTTGAATTTATTAGTAATCAGCCGGACTTATCAGCTTCAGAAAATGACCGCTCCTGTGTATTGAAAGTAACATTCAATACCAACAGCTTTCTGATAGCGGGTGATATAGAGCTTAATCAGGAATTAGCTTTGATTAAGACAAATCAACTCGATTTAAAAGCTGATGTTTTAGTTGCTCCTCACCATGGTAGCTTGACGTCTTCATCGGCTGCGTTCATTCAGGCAGTGTCGGCACAACACATAATCTTTACTACGGGGTTTTTAAACAGGTGGAAATTCCCCCGACCTGAAGTTGTTCAAAGGTATGTAAAATCAGGTAGTAAGGTCATGCAAACGGATAAAACGGGAGCAATTCAACTCACATGTTCTAAAGAAGATTGTCGTCTGGTGAAATTTCGCCTTCAACATCCTCGACTCTGGTACTGACAAATAGCTTTATTATCAGTATTATGCCGCATGATTTTAAGGTGACGATAGTTTCACCTAATTAAGATATCAAACCCGTATTCATTATCAGGAGATTAATGTGCTAGAACTGGTTCAGGCTGGTGGATGGTTAATGTACCCCATTTTGCTGTGTTCAATAATTGCAGCAGGTATTATTGCAGAGCGCTTGTGGACTCTGCAGACCAAAAAAGTAATTCCCGAAAAATTAATGACAGGTATCTGGAATTTACTACAAACAGAGCAGTTGACTGAAAAGAATATTATTGAAATAGAGCAGGGGTCTCCGCTGGGTAAAGTGTTAGCGGCAGGGCTTATCAATCGCCACCTGTCACGAGAACTGGTGCGCGAAAGTATCGAAGAAACAGGCAGGTTTGTTACTCATGAGCTGGAAAAGTTTTTAAACACTCTGGGTACTATCTCGACTATTACGCCTTTACTGGGTCTGTTGGGCACCGTTATCGGAATGATTAAGGTTTTTACCGCCATCACGACTGTGGGTGTAGGTGATCCAGCAGTATTAGCCGGTGGCATTTCTGAAGCATTGATCACCACCGCTACCGGTTTAAGTGTTGCTATTCCCAGCCTGATATTTTATCGCTATCTGAAACGTAAAATTGATGAACTGGTGGTCGGAATGGAACAGGAAGCCATGAAACTGGTAGAAGTACTGCACGGAGACAGGAACCTGTCTAAAAGTAAAAAGGCTGTTTAGATGCAGTTTCGCAGTCAGGTGCAGGAAGAAGAAACCAGTGTTAATCTGACACCGTTAATCGATGTTGTATTTTTACTGCTGATATTTTTTATGGTATCAACAACATTTGATAATACTTCCGAGCTGAAAATAGAGTTACCCGAAGCAACAGCCACTAATTCTGCTGAAAAGGATAAATTGACGATTATGATTGATCCTCAGGGATTTTATTACCTGAATGGTAAAAGATTGCAGAATCAATCGGCAGAGTTATTATTGCTTGAGTTACATCGTTTGATTGGTAGTAACAAAGAAATGCCGGTGGTTATTCAATCGGATGCTAAATCCCCGGTGCAATCACTGGTGACTGCGATGGATACCGTGGGGCAGATGGGGCTAACCAGGCTTTCTATTGCTACTACTAAAACAACTAAATGAGACCATTCACAGGATACTATTTTGCAGCCAATACAAGATAAACTCTCGGGTAAAAATGCCTACGCTGCATTGATATCCATTGCATTAGAGTTTCGTTCATATTTTGTTTTTGCAATCATCGGTATGATCGTATTCGCTTTCACCGAGGCCGCTTTTGCCTATATGATGAAACCTCTACTGGATGATGGTTTTATCAATCGTGATGCAACAATGATCAGATTGATTCCGATAGCTATTATCGTTATTTTTATCATCCGCATGGTCGCTTCTTTTATAAGAACCTATTGCATGGCTTATATTGGTCGACAGGTCATCAATAAATTGCGAAAGCAAATGTTTCAGAAGTTACTGACCTTAAGCACCACAGAATATGACCAGTCGTCTTCTGGTTCTATCATTACCAAATTTTCATTCGATATCGAACAGATTGCAGCTGCAGTCTCCACCGCGTTAACGGCTTTTATTCAGGATACACTGCGAATAGTTGTATTGTTTTCTACCATGGTCTGGTTGAGCTGGCAGTTATCAGCCATTTTTCTAACAGTCGGCCCTTTAGTCTTTTTTATTGTGGTGAAAGTGTCCGGGCGTTTTCGCAAGATCAGTAAAAATATTCAAAACTCAATGGGAGAAGTGTCGCATATATCCCAGGAAGTGATTGATTCAAATAGAGTGGTCAAGATTTTTGGTGGAGAGCAGTTTGAAACAGAAAAGTTTAAGGTTATTAACCAGAGAAACCTCAAGCTTAATTTGAAATTGACGGTAACTCAGGCGATTAGCATGCCGTTAATTCAGCTTATCGTAGCTGTCGCTTTTGCCAGTATCGTCGCATTTGCAACATCTGATAGCATGCAAGGCCAAATAACTTCGGGTGACTTTGTAGCATTTTTATTCGCTATGACTAGTTTGTTAGCCCCGATGCGCAGTCTCTCATCAGTGAATGAAAAAATACAAAAAGGCATAGCTGCTGGAGAATCTGTATTTGAATTTATTGCTAAACCCGATGAACAGGACAGTGGAGATCTGGAAATTACCAAAGCGAAAGGAATGCTTGAATTTAAAAATATCTCATTTTCATATCAAGGGCATGACGACAAGGTACTTGATGATGTTAGTTTTTCAGTTTCCCCTAATCAAACAATTGCTATTGTCGGGCGTTCTGGCAGTGGAAAATCATCACTGGTTAATTTATTACCGCGTTTATACGAATTAACCGAGGGTAATATAATTCTGGATGATCATGATATTCGTGATTACAAACTGGCTGATTTGCGTCAACAGGTTGCTTATGTAGGCCAGGATGTACGTTTATTTAATGACACTATTCGCAACAATATTGCCTACGGTGTTCTTGATGAAGCAGATGAAGAGCAAATAATTGAAGCTTCAAAGCAAGCCTACGCCTGGGAATTCATTCAAAAAATGCCTGAAGGGCTGGATACAGAAGTTGGGGAAAAAGGTGTTCTGTTGTCGGGAGGACAGCGCCAGCGACTTGCAATTGCACGAGCGTTATTAAAGGATGCGCCCATTTTAGTGCTGGATGAAGCGACTTCAGCACTGGATACTGAGTCTGAACGACATATCCAGCATGCTATTCAAAACCTGATTTCAAATCGTACAACACTGGTGATTGCACATCGTTTATCAACCATTGAACATGCCGATTTAATAATTGTTATGCAGGATGGAGAAATAGTTGAACAGGGTAATCACAGCGAACTGATAAAAGAGGATGGAGTGTATGGCCGATTACATGCTATGCAGTTTACCGATAAAAATTTGTCACCCACTGAACATTAAAACTGAATTGTTATAGCCATGGCAGAAAATTCCCGACAACAAGGTTGGTGGTTATGGAGTAAAAATCCGGTTTCTCTGATGTTGTGGCCGCTATCGTTAATTTTTAGCCTGTTGGTTAAAGTCAGAGTTCTGCTTTATCAATGGCATTTTCTCAAAAGTACCAAACTCCCAATCCCTGTTCTAATTATTGGAAATATATCACTCGGGGGTAATGGCAAAACACCTGTGGTAGTCAGTTTGCTCAAACTTTTACAAGATAAGGGATATCAACCTGGTATCTTAACGCGTGGTTATAAAAGTGATTATGAGCAGGAAACTACGATTTTAAGTCAGGCGCATACTTTTGATAAAGCAGGTGATGAAGCGAATATGTTATCTGAACTTTGTAAATGCCCTATTGCGGTGGGTGCTAACAGAGTTGAATCGGCCACCACGTTATTGAAACAATTTCCTGAACTGGATTTGCTGATTACAGATGATGGTTTGCAACACTACGCCCTGGACAGGGATATTGAAATTATTGTGCAGCGACAACAGGCCTATGGAAATGGTTTTTGTTTGCCTGCCGGCCCTTTACGTGAACCCAAAACTCGATTAAAAAATGCAGATATAATCATTGATCGAGATGGGCCTGATATTTCTGAAAGGCTGGGAAGCTGCTGGAATTTAAAAAAGCCTGACCTACATTGTGAAATTTCCGATTTTACGGGGCAGAAAGTTAATGCACTGGCTGGAATAGGGTTTCCAGAGTTGTTCTTTGATGCCTTACGCAAACAGGGGCTAACTTTGAATGATTGTCAGTCTTTTAGTGATCATGAAAATTTTACTGCTCAGCATTTACAACCATTTATAAACTCACCACTTTTGGTCACCCATAAAGATGCAGTAAAGCTTAGACCATTTGCCACCGAAAATATTTGGGTGGTACCCCTCGAATTAACCCTGTCAGATGATTTACAATATCGTCTGTTAACACTTTTAGAGCATAGACTTCATGGATAAACATTTACTCGATATTTTAGTAGACCCTGTCACCAAAGGCCCGCTGGTATATGACAAGAAAAATCAGGAATTACTATCCCGTAGTTCCCGGCTTGCTTATCCTGTTAGAGATGGCATTCCGGTGATGTTACCTGAAGAAGCCCGTGAGCTTAATGCCCAGGAAATTGAAAACCTTTGATAAATCAGGACTTCAAAGTCGTTATTCCCGCCAGGTTTGCTTCAACACGTTTACCGGGTAAACCGTTAATTAAAATTTTAGATAAACCCATGATCGAGTGGGTTTATCTGGCTGCCAAAGCCAGTCAGGCACAACAGGTGATTATTGCAACGGATGATGATCGTATTATTGATGCAGTTGAATCTTTTGGTGGTGAATGTTGTAAAACCCGTGATGATCATGAAACCGGCACGGATCGCATCGTTGAAGTGACTGAGCTTATGGGTTGGTCTGATGAAACCGTTATTGTGAATTTGCAGGGTGATGAACCCTTAATGCCGGCTGAAAATCTGACCCAGGTAGCTTCTAACCTGATAAATTCTGGTTTTGAAATGTCCACCTTGCATAAACCAATTGATGCTAATTCTGCTGAAGATCCCAACCAGGTAAAGCTTGTTTCTGATATTAATGGCAGGGCTTTGTATTTCAGTCGTTCTAGCATACCGTTTGAACGTGAAAACCCGATGGTCACTTATTCTGGCCATATTGGATTGTATGCATATAGAGTTGGTTTTTTAAAAACTTATGCAAGCTTGAAACCCTGTATGTTAGAGCAGAGTGAAAAACTGGAACAGCTCCGTGCTTTATATTATGGCTACAATATTCATACTGAACTGGCGATAAAAACACCTGGTATTGGGGTCGATACAGAACAGGACTTACTCGTGGTTACTCAACAATTAAAGGAATTTCAATCATGAAATATGGCTGGAAAATCATTCAGCACGATATTATTTTCCAGGGTTATTTCCGCATGGAAAAATATCACTTACAGCATGAAAAATATGGAGGAGGCTGGACAGATACCTTTCAACGCGAAATCTTCGAACGTGGTTTGGCTGTTGCCGTAATTCCATATGACCCTGTTCTGGATAAAGTTGTGCTTATTGAGCAGTTTCGTTGTGGTGGAATTGGTTCCCTGGAACAGCCCTGGATGAAAGAGATTGTCGCCGGCATCATCGATACCGGTGAAACTGAGCAGGATGTAGCTAAGAGAGAAAGTATTGAAGAAGCTGGCTGTGAAATTCTGCAACTTGAAAAAGTCTGCAATTTCTATGTTAGCCCAGGTGGCACAACCGAGCAATGTGCTGTGTATTGTGGTCGAGTTAATAGTGAAGGTGTTGGTGGTGTGTTTGGCCTTGATCATGAATTTGAGGATATTCTGGTCGAAGCTGTTGATTTTAAGCAAGCTGAAGAATGGTTGCTTGATGGCACCATAAATTCAGCTGCCAGTATTATTGGCATGCAGTGGTTATTACTTAATCGACAACGCTTACGCAAGGAATGGATCTAATTCTCTTTAAAGATTTCAACTGTTCAGGACAGAATTTTGGAGCTTTATAGTTTCTCCATAGATATCCTCTTTCTGCTATTTCTTATAGCTGTGATTGCGGGCTTTCTGGATACTCTTGCGGGTGGTGGTGGATTGATTTCATTGCCCGCATTAATACTTAGTGGCATTCCACCACTTGCAGCCCTCGGAACTAATAAACTTCAAGGTAGCATGGGTACGGCTACAGCAACATTGATGATGCTGAAAAAGAAAAAAGTAAGGTTTGAAGATGTTAAATATCTAATGTTATTTGCATTTATTGGCTCGGCATCAGGTTCAATTGCGGTTCAATTTATGGACACTGATCTACTTAATTTTATCGTACCGTCCATTCTTTTTTTAATTGCCATTTATTTTCTTATTTCTCCGCATGCGGATGAAAATGATAAGAAACCTAAGATATCCAGTAAAAAGTACCAGACAATAATCGTTCCATCTATTGGCTGGTATGATGGTATGTTCGGTCCTGGTACAGGTTCTTTTTTTGCTTTAGCAGGTGTCTCATTACGAGGACATGGCTTAATAAACTCTACCGCTATTGCAAAGACACTTAATTTTGCGACCAACTTTGCATCATTGCTAATATTCCTGATGGCTGGCCAGGTAGTGTGGGTGATCGGGTTGTTAATGATGTTTGGGCAATTTATTGGAGCCTGGCTTGGCTCACACTTTCTGTTTAAAATTAATCCGAGAATACTTAGGTTTATCGTCGTTTTTATGTGTCTGGGTATGTTGCTTAAATATAACCATGACATGGGCTGGATTAGCTTTTAATTCTAAAATACAAGGAAACTTCATGAGATTTTTCAAACTGTTTTTAATGCTTTTATTGTCGATAATTAGCCATCAGGCTGTTGCTAATAGTTCTGCTGATGATTGTTTACAGCTATTTAATGATGCCGATTATTCATCTGCAGTGACTGCTTGCCAGTTAGCTGCTGAGCAGGGAGATGCAGCTTCACAAACTATGCTGGGTGAAATGTATGATGCTGGAGATGGCGTCGTCGCAAATCAGAAAATTGTTGCTAAATGGTGGATAAAGGCTGCTGAGAAGTCTTATCTTCCGGCCCAAAATTTATTGGCATTAAAGTATTACTACGGCGGTGATGTATTTGAATCTCAACCTGAATGGAAACAGGATTATAAAAAAGCCTATGATATTTGGAAGCAAAGTGCTTATAAAGGTGTAGCAACATCTCAGTACATGATGGGTGAAATGAACATGCAGGGGCAGGGAGTAAGTATTAATTATGTCGATTCATATGCCTGGTTTAAAATAGCTTTAGAAGGAGGTTATAAACTTGCTACTGATTCTCTGATAGAGTTATCTCGTGTGATAACTGCAAATCAGAAACAGCAAGGTATGGCCCGGATATCAAGCTTGAAAAATAAAATTGCTCATTAATTTTTTATTATAGATTCTTGTTCTTCTTGCCTCTGTGGTGAGTTATCTTTTTTAAAATAAAGTAGCAGGACATAAAAGTAATATCAGAAATCTAAACTGAAAAGTGCAACAGGTTTGCCGGATCATTTTGCGCAATATTGGTATCCAGTATCTTCTGAATTTTTCGTGGATTATCCTGTTCACGGATATTGTAAAGATCTACATCCATTGGTTTCATCCGATTCACTCCATTTTTATCATAAAAAATTCGAACAGTTGGGCTCATGCCATCACGCCAGTTAACTCTGGTAATAACAGCTTTTTCCTGAGTGTTTAGTACAACGGCACTGGACAGTGGGTAGACGCCCACAACTTGTATCAGCAGTTCTACCAGCCCAATATCGTGTGAACCCTGTTTGGCTTTTAGATAGATCTGTTTCAGGGCGTGGGCTGGAATAATGGATGACGTGCAGTAATAACCTTTAATCAGGCTATTATAATGATCAGCCAGACTGAGAATCTGTGACATAAGAGGGATATCACTGCCTTCATAGTTTGAGTAATACCCCGTGCCATCAAAACGTTCATGATGTTTAACAACCAGACCCGTGACATCATAGTCAAAACCGGCGTCATCCAGTACTTTTACACTGTGATCTATGTGTTCCTGTATTAGTTCATATTCGTCATCGGTATATTCAGATTGAAGAGTAAACAGGTGGTTTGGCACCTTGCACCAGCCAGCATCCATTAACAGGGCTGCTGTTCCGAGGTTCTCCAGTTCTTTCACTGAAAGGTCCATTTCTCTGCCCCAGAATTAGAGACAGGCTCATGACGCTAAAACAGTGGCTCATTAATTCGCTCATGTCATCCCCTATGTGAAATAGAGAAAGCAGGGCATGGGTATTTCTAAGCAGGGATTCAGATGAATCATTCACAACAGCGATCAATTCTTTAGTATCGATATTGCCATCCCCGGAAACCATTGATTCAATGGTTTTATTGAGAAACTTATTGGATCTGTTTTTGATATTTTTAGCAGCTTCCAGTTCCTTTCCAAATGGGCTTGGTTTGGGTGCTTTGCGTGGGCTTACCGGAGGTGGTGCAGTTGAATCGTCTGACTGCCTGATAGTGCTTTTATCAGTGTCGATGGTGATTTTTTTAACACCTGTTTTTTTAAGGCTATCGATCTGCTGTTTAGATGAAATCATGAAACGGTGTTTCAGAAAAGGGCTTTTCATCCATGACATATCAATGCCAGTTAGATACATTCCTACTTTAACTTTATCGATATTGACTTCTTCTATTGCCATGTTTCTTATCCATAAATTTATTATTTGTTCTAAGTTTGGCTTTTATCAGGCTAAAACCCTTTTATTGCCAACTTATTAAATAATAGTCGATATTTTTAAAAAAACATTTTCTTGTCGAATAGCACGTAGGAATGCTCTCTGAATACCTTTCAGCTACATAAATTGGCAAGTAAAAACTGACCGGAGAAAGCAAAAAAACTGGTTTATTGCTGTGTATTAAAACTAACTTTATTATCTGGAAAATACTGGTTTTTAGAATGAATAGTTATTGCTTCAGTCTTCACTAAACCCGTTCATCAAAGCAAATTCTGCGGTAATTTTATCCATTGAACTCACGTGAGCTTTAAACCAGTTGGGCCACAGGGTAAACACATAATCATTTAGCAGGTCGAGGTCCTTGTTTTGCTCCCAGGCAGTGACGACGGTTTGCATGCGATTGAAAGCAATTTCATGTTCATCTACATGAACTGGCATTGCCGGAAAGCCGGTTTCCTGCATCAATTCATTTTCACGAGCAAAATGTGCTTTCGTATGTTCCAGCCATTCAGTCAATTGACTGGATATTTCATTGTCATTTTGTGTGCCAGACTGTTTTGCTCTAATAGCATCCATCAGCGCATTAACCATGTCCACCTCTTCAAGGTGGGTCTGGTTCATGAAATTTATACTGACAAGAGGAATAGATTCAGGGGTTAAACTGGACAGTGTCATTTTATCAAGCTCTTAAACTGAGAAAGTATCTATATGAAAGCTGGATTCTAGCATTGTCGAATTACTGGAATACTTGATTTTTATCACGAAATGGCTGTTAAATTCATATTTCTAAGATGTAAATTAGTATTAGTCGCTAAGTAAAACATCAGGTGATGAGACTTAAGATTCTATTATGGATAAGAAATCCTTTCTTTCACTGTCAGAGTTTAGCTCTTCAGCCAATAAGTGAAACAATTCTCCTGTATTACTACTGCTCATTGCTGCTGTTTCAACCAGGTAATTAGCTATTGGCCCCAAGATTTCTGCTAGACGCTTTTCGGCAGTGAGTAATATGGCAGGTGTCAATTGATCCGTAGAATGCATTAACTCATTAGAGTTTCTGGTTTCAAATTGTTCAATTTCCTGACCATCTTGAATGATAGTTACAGCCATGATGGAGATGACTTCAGGTAAATGATTGAGCACTTCCATTAGCTTTTCCCGGGTGCAGTTTAATTCACCAGCACCATGAACGGTAATCAGGCTATTATTTTCTTTGTACTCAATATCATGTGAGTTGTATATGAGACCGAATAGTTTTATATCACGAATTAATCGAGATAGAGTTCCTGGCTTACGAGTACAGATTAAATTGATGGTTACATTAATCATCTAAAGTTCATTGCCCTGACTTTTTCTGTTTTCTCAGTATTTGGATAATTTTGATCACACTTCGGCGCATTCTATTAAATGAACGGGAGAGGTCGGAAATTTCATCTTCGCCTAATATTTCTAACTCACTTCCGGTGATATTACCTTTACTTAAATTATCAGCTAACTGTGTCATAACAGTAATAGGTTTTAGTACTAATATGCGAATCATAATGTTGATGACAATGAATAAGGTCATGAATAACAGAGCTAGAGCTACAAGGAAGCTATAAAATGTTTTGCGGGCTAGCTTAGCGGGTAATTTGTAAGGTACTACTACTATCTGAGTGCCAACAATTTCATTTAATTTCCAGCCAAAACCACCTTTGTCACCATAGATTGCTAACATGGCTTTGGGAGCATTTTCTGATGAACTGTGGCAGCCCAGACATTTTGGATTGGTGATTTTTATAGGGTAGGCGATATAATGAGATTTCTTTCCTCTAAGTGTATAGCTACCCACCTGTTTCACCAGTTTTGGGTCAGCTTTAAATTTATTAATTATTTTTTCTTCTCTGACAGTAGCATTATTTCTCGGATTGGTTGGGTTGAAAACTGCTTCTTTATAGATGTATTCAGGGCGCGTTTTGCGTACTAAATTGGATGTTTGAGTGGCTGAGTAAGCTGGAACTGTTTGTGGGTGAAATAACCCGTCATTATTTTTATTTAGCAGGGGTCTTATTTCATTCACCGTATAACTGCGAATAGCCAGTGCTTCCTGCATAATTAATTCAGCTTGATCTGTTACCTGTTGTAATGCGTTATCTTCGGTTAATTGATAAGAGTAGTAACCACCGATGGTAAAACTGATGGTAAAGGTGAAAAACAGAATCAGGTTAAATTTGGTGATTAAATTCATCTATAGTCCTTTTTTTAATTATATTTTTTATGTCCATAATGCTGAGTTAACAAGGTCACTTGATAAAGTGACGCAATACTTTATTGCGTGAACATCAGAAGGAAAAGTATTTTAGAGTATTAAGGGGTAATAATAAACTGGTGGAGGCTGTTATGAAAGAAAGGCCTGAACAACCACTGGCCAGGCTTTTGATATATTCTCCATATTATAACCGCCTCCTCCAAGCCCAATGATTCTACCATCACAAAATTCATCAGCTATGCTACATAAACTTTCTGCAGCTAATTGATAGGATTTTTGTGAGTATTCAAGGTGTGTGATGGGGTCTCCCTTCATGCTGTCAGCTCCGCACTGAAGGATGATAAAATCTGGTTCAATGGAACGAATAAACATTTCAGCAACCGTCCAAAGCTGCTCAAAATCTTTGTCCTTTGCCTGCATTGGCATGGGGAAATTCATTTTATAACCCTTTGCTGGACCCGTACCTGTTTCATCGATATCACCTGTACCGGGGTAGAGAAATTGTCCATCTTCGTGAAAGTCAACGATGTACAGATTGCAGTCACTTTCATAGTTATAAAATACACCGTCACCATGGTGGGCATCAATATCGACATACAATATTTTTTGTAATTGATAGGTATTGCGTAAATGTTCTACGGCAATTGCACAGTCATTAAAAACACAGAATCCACTGCAATGATCTTTATAGCCATGATGCAGTCCCGCTATAGGCACAAAACCTCTTTTATATTGTTTGCTCATGATTCTATCGGTTATATCAAGAACAGAACCAACTACTGTCGAGGCTGCTTCATAGATACCTTTTCGGGCAGGTGTATCTCCATGATCGATAAATCCTTCTCCCTGGTCAGAGCAATGTTTAACTCTTTCAATGTAGTCAGTGGTGTGAAAGGTTTGTAAGTCTGACAAACTGCATTGAACAGGTGGTAACCAGTCTACCTGGGCTTGCAGATCCATAGTGTTAATGCCATCCAGAAAAGCCTGGTGACGTAGTGGACCGAAAGGGTGTTTGTCTCCAAAATGGTAATCAGCGAGTTCAGCACCGGATATGATGGCAGTAGATGGTTTTGGCATTGTAATGAGGATGACTTGTGCTTAACTTATAATAATTACATTACACTAAATGCGTAAAAATTACTTGAATATTATGTTTTCCATACTATATTAGTAAGAACTAATATAGATAATGAGTATTATGCAAGCAGATATCCTTTCTGATCTGGAATTTGAATTTTCCCTCAAACCTTCAGACAATGAAGAATTCAGTAATTTACTGGTTGACTTTAAGGGTCAGGCAGTAGTTTGGGATGATGATGCTGAAGAGAAAGTTGTTGCCCGACTGAAAGGTCATCGACTTGATATTTCCAGTGCGCGTAAGGCTTATGGTGATATTCAGGATTTATTTGATTCTATTTCGCCGGAAATATCTGACCTGGGTTCACATATTGTTTCTGATAATAATTGCTTTGTTGAATGTTGCAGTAAAGATGAACCTGAAACAACACCCTGTGGAAGCCTGGTGTATATCGATGAACTGGTTGTCGATCATGACTTTCGTAACCGTAGCATCGGAACCGAAATGCTTAAGCGTATGAGCCAGATAGTGGATATGAATAAAACGCTGGTTGCGTTAAAGGCTTATCCCATTATTGAGGGTGAAAAAGAAAAACGAACACCAGCCCTTAAGAAGCAGCTTAAACACTTTTACAGTAAGCTGGGTTTTCGTCATTCGGGTGAGCACTACATGGTGAAAGATGCTCGTGAATGTTATGCGCAGCGAACCAGAGCTTTAGCGGAAGAGGGTGTTACCCTGAAAAATACTCACTAAGCTTCTGCTTAGTTTATTTCCAGAATAAATGCGGCAGCAACATGGCGACCTTCGGCCACTAGTATGTTGTAAGTTCTGCAAAGTGCACCGGTATTCATGACTTCAACACCGAATCCACGTTGAGCAAAATGTCCTAAAATATGCATGTCAGGGAAAATCTGCTTTTCTCCAGTTCCGAGTAAAATGACATCAGGTTTCATATCGAAAATGCATTGCAGATGTTCTGTTTCTAATTGAGATAGAGAATTAACGGGCCATTGCTCGATGAGTTTGTCCGGGGAAAGCACCAGGCTATCCGTATAAACTTTGTCGTTGATGGTTATTTGATCACGTTCGTACGCCTGGATACTGTACGAATTGGATATGAGGCTTTCTGCTAATGACATGCGCGAAGAGTATAGTAAAGATGGCTAAATTTCCACTCGGTTTAAGGTTTCGTTAACAGCTGCTTATTGACAGTTTCCGGTGCTATGTTAAGGTTGCTCGTCCTGTTAATTTACCTATTTGAGTAACTTCCTTGAACGACGATTTCCAACGTATAAAACGCCTTCCGCCTTATGTTTTTAATATTGTAAATGAGTTAAAAGCAGCAGCACGAGCGAGAGGCGAAGATATTATTGATTTTGGTATGGGAAATCCCGATCAACCGACACCTCAACCTATTGTTGATAAATTGTGTGAAGCGGCCCAGCGTGGAGATACCCATCGTTATTCTTTATCTCGTGGAATTCCGCGTCTACGCCAGGCTGTATGTGGCTGGTATAAGCGTAAATATGATGTAGATCTGGATCCTGAAACTGAAGCGATAGTCACTATAGGTTCTAAAGAAGGACTGGCACACCTGGCTCTCGCAACAGTCGGACCTGGCGATGCGGTGCTTGTTCCAAACCCTTCATATCCAATTCATCCTTATGGTTTTGTAATAGCAGGCGCAGATATTCGTCATGTGCCTTTAACACCAGGTATCGATTTTTTTGCTGAGCTTGAAAAGGCCATCAAAAATAGCTGGCCAAAACCCAAAATGCTGGTGATTAGTTTCCCCGGAAATCCTACCACGCAATGTGTGGAACTGGAGTTTTTTGAAAAAGTAGTCGCTATTGCCAAAGAACATAAAATTTGGGTTGTGCATGATATTGCTTATGCCGAAATTACTTTTGATGGATATAAAGCACCGTCAATACTCGAAGTGGAAGGTGCCAAAGATATTGCAGTTGAGTTTTACTCATTGTCCAAAACTTATAACATGCCAGGTTGGCGTGTCGGTTTTATGTGTGGAAATAAAACACTAGTGGCAGCATTACAGCGTATCAAATCTTATATGGATTATGGCATGTTTACACCAATTCAAGTTGCCGCCGTGAGTGCACTTGAAGGTGATCAGGCCGTGGTCGAAGAAATACGTCAAATGTATAAAAGTCGCCGGGATACTTTGTGTAGTGGTTTAAAATCCGTCGGCTGGGATGTAGAAATCCCAAAAGCATCTATGTTTGTGTGGGCTAAGATACCTGTGCAATTCAGTCATATGACATCACTTGAATTTAGTAAATTAATGTTGCAGGAGGCTAAAGTTGCGGTATCTCCAGGCATCGGATTTGGAGAATACGGTGATGACCATGTGCGTTTTAGTCTTATTGAAAACGAGCATCGTACTCGCCAGGCTATTCGTGGTATTCGTGAAATGTTCAAGAATGCAACAGCAGCAAAGTAATTATTTGAAATTAGAGAAAACAGAGGAAAAACATTGAAACCGGTAAATATAGGCTTATTAGGACTTGGTACTGTAGGTGGTGGAACCGCTAGTGTTTTAGCGCACAATGCCGCTGAAATCGCACGTCGTGCTGGCAGAGAAATTCAGGTCATTCATGCTGCTGCTCGTGGGCTAGGAGATGACAGACCTGATGGGACCGACCAGATAGAAATTACCGAAGATGCTTTTGAAGTCGTTAATAACCCGGATGTTGATATCGTCGTGGAGCTTATTGGTGGTGATTCACCCGCAAAAGAGCTTGTTATGCAGGCCATTGAAAATGGTAAACATGTTGTTACCGCTAACAAGGCTTTAATCGCAAAATACGGTAATGAAATTTTTGCTGCCGCACAGGCTAAAGGTGTTGTGGTTGCATTTGAGGCGGCCGTCGCTGGTGGAATCCCTATCATCAAGGCCATTCGAGAAGGATTGAGTGCAAACCGTATTCAGTGGATTGCTGGAATCATCAATGGAACAGGTAATTTTATTCTTACTGAAATGCGTGATAAAGGACGTGATTTTGCTGATGTTCTGGCGGAAGCTCAGGCTCTCGGATATGCTGAAGTTGATCCGACCTTTGATGTTGAAGGAATTGATGCCGCGCATAAATTATGTATCTTATCTTCCATCGCATTTGGTGTGCCTTTGCAGTTTGAAAAAGTATACACAGAAGGTATCAGTAAAATTTCTCAGGATGACGTAACCTATGCGTCAGAACTGGGTTACCGCATAAAACACCTGGGAATGACTAAATTGTCTGATAAGGGAATTGAAATGCGTGTACATCCAACATTAATTCCTGAAAAGCGTTTAATTGCTAATGTTGATGGTGTGATGAATGCAGTATTGATCATGGCTGATAAACTGGGGCCATCTTTGTATTATGGTGCTGGAGCAGGGGCCGATCCGACTGCATCGGCTGTGGTTGCCGATATTGTCGACGTAACTCGATCGTTGACTACCGACCCGGATAACCGGGTTCCTCACCTGGCATTCCAGCCGGATCAAATTAATGATACCCCTATCCTTGGAATGGATGACGTAGAAACAGCTTATTATCTTCGTCTTAATGCGCTGGATAAACCCGGTGTAATGGCTGATATTACCCAGATTATGGGTGATAATGAGATTTCCATAGAGGCCATTTTGCAGAAAGAGCCTGCTGAAGGAGAGTCAACAGCAACGATTATCATGTTGACTCAGCGTATCCGGGAAGCTCAGATGAATAAAGCAATAGATTTGATTCATCAGCTTGATACGGTGAGTGGTGAGGTAACAAGAATTCGAGTAGAAAGTTTATCGTCCTAATAATCGAGTTCGATAATTATTAAAATAAAAAGGGGCTTATAGCCCCTTTTTTATTGTTATGGATAAATGTAGATTCTTAGTTAACTTATTCCAGAAAAGCCAGTATCTCTGCTTCAATATCATCTTTGTTAATGACCGTTTGCTGGCTAACGGGTTTATCAAATAAGCCTTGAATAACATCAGGTATTTTTATATCTGCAGTTTTAGCTATTGATTTCAATGCATCGATATCATGGGTGTCAACATGCCCTGTTAAGGCATTATCGATGACGGGTGAAAATTTGGTCCATTCAGCGGTTGAGTAAACAACTGACTTAAGCGGTTTATCTCGACAGGAATCATGAGCTTTAAAACATGTGGCTGTATGGGGATCCATCAGGTAGCCTCCGTCAAAAGCTTTTTTGATGTACTTTTTACCACTCTCGTCATCACAGAAGTCAGCGACAAAGTGATTTTGTAGTACAACTAACTCATCTTGTGACAATTGGTATTGTTTATGTTCTATCAATGATTGCATTAATTCCTGAGTTCGTTCTGCACCAAACATATCAAATAAAATGCGTTCGATGTTGGATGAAATAAGGATATCCATTGCGGGTGAAGTGGTGGCAATCAGGTCTCGTTTGGTCAGGTCATAAGAACCGCTTGAAATGAGATCAGTCAGTACATTGTTACTATTTGACGCAACGATTATTTTTTCAACAGGTAATCCCATTTTCCAGGCGTAATAACCACCCAGGGCATTTCCAAAATTGCCGCAGGGAACATTCAGGTAAATTTTATCACCAAGCTTGATGGCTTGCTGACGTACCAGCTCAAGGTAAGAATGGATATGGTAAATAATCTGAAAAATGATACGTCCAAAATTGACTGAATTTGCAGCTGATAGTGAGATGTCTTTTTGCTGTAGTTTATCTTTAAAAGTTTTCGAACTTAACAGCTGTTTCAAAGCGTTTTGAGCATCATCGAAAGTCCCTTTGATACCTATGACCTTTAGATTGGCTGCATCTTCAGTCACCATTTGCAGGCGTTGAACATCTGATGTGCCACCGTCAGGGTACAAACAGACAACACGAATATTATCGCGATTTTTAAATGTTTCAAGTGCTGCCGGACCAGTGTCTCCGCTGGTGGCTGCGAGAATTAAATACTGTTCGTCCCGTTGTTGAGCCAGTGAAGACAGAACAACACCAAAAGGTTGTAAGGCCATATCTTTGAATGCCCGTGTGGGACCATGATATAGCTCACTGACAAATAGATCTTCGTTTACTTTTACGACTGGAAGTGGATTGGTTTCATCGTCAAAATTATCATATAACGCAATAGCCTGATTTAATACATCGTCATCAATATCAACTTCAAAAGCCTTTAAAACAGAGAAGGCGAGTTGTTTGTAACTGGAGTTAATATGGGAATGTAAAAATTCTGTGGAAAGTTCAGGTAAAGTTTGGGGGCTATACAAACCGCCAAAAGAAGCCATAGGATTGAGAATAGCTTCTGAGAAAGGGACAGAAGTAGAATGTTGGCCGTCATTGCCTCGGGTTTCGATAAATAACATGGATTCCTGGTTAGTGGGCGATAAAAATAAGACGCATTATAACGGTTATAAAAGACTGAGAAAGACCTGTTTTGAGTAGATTTGTAGACTATCGGGCTTCAGATTTAAATATTTAACAAATAAAACACTATTTTCTGAATAAATGGGGTTTGATAACTTCAGTTAATGGTAAAACACGCGTAAAATCAGCCGGTTTAATAAACATGAAAATCAAATAGATAACTCATGTTTACTGTTATTGATTTTAATTACTAATTTAAGCCGACTTTCATGGAAGATTTACACCGGCCGCCAATATAATTACGAGATTACCATGAGTGTCGAAAGAACAATTTCAATTATCAAACCAGATGCCGTTTTAAAAAATGTCATTGGAGAAATTTATACCCGATTTGAAAAAGCAGGTTTGCGCATTGTTGCTGCAAAAATGATGCAACTCAGTCGTGATAAAGCCGAAGGTTTTTATGCCGTTCATAAAGAACGCCCATTTTTTAATGATCTGGTTGATTTTATGACTTCTGGTCCTGTTATGGTTCAGGTTTTAGAAGGTGAAGGTGCTATTAATAAGAATCGCGAAGTGATGGGGGCCACTAATCCTGCAGAAGCAGCAGCCGGTACTATCCGAGCTGACTTTGCTTCGACTATCGATGAAAATGCAGTACATGGCTCTGATGGACCTGATACGGCTAAATCGGAAATAGCATATTTTTTCTCAAATGAAGAACTTTGTGAACGCCTGAGATAGTTATCCACCAATAATTTATGAGTACTGAATCAAAAATTAATTTACTAAACCTGGATCGCTCGGCGATGGAACAGTTTTTTCTGTCCATTGGTGAAAAACCATTTCGTGCCAAACAGGTTATGCAATGGATTCATCAAAGAGGGGTGATAGATTTTGATCAGATGACAGATCTGGCAAAATCCTTACGGGCCAGACTACATGATCAAGCCATTGTTAAACTTCCTGAAGTCACCCTGGATCAGAAATCTAAAGATGGTACTCGAAAGTGGTTACTGCATATGGATGGTGTAGAGAATGCGGTGGAGTGTGTTCTTATTCCAGAGGAAAAACGCATGACACTGTGTATTTCTTCGCAAGTTGGCTGTACTTTGAATTGTTCGTTTTGCTCAACGGGTAAGCAGGGTTTTAATCGTAATTTAACTACTGCCGAAATAGTTGGTCAGCTTTATCTGGCGCATCACGCCCTGGTTAAAGATGGGTTTGAAAATGGTGTTACTAATGTAGTGATGATGGGTATGGGGGAACCATTGCTTAATTTTGATGCTGTAATGTCTGCACTCAATATCATGTGTGATGATTTTGCTTATTGTCTGAGTAAACGTCGAGTGACCATTAGTACGGCAGGCGTAGTACCTGCTATGATGAAATTGAGTGAACATACCGATGTAAGCCTGGCTGTTTCATTACATGCTCCAAATGATGAGTTACGCGATCAACTGGTGCCATTGAATACTAAATACCCTATTAAACAATTACTCGAAGCTTGTAAAACTTATGTCGAAGGGCATAATCGGCGTCGTATTACCTTTGAATATGTCATGTTGAAAGGTGTAAACGATAGTCTGGATCATGCAAAGGAACTGGTTGAAATTTTAAAAAATATTCCCAGTAAATTAAACTTGATCCCCTTCAACCCTTACCCTCATGCTCTTTATGAATGTTCCAGTGGAAATGCTATCTACCGTTTTCGCGAATATGTGGCCAATCATGGCATTGTGACGGTAACTCGTAAAACTCGTGGTGAAGATATCGATGCAGCCTGTGGTCAACTGGTTGGTAAGTTTAAAGACAAGAGCAGACGTAGTCAGAAACATCAGTTGAGTGTCGAAAGTATCACAGGGCAAATTTAATGTATCGAACTAAAATATTTTTACCATTAATTTGGCCGTTAATGCTGTTGTTAACATCTTGTGTAACGGTGAATGATCAAAAAGGATCTCAGCTGGAGAAGGCGAGTAAGATTAATGTCCAGTTAGGCATAGGTTATTACCATAGAGGTAACCATGAGCTAGCAAATGAAAAGCTAGTGAAAGCCATGAGGCAGGACCCTAAATCTTCTCAGGCTCATCATGCTTATGCGGTATTACAAAATCGATTTCTGGATAAGGTTAAAGCCGAGTTCTATTTTAGAAAAGCTGTCACGCTTGATCCTCAAAATTCTGAAGCATTGAATAATTTCGGTGCATTTTTATGCACCGAAGAAAGATATGAAGAAGCGAATAAAATGTTTATGCAAGCAGTCGAAAATTCGATTTATCGCTCACCAGAAGTTGCTTTTACCAGTGCTGCCGTGTGTTTGATGAAGCAAGGAGCATCGCAAACTGCTCAAGCAAAAGAATACCTGAAAAGAGCACTTGCTATTGGTAGTAATTACCGTCCGGCATTAATAAATATGGCTTCTGTCAATTTGATTGAAAAAGATTATAAGATGAGCAGTCTTTACCTCAAACGTTTTCATTTAACCGGTAATGCAACGGCACGAAGTTTATGGTTTTCAATTCAAACTGAGATTGGGTTAGGGAATAACTCCAAAATCAATCCTATAGCTGAAAAATTGCATAATAATTTTCCAGATTCAAAAGAATACAAACAGTGGTTGGCATTAGATCTATGAATGAGCAAGATTCTCAACCCGGTGAGCAGTCACCGCCAAAACTAGGCCCTGGAGATAGACTGCAGGCAGCTAGAATTTCGATAGGCATGACGGTCGAAGAAGTTGCCGCTAAAATGCATTTATCCACTGGAATTCTAACCAGTTTAGAGAACAATAATTTCGAAGATATTACTGCCCCTATTTTTGTGAAGGGTTATCTCAGGGCTTATTCCCGTCTGGTCAATATCAATGAAGAAGAAATTATTCAACAGTACTTAACATATTACATGAATGGCGATCCGCCAATATTATCTACCAGTAATGCTACTCCAGAATTAAATTCTGATGATTCTAAAGTTAAATGGATTACCTATATTGTAATTATTGGGTTGATAGCCCTTTTATCTACATGGTGGTGGAACCGTTACCAGCAGGCACCTGAAACAGTCAGCCTGGAAAGCGGAGAAAATTCACAATCTGAAGTTGCTACTTTCGATGTGCCTGTTGCAACACCTGAACCCGTGCAACAAAACACTCAAACATTAACGAGCGACGATGAAAAAGAGTCATTACAATTAGAGATCAAGTCAGTAGTAGACTCACTGGATTTGCAACAGAAACAGGCTGAAGACAACGTGGTTTCTGTAGAACTAGAGAGTGTTGTAGAACCCTCAATTCCTGAACCGAGTGTAGAAACGGTAGAAATACAAACTGTCAGTACAGATAATTCTACAGACAATGTAGAAATAGAAGAACCAGTTGTACCTGAAGAAACTTCAGCAGTTATAGACACACCAGAACTGAATAATAATGACCTGGTGATTAGCGTGATTGCGGACACCTGGGCATCAATTAAAGATGCTAATGGAAATAAACTGGTTTACGACCTGTTACGTTCGGGTGAAACAATTTCTGTAACCGGCAAAGCACCTATCAGTGCCTTTCTGGGAAATGGTTATGGCGTGACAATGAAATATAAAGGTAAGGATGTCGACCTTAGTAGTGTTATTAAATCAGATAATACCGCAAGGATAAAAATAGGGCAGTAACCATGGTAGATCAAATTAAAGTCATACGCGGTATGCGTGACATACTGCCGGCAGACATGGATGCCTGGTATCAACTTGAAGATGGCTGGCGTCAACTGGCTGAAAGTTATGGGTATCAGCAAATTCGTACCCCCATCATGGAGAAAACAGCATTATTCAAGCGTTCGATTGGTGATGTTACTGATATTGTCGAAAAAGAAATGTACAGTTTTGATGATAAAGGTGGTGACAACCTGAGTTTACGTCCGGAGGGTACTGCGAGTATTGTTCGTGCTGGTATTCAGAATGGATTACTGGTTAATCAGATACAACGTTTGTGGTATAGCGGACAGATGTTTAGACGGGAGCGACCACAGAAAGGGCGTTATCGACAGTTTTTTCAACTGGGCGCAGAAGCCTTTGGAATGCCTGGAGCCGATATTGAAGTTGAGCTTATTTTTATGGCTTCACGTTTCTGGAAACTGCTTGGGCTTGAAAATATCGAACTTCAGTTAAACACACTGGGAACATCCGAGACACGTTTAAAATATAAAGAGTTGCTGGTGTCGTATTTACGCGATCACCTGAATGAGCTGGATGAAGATAGTCTACGCCGTCTTGACACAAACCCGCTGCGAATTCTGGATAGTAAAAATACGGATATGCAGAATTTGATCGAAGCTGCTCCCAAACTCAAGGATAATCTTGATCAGCAGTCTTCCGAGCATTTTGCGGAACTACTGGAGATACTCGATTTTAATGATCTGGCATATACCATCAACCCTCGTCTGGTCAGAGGACTGGATTACTATAGCCATACTGTATTTGAGTTTGTAACCAATTCACTTGGGGCTCAGGGAACTGTTTGTGCTGGTGGACGATACGATAGCCTGGTCGAACAATTGGGCGGCAAACCAACCTATGCAGCTGGTTTTGCAATGGGCATTGATCGACTGGTTTTGATGCTTCAGGACCAACAAAAAGTGATTGCTCAGAAACCTGCAGATATTTATTTTGTAATGGCGGGAGCTAATACCGCAAAACATGGTCAAAAGCTGGCAGAAATGCTACGCAATGAATTACCCGATCTTCATCTGGTCGCGCATTCTGGCGGCGGAAGCTTTAAAAGTCAGATGAAAAAAGCCGATAAATCTGGCGCTTCTTTAGCATTGATATTGGGAGAAAGCGAAGTTGAAAAAACGACGGTTAACATAAAATTTTTACGGCAGGATCAGCAACAACTGGAAATTAATCAGTCTCAGCTGGTTAGTCAAATTAAGCAATTATTGAATAACTAAAATATTTAATTAAAACCAATATTAATTAAACCAAACTTGGATTTAAAACATGAATGATTTTGTAACAGATGATGAACAGGTAGAACGGATTAAAAACTGGTGGTCAGACAATGGAAGTTCTGTCATTGCCGGCCTTGTTATCGGAATAGGCGGATTGATGGGCTGGCGTTATTGGGTTGACTATCAAACCAATGTGGCGGCTGAAGCATCATCTCATTTCGCTAATATGGTGAGTTCAGTTGAAAATAATAAAAATGATGCTGCCATAGATGAAGCCTTTAAAATTCTGGATAACTATTCTTCGACTGCTTATGCAGATCTGGCTCGTTTATCACTGGCTAAAGTATATGTAGAAACCAAAGAGTTTGATAAGGCTGAACAGCAATTACAGGCTCTAGTTGATGCAAAACCTGATATGCCACTTGAAATGCTAACCCGTAAACGCCTGTCTGCTGTTTTATTTCAACAGGGCAAACTGGATCAGTCTCTGACCGTGCTTGACGTTGATTTCCCGAAAGAATTTGCTGCTTCATTCGAAGAACTTAAAGGTGATATTCTTGTTGCGAAGGGTGATGTGAGTAGTGCGCGTGATGCATATCAGCGTGCGAAACTTGCTCAGCCTTCTTCTGCAAACCCACAGTTTCTACAGCAAAAGATGGATGATCTGGGTCTATCCGGGATGAATAGCTAATTCATGAATTTACTTCGACTATTATTTCTATCATTAGTTGTTTTTGTAACGGCCTGCTCTAATTCTGATAATAGTGAACCTCCTGCAGAATTAACGACTATCGATAATGCTGAATATGCAAAAGTATTATGGAGTAAAGATGCGGGTAAGGGCGCGGTTAACAAGTACGTTGACATGCAGCCTTTTATCAATGGCAATAAAATCTATGCTATCGATACAGCCGGTTTGCTGTCACAACTGGATTTATCACAGAGTACTTTTGACTGGTCTTTAAAAACAGGATTGTCAGCTGTTACCGGGCTTTCTGGCGATTCATCGAGCCTGGTTGCAAGCTCTCGTGATGGTGAAGTTGTTTTATTTGACTACAATGAAAAATCTGCTGAGCAACGTTGGAAACACCAGTTAAAAAGTGAAATTCGTACCAGAGCTATACTCGATGGACAACAGGTTTTTATTCGTTCTGTCGATGGTAAACTGTCAGTTCTGGATGCGACCACCGGTGAATTACAATGGGCTGTATCAAGACGGGTACCTGCTTTATCTTTAACGGGTAGCAGTTCTCCGATTGTAACTGATGAGTTAGTTATCAGCGGATTTGATAGTGGAAAGCTGGTGGCATTCAACCGTGAAAATGGTTCCACTGTGTGGGAACACACCGTAACAAGTCCACGTGGTCGAACAGAGATAGAGCGACTTGT